>OKVH01001054.1_pt1 | contig 13782 bp, 13 predicted proteins | sample 1604791 | NCBI WGS metagenome assembly OKVH01 (sample SAMN01760919, study PRJEB22395) | human gut metagenome | reverse complement strand
TGGATTTCCTAGTCCTACAATTAAGTACATTGTTTCCTCCTAAAATTTTTATAATTTTAACTATACAGCCTTTAAAATTAACTATTGTAGTAAATTTTTAGTGCCTTTTATATGTATCTCTATTTATTCTTTCTGAGCTTATTACTTGCCCATTTTGTCTTACTGTTTTGTATGTAGCAGATTTAATACTTGTTGAAGTTGTTTCTGTAACTTGTGAAGTTATTTCGACATCATAATCCGGATTCTCTTTCAGACCATAAATTTCACATTTTGCTACTCCTCCACTTACAGTACATAATATTTTTACTGGATAATTTCTTGTGTTTTTAAACCTAAAGTCTATTGAACCATATACAACTGTTGCATCCCTCCCAGCTTTTGCATAAGAAGGTACAAATTGATGATTTCTTCTTTCTACTATTCCCATGTTTGCATATAATGCAGCATTGTATAATGTTGTAGATATTTGGCAAATTCCTCCTCCCAATCCATCTACTACTTCGCCATTTTGGTACATTGCAGCTTCTTTATACCCTGCTGCAATTGTTCTTTTGCCTACAACTGTATTATATGAAAATATTTCGCCGGGCATTAAAACTGTACCATTTATTTTTTGCGCTGCTAATCTTAAATTTGTTGTTCTATTTGCATTTCTAGCACTATAAGTTGTACTAAATTTCCCCAATAAATTTGGAAATGCTTCTGTTCCAATCATATTTGTAGTTACTTTTGGCAAGCTATATTTTAATGGTATTTCGTATTCATCTTTTACTTCATTTAGCATTGCTTTTGCTTCATCTATAGATATTTTAAAGTCTACTCCATTTTCATGTGGATGTACAACATATGGGTTTGTTGAATAATACGCATCTATAGGTTCTTTATATATTTCACTATGAATTTGATCTATATTTATTTCTTCTGGTGTTTTTTCTGTTGTAATAAGCTCTATTTTTTTGCTTGCATATGAAAAGTCTTGAATTTTATTTTTTATATTTTCTATAGTTTTTTCTGCATTTACTACATTTCCAACTTTTCCTTTTGTAATAATTAGTTTATTGCCTTCAACATAATAACTACTTTGGATTACTGTATCTGGCAATTTTGTTGATATATCATTTAATATTTCTTTACATTGCTCTTTGTTTAATGTAACATTAATTCCTAAATTATATGCTTTTATCAAATTTTTTGTTATAATTCCCATATTTTTAAAAATATTACTATCTCTTCCAATATTATAGGCTCTATTTACTGCTTCTTCTATGTTTAAATCTGTCCCTAAATCTTCTAAATTTAACTGTGTTTCGTATTCGTTATGTACTACTGTTAAATTGTTAGGTAGCACTTTTTTAAATTCGTTTTGAACTTTTTCTATTGCTTGTTTTTGCGTTAATCCCGATACTTCTACTCCTTGTATATACATACCTGTTATAATTTTATCGCTTGATGATATATATAATGTGATTCCTAAAAATAAAATAAAAAATATTAATATAAAACTTATAAATACTATTCCTAAAACTGTTCCTACTTTTAAATTTTTCTTATTTTCTACTATTCTTAATTCTGTTGTTTCCAATTTTTTCTCCTTTTATGTTAGTTAAACAATTATAATATTTTGATGTTATTTTTTTATAATTATTATAAATATTATACTGTTATTTTTGTATAAAATGCACATATATTATACTATATTTCGACTCTTTATACAAGATTATTATTCTCCAATATCTTGCATTTAAAAAAGAATAGCACAAGCTATTCTTTTTTATAATTTATCTATATAATTTAAACTTGGATTTTAAGGACCATCACCCAATCCCGTTAAAAGTAATCTTAATCGTCATCTGCTCCAAATAATTCGTCGAATTTTGCCTCTAATGCTTTTTCTAGATCTATATTGTTTACTTCCTCATTATTGTCTTCTAATGGTATTTCCATTGGTTTTGCTTCTTTTTTTGGAATACTTTCTATATTACTAAAAGCATTGTTATTCGTATTTGATGTTGTTACTTTTTCTTGTGTATTTTTAGAGGCTGGCTCTTCATCTGCAAATAAATCATCTAATGATTCTACTTTTAAATCTTGCGCTTGAATATTTGTACTTTCTGAATAAGGATTTGCTGGGTTAAATATTCTCCATTCTCCTCTTTCTCCTACTTCTGCATCATTATGGCTTATTTCTAGTCTAGCCATCTCTCTTCCCATTGGCTTTCTAAAATAATAGAATTTATTTGCTTTAATTGGTCTTACACCTTTAACAAATATAATACACATATCATTGTCGAATCTTCTTAATTCGTCCGGTGTAAGTAATGCTCTTCCCATAATTTGGTCTGAATCACTAGAACCAGATTTCCAACCACCTTTATCGCGGTTTGTTGAATGACTATCTCTTGTAATTGTCTTTTCACCCAATGCTTTAGAAAAATACTCTAATGTTTTAGTAGAGTTACTTCCTAAGAATACATGGGTATCACAGTTACCAATTATAGTTTCGTAAGATTTTTCATAAACTGCTTCTAATTGGTCTAAGTTTTGTAATATAACACTAAATGATATTCCCCTACTTCTTGATGTAGATATTTTCTTATCGAAGTCTGGTATTTGACCTATGTTTGCAAACTCGTCTAGTATAAAGAATGTTTTTTCTGGTAGCTTTCCACCAGCTTTGTCTGCATAGTCATATAATTGTTGTATCATTTGTGAGAAGAAAATTGTAAGTAAGAAATTATATGTTGTATGTGTGTCTGAAGAAACAACATATACAGCTGTTTTTTCTTGGCCAATTTCTTCAAAGTTTATAGTATCTGAAGATGTTAGGTCTGCTATGTCTTTACTATCAAATTTACCTAATCTTGATTGCAATGTACTTAAAATAGAACCTCTTGTTTTTTCTGGTGCTATTTCGATTGATTTATAGTTTTTCCTTGCAGGATGTGTATAATCTAATTCGTTAATTAAATCTCCTAACAAGCTTGTTCCGCCACTATCGTTTGCAGCTCTAACTAGTTCTGCACAACTAGCTAAGTTCTGCTCTTCTGGTGGTCTTGTAGATATTAAATACCAAATTAAAGATTTTAGTAAGATTTCTGCCATATCGTCCCAGAATGGGTCTGAAGCTTTTTCTCCACTTTGACCTTTAACTATAGTGTTTGCAATAATGTCTACATCTATTTCATTTCTTATATGTGCTAATGGGTTGTAACCATCGCTACATTCTGGATTAACTAAGTTTAAAACTCTAACTTTATACCCTTTAGATTTTAAAAATCCTGCTGTTCTGTCATATAATTCTCCTTTTGGATCTGTAAATATGTAAGAACCTAAGCATTGGTGTGCATTTGGTATAGAATATGAAGCAGATTTACCAGAACCTGAACCGTCCAACAACTAACACATTTATATTTCCCATCTTATTTAATGGTAAATAATTGTCTTCTGCTAAAATAATACCATTCTTTTTGCTTAGTACCTTATATTGTTCACCATTTTCTGCCCAACCACTTGAACCATGCTCTATATCGGTATATTCATTTTTAGGTCTAGCTTTTAATAAACCTACAAGCATTGCTGCTAAATAGAATAGTGAAAAATATAAAGTGCTAGATGCAAATGTTCCTATATAATTTTCTGTAAATATTAATCCGAAACTAGAAAAAGGGCTAGTTATATACATTCCTAGGTGTTCCAAAAAAATTTCGAAACTAAAAGCTCCAGTTTGCATAGCATCTGTAAGAGATGCTGAAAATGGAGCAATTCCTAAGATTATAATTACTAACCATAATATTGCGAATACTATTAATTTTTTTCTAGCATTTTGTAACATACTTTGTAATTTATAATTCATTTACTTCATCCCTATCTTTAGTACATTATCTTGCAGTGTCTTCATTTTTTGTCTTAGTAGCTGTTGTTTTTGTTTCTACTACTTTTCTTCCTTTTGCTTTTCTTTTTTCTGCAACAGCTGTAGTTGTTACACGTACACCTTGCTCACGCAATTTTTCTGCATTTTTTGCAATTTCTTTGGCTTCTTCCCTATTTCCTGATGTTATAACTTTATGAGTTTCTACTTCTCCTAATAATAGCGGAAAATCCTTTACTTCCTCTGTTGTAAAACATGCAAAAGTTATAGCTTTTGCATTGTCCTCAAATACTAGTGAATTACAAGATTTTTCAGATAAACTATCTGTTGTGTTCATTAGAACTCCCCTCTCCTTTAATCTTTTTTATCTTTTATTTCGAAAGCAAAATAAGGTTTATTCGCCTTTAGCTTACATTTACCTCTAATTTCTTTAGCCTCTTCGTCAAAATATACCATAGGCTTTACTTCTTCTGTGGTTTCTGGGTCTATGATTGAAATTTGTCTTTTAAAACTTGGTGTATACTTAAATTCTTTATATTCTTTTTCGGTATCTGAATAAAGAGTATTAAATTTTAATGGCGTAGGCTTTTTAGATATTGTTATTTTATCGCCTTGCAATATTGCCATATTAATTACTACTCTGTCTTTACCAAATGATAGTATAACAAGTTCGTCTTTATTTTCTGAAGGATCGTCGACATAAAAAGTTTTCTTTTTTTTGTCGCCATACATTTCTTCTGTATAATCTAATCTTGTTACTGTATATTTGGGTGAGTTTTTTAAATCCTCTTTTAATGTTTCATTTATTTGATACACTACTGTACTTACGTTATTTGGATCCATTATACTAAAATGTTTTCCTTCCCAACTGTACATATTATACACCCCACTATTCACGAATTTCTATATACATAGTTTGTCTTTTGTAACACTACTATGTTTAATTATACCTAATTTGTAATTTTTTGTCAACCATTTAAAGTTTTTATGTTAATTTGCTCTTCTTCTTGGATTAAAGTTAGAAATTTGTTCTAATTCTTTATATAACTTTTCTTCCTCGTTTGTTAGTTCTTTTGGTACTATTATTTTTACTTCAGCTATTAGGTCTCCTCTACCACCTTTACCATCTTTATACCCTTTTCCTTGAATTCTAACTTTTTCGCCACTTTCAATTCCTTTTGGTACATAGACAGAGGCAGTATCGTCTATAGTAGATATGGTTGCCCTTGTGCCTAGAGCAGCTTCCCATGGGGTTAATCGTAGGTCTGTGTATAAATCTATTCCTTCTAATTTAAACCTTTGGCTATTTTGAATATTTACTTTTATAAATAAATCTCCGTTTTTACCACCATTTACTCCAGCTTTTCCCTGGCCAATCAATCTTATTTTTTCTTGATTCCTAATACCTGCTGGGACTTTTACTACAAAAGTCTTCATTTTTCCTTTTAGAGTCCTAAGAGAAATTTTCTTTTCTGTTCCATAATATGTTTCTTCTATTGACATATTTATTTCTGTTTCTACATTCTCTCCTCTTATAGGAATTTTTTTCTTTACTTTATCGTCAGTTTTTTCTTCCTCACCAACAATATTTCCAAAAAACATTGTGAAAAATTCGGAAAATTTTGAGCCATTTTTCCTTTGGCTTTCTTCATACTTCTTCTTTTTTCCCACGTTGTTGTTCCATATTCTGTCGTATTTTCTTTTAGAAGTAGAGTTTGATAACACCCTATATGCTTCATTTATATCTTTAAAACGTTCTTCTGCAAATTTGTCATTTATATTTATGTCTGGATGATATTTTTTTGCAGATTCCCTGTATGCTATTTTCAGTTCTTGAGGAGTTATCTTACTAGATTCTAAATTTAATATTTTGTAATAATCTTTGAAAATCATTTAACATCCTCCATATTCATGGTGCAAACATTATATCATATGTAATTGCATTTTTAAATAGTTTTATTTATTTTTTTTAATAGTAAATAATTTCTTGCTTTTATTGTTTCTGGATGAAATACTCTTCCAATTCTTATATTATATTCTATAAATTCATCCATTAAAAATAAAATTGCTTCATCTATATCCTTTTTAGAAAGTTCTCTACTCTTTTCTAAATTGAATTTAGTATCTTTTCTATTTTCCTCTGTTTTATCTGCTACATAAATAATTTTTTCTAGCATAGTCATATTTTCTCTACCTGTAGTATGCCATTTTATTGCATTTTGCATATCTTCTGTAAAATTATATTTTTTAGCTACAATGTCTGCTCCTACTTTTCCATGTAACAAAGAAGGATTTATTTTTTCTACTTCGTCTATTTCTATTTTGTTTTCGTTAGCATATTTTATTAATTCTTCATTTTTCATTTCTTTTGCAATATCATGTGCAATAGCTACTTTTTTTACTATTTCTTCATCTTCCCCATATTGTTTTGCAAGCTCCACTGCTTTTTTTACAACACCCAATGAATGGGTAAATCTAAATTCAGATAATATTTCTTTAGCATCTCTTTCTAAATCGTTATATTCCATATTTACCTCTTTTTTACCTTAGTTTTTCTTCTTATTTAGCTTTTTTACAATATTTAAGAATTTATAAATATCCATAAAAATACTTACTCAATATTCATTGTATAATTTATAAGCTTGTCTAAAAGCTCTTTATATTCTATACCAATTGCATCAAATAATTTAACATACATACTATTTTCTGTAATATTTGGAATTGCACTAATTCCATTTACATATATTTCGTTTGTTCCATTTTCTACAAAAAAGTCTACTCTAGCTAAACCTTTAGCACCTACAGCTTTAAATACTTTTATTGCAATATTTTTTAATTCTTCCTCTTGTTTTGTTCCTAACATATTTAAAGGTATTACCGTTTTCGTGTTTTGATTTTGATATTTAGATTTGTAATTATAGAATTCTGCATTTGTATCTACTTCGCCTATATCAGATGTTATAATATCTTCATCTTCTAAAATAGCTATTTGGAATTCTCTTCCTTGTATTTCTTTTTCTAAAATAATTTTATCATCATAAAAAAAGGCACTTTCTATGTATTTTTTTAAATCTCCAGAATTCTCTGCCTTGTTTACTCCAATTGATGAGCCAGAATTAGCAGGTTTAATAAATACAGGATATTTTAATTTATCATATACCAATTCGCACAATTCATTTAAAGAAACTTCTTTTTCATTAAATTTATTGTCTACACTTACAATTCCATTGGTTGTATTTTTTATAAAAAAATATTTAGGTTGCACAATATTAGCTTGTGACAAAATTGTTTTCATATATATTTTATCTTTTGCAATACTTGATGTTAAAACATTACACCCAACATATGGAATTCCTACAAAATTTAATAATCCTTGTATAGAACCATCTGCCTCGTCCTTTCCACGTAGTACAGGAAATATAATTTCAACTTGTTTTAAATAGTCTATTATATTTTCTATTTTCTTTAAGTTTATTGGCTCTTCCCCTAGCTTATAATTTGGCATATTCGCTATATCGTCTAAAACCTCATACCAAGTTCCATTTTTATCTATATATATTGCCAAAACCTCGTATTTTAATTTATTTAAGTTTTTTACTATAGAACATCCAGATACAACAGATATAGAATGCTCATTAGATTTTCCTCCAAATATAACTCCTATCTTTAGCATATATTCCTCCTTGCGCTAATCCTTAATTGATTTAAATATTTCTGAAAAGTGCATTCCATGTGCTGCTTTTAGTAAAACTGCATCATCTTTTTGCAGTATTTCGTTTAAGTATTCTGAAGCCTCTTCTGTTGTTTCTAATGATATTATATTTTCTTCTGGCATTCTTAAATACTTTGCCTCTTCTGCTATGTATTTTGCTAGTTTTCCTACTGTTACTAATATATCTATCTTATGTGTAACTACCTCTATCCCTACTTTTCTATGAATTTCTTCCGAAAACTCGCCTAGTTCGAACATATCTCCTAATACTGCTATTTTCCTGTTTGCAGGTAATTCACTTAAATATTCTAACGCTGGCTTCATAGAATCGTAGCTTGCATTATAAGCATCATTTATAACTGTTACATTATCTTTAACTTTTACAACTTCCATTCTATTTTTAGTTAAAGAAAATGTTTCTATTCCTTTAATAATATTTTCTGATGATATTCCTAATAAATTCCCTACAGCTATTGCACATAAGCTGTTATACACAAAATGTTTTCCACTTACTGGTACGTTTACTGTGTATTCTTCATTATTTATTTTTACATTATATGTAGAAGAATTATTTCCTATTTTAATGTTATATGCCATAACATCGGACTTTTCGTCTATTCCAAAAGTATATTTTTTGTATACCTTGTCTTCTTTTGCCCATTTATTTAGCATATCATTATCATTATTTATTACAATAGTTCCTTCTGGTTTTAGATTTTCTAATATTTCTAATTTCGCCTTTAATATGTTTTCTCTAGAACCAAGTAAGCCTATATGAGCTGTTCCTACATTTGTAATAACTGCAATTGTGGGTTTGGTAATTTTTCCTAAATAACTTATTTCTCCTAAATGATTCATTCCACTTTCTACGACAAGTGCTTCATGGTCTTTTAATTTTAAAATTGTTGTTGGAAGACCTATATGGTTATTTAAGTTTCCTTCTGTTTGTAGTGTTTTATATTTTGTACGAATTACATTTGCAATTATGTCTCTAGTACTTGTTTTTCCTACGCTACCTGTTACTTGTATAACTGGAATATTGTATAAACTTCTTTTGTATTCGGCTATTTTTCCAAATGCTATTAATGAATCGTCTACTTCTATTATAGTTTTATCTTTATATTGTTCTAATTTTTCTTTAGGTATTTCTATTCCAGAAACTATTGCCACTTTGGCTCCTTTTTTTAAAGCTTCTTCGTAGTACTCGTTTCCATCAAAATTTTCTCCTTTTAAACCTACATACACATCATTTTCTAGAATTTTTCTAGTATCTGTACAAAAATTTTCACAATCTTCTTTTAAATCTCCTATTAATAATTTTCCTCTTGTTGCATTTAAAATTTCTTCTACGTTCATTTTTACTATGTATGATCTTTTGGTCATACTCCCCTTTCTTTATAATTTCTTAATATTTTATTATATTACATTTTGCATGTCAAATTCAATATTTTTAGTATGCAAAAACGGCTTTAAATGTATAGTTTAAAACCGTTTCTTAATTTTTATAGCTATTAAACCGGAATTTTAAGAAGCGTCCCACAATCCCAAATTTTTATTCACGTTTCTTCTTTAATAATATAAGTAATATTATTATTACTGCAAAAATAATTACATATATTACAACTTTTCCTTTTTTTGATACATTTTTGGAAATTTGTGCTGAATAAAAATTTGCTAAATTGTTTGTTTCTATCTTTTCATTTTCTGTTACAACTGTGTGTTTTGATGTATTTAATAATTCTTCTTCGCTATATATTTCGTATTTATGTTTTTCTTTATTATATGTTGTTATATAATTTGAAGAATTTTCTACTACATTGCCATCTTCTACATCAGCTTTGTTTTCATTTTTTATGTTTTGCATTTCGGATAAATTACCTATCATTTGTTCATTATTATTTTCTTCGGAATTGCTTATGTCCTCCTGTTTTTTAGCTTTTTCCACTGGTATTTCTTCCAATTTAGTCATAAGCTCTTTTGTTTCTTCATATTTTCGTTTATTCGGCAATATTTCTTCTCTTTTTCCACTTAATTTATCTCCTATATAATCTAATAAATTTGTTTTATTTTCTTCTAGTTTTTCGCTATAAATTACTTCACCTGTTTGGTAATTAAATTTAAGCTTATCTCCATTCTTATACAATACTTCTATTTCTTTTTTATCTGTATTTAAATTGTTCCCTATACTTGCAATTCCTTCATTCTTAAAGTTTTTTGGATAAGTTATTTCTTCTTTTAGGTCATACACTTTTCCATCTATTCCTAAAACTGTTTCATACTCTTTCCCATTATATGTATCCAAAATAAAGTTTTTTGGAACTATTGGCATATTACTGTCTAATAAATACAAATTCCCATCCTTTATATATATTTTTGCATTTCTTCTTACACTGTTGCCTTCTTTATCGTAAATTTCACTATGAGTGTTATATGTTTTTATCTTTTTGTCTTGATAATTAAATTCGTATTCTAAGTCTTTATTTATGCTATTTTGTGGATCTGTTGGAAGTTCTATTCCTTCTTGATTTTCTAAAATTTGATTATTGGCTTTTAATAATGGATATTTATTTTGACTTAATATTTCGTAATCATACCCAGCGTTTGCCCATTTTAATTTATTTATATATGTTTCTTTTTTCTTTAATTCTTCTTCTACTAAGTAGTTTTCGTTTAGAATATAGCTTTCGTTTTCCTCGCTTGGATATTCTTCGTTTATCTTTGAATATTTATAATAATAATTATCTATAAACTTTGTATTTTCTTCTTTCATGTTTCCTATTCCAAGTGATACTGTATCTTTATCTTCGCTTATTAATTCTGTTTCTACATAATTTGAATAATATCTTTTTTTACCATCTTCATTGTATATTTCTTTAGCAATTTCTCCTATTATTCCACCTACATTTTCTTTTCCTGTAACATTTCCGCCTGCATAGTAGTTTCTATATATATGTAACATTTCTTATATTATTCATCTGGCTATTATCTAAATATCCTAAAATTCCACCTACTGCTTTACCACTTCCTATAACATTTGCATTACTATATGTAGTAGTTATTGTATTTATTTCTCCAAAACCTGAAAGACCTCCAACAGCATTTTTACCAACAATTGTAGAATCTAGCAAGAATATAGTATTCATTTGCATTCCATATCCTACTATTCCACCTACATTATCTGCATTAGTAGTTACATTTGTTTTTATAGAGCCACCATAATTTACACCCCATGATAATTTGCCTATCATTCCACCAATATTTTTAGAATTTACATTGTTTGCTATTACTTCAGAATTCTTTATATAGCTATATTGTACATTTCCACCATTACCAATTAAGCCACCTATGCCATCTCCTTCTCCTACTATTGTAGAATTTGTGACATTTACATTTTTTATTCCTTCAGTTTGATATGCACCGCTTCCCAGCTCATCCTTGTGATCCGGGATTCCAAAAAGCATGACACCGCCGATCCCTGCTTTACTCAACTGCTCCAGTTTTTCCTCCATACGATCCACACTGTAACGGTACTGTCCCATCATGGATGGGATCTCTTCCTTAATATTTGTTCCTTCTACAATAAACATCGGATAGATCAGAGAAGATTTATCCATTCTGGTCTCCCGAACCATTTTTCTTAAATTTGCACTTGTCCGCAATCTGCGGGGACGATTGATTATTTCCACTTTTATTTCCTCCTCATGCTCGCCTGTCTGTCATTCCTGTCCTACTGTTCTTCTATTACTGAAACAATGGCATCCACAGTCGCTTCTGCTGCCACACAGACATTGGTAAATCCAGCCTTTTCTGCTGCTTCTTTTGTCTGTGCACCAATGCAGACAGCCTGCAGACGGCTGATGTCCGCATCTGCCATCATTTTTCTGAAACCACGTACCGTAGAAGCACTGGTAAATACAATCATTGCTTCTTCTTTTGTCAGATCCGGCAGTTCCACCACCGGTGATTCCTTCTCTATGGTATCATAAATCGGCAAATCTGCAATCGTAACTTTTTTCTGTGCCGTAATTTCCCCGATCAGAGCCTGACTACCAAGTCTTGCCCGTGGAATCAGGATCCGGTCACCGTCTTTGCAGTCCGCTCCGACACACTTTCCAAGATGCACCGCATCATAAATCTCCGGCATCAGATCTGCCATCAGTCCGTAGTTCTGCAGACGGCTGGCTGTGCCGGCTCCGATTACCGCAATCTTTCCGGCACAAAACCGGCGGATATCCATCTTTTTTTCCCGCAGCAGTGCAAAAAAGCAGTCTACTCCGGAAGGTGATGTAAATACGAGATACTGATAGCTCTCCAGCTCCTCCAGGGCAGCTCCCTGCTCCGGCAGTTCCTCTGCCCGATATGGTGCAATGGAAATCGTCGGCAGTTCCAGCACTTCCGCACCCAGGCTGCGCAGACGCTGTGAAAGTTCTTCCTGACGTTCCCTCGGACGTGTCACAATGATCTTTTTGCCAGACAATGGCAGCTTTTCATACCATTCAAACTGATCCGCCAGTGCGCACACTTCTCCGATCACAATGATAGCCGGTGTCATCAGCGGATGTGCATGCAGTTCCTCCGGCAGTTTTTCCAGTGTGCTCACCAGCCTTGCCTGACGTGACGTGGTTCCCCGGCTCAACAGTGCCGCCGGTGTATCTTTTGCTTTTCCGGCATGCATCAGTCCGTCACAGATATCCCCCAGGGCAGATACTCCCATTAAGAATACCAGTGTTCCCTCCAGTTTTGCCAGTGTGGCAAAATCCAGTTCCAGCGGTTCGTCTTTCTTTTTATGTCCTGTAATAATATGTAAGGACGAACAGAAATCCCTGTGTGTCACAGGAATCCCATTGTAAGCAGGAACAGAAATCGGAGATGTCACTCCGGGCACGATCTCATAAGGGATTCCATTCTCAGAAAGAAGTTCCAGTTCCTCCCCGCCTCTTCCAAAGAGAAAGGGATCTCCACCTTTAAGCCTTACCACTTTATTTCCTTTTTCAGCTTCTTCCAGAAGAACCTTATTAATATCCTCCTGCACCATTGTATGGTGATTTGCTCTTTTACCTACATTAATCAGTCTGGCATGCTCCGGGATCTTTGCCAGAACCCCTTCGCCCACCAGACTGTCATATACTACCACATCTGCCTGCTGCAGAACCGCTGCGCCCTTTAATGTAAAAAGCCCGATATCACCCGGTCCTGCACCAACCAGCCAAACCTTGCCAGCTGCCATGTTTCTTCTCCTTTTTGAGTCACAAGAATTTTCTTTTTATAATTTCTTTTTATCTTCCCTCACAGTCAGATTTCAATTGCTTTGCAAGAGCTGTTCCAAGCTTCTCTCCATCCTCTGCTGCACCTCTGATCTGACCTGTAAGCCACTTTCCTGTAGCTTCACTGTAATATAAACCGCGGATAAAGATCTCATCTCCGTCCACCTCTGCAAATGCAGCTACAGGTGAAGAACATCCTCCGTCCAGATATTTTACATATGCGCGCTCTGCAGTTCCTGCAAGCCAGGCATCCCTGTCACAGTATCCGTCCAGATACCCATAATCCTCACCTTTGCGTCCCTGCACAGCCAGGATCCCCTGACCTGCTGAAGGAATCATCTCATCCGGTGTAAAATATCTGCTGATCCTGTTTTCCAGCCCCAGTCGTTTCAGACCTGCCGCTGCCAGGATCAGCCCTGAATACTCTCCTTCATCCAGCTTGCGAAGCCTTGTCTGCAGATTTCCACGGATACTCTTTACCTCCATCTCAGGATACAGCTTCTTTAACTGAAGAGTTCTCCTTAAGCTGGAACATCCCAGAGGTTTATCCGGATCCAGCTCCGCCACTCCCTCAGGAAGCACCAGTACATCTCTTGGATCCTCACGCTTTGAAAAGGCCAGAAGCGGAAGCTCTTCCGGCACCTCCATAGGCATATCCTTAAGACTGTGTACAGACAGATTGCTTTTACCATCCAGCAATGCCCTGTCCAGTTCTTTTACAAACAATCCTTTTCCGCCCACCTTATCCAAAGTACGGTCCAGAATAATATCTCCTGTTGTTTTCATAGTCAGGATATTTACTGTTATTTCAGAGCCGGCATTTTTTTCACGGTTTTTCTGCTCTATGTAACTTTTTACCATCTCACTCTGGAGAACTGCCAGCTTACTCTCTCTGCTTCCAATGATCACCTCAGTCATCATTCTCCTCCTCATTATCA
>OKVH01001052.1_pt1 | contig 13792 bp, 10 predicted proteins | sample 1604791 | NCBI WGS metagenome assembly OKVH01 (sample SAMN01760919, study PRJEB22395) | human gut metagenome | reverse complement strand
CTGAGACTGGTTTTAAAGGCTGGGGATTTGGTGCCGATTATACTATTGCCAGAAATATGATACTTGATACGGAATATTATGCGCTGAAAGACCAGCGGGATATTGCCAATAATAAATATAATACTTGGTGGACACATCTGATGATCTTATTTTAAGCAGTTGGTCAGGCGCCCTTTAAAAGGGTGCCTTTTTCTATTTGAGCGGCTGTGTGGTATTGGCGTTTGTTTTTTGTGGATATATATAGCTGCTGAATAATTGATATAACAAAAATAAAAACGAATGTCTTCCGAGATTGTGAAGCAAACCGCTTTGCAGGGCAGTTGCAGAGTGTTTTTGCTATAAATTTAACAAAAAAAGCAGATTTATTTTACACTTTAGCCATATTTTCTCAAAAAATTCACGAAAAACTACTGCGGAATACTGTAAAATAAGTTATAATAGGTATCGTAAAGTGTATTATAAGTTGCTTATTACGAGCTTAAAATCGCTTTACTGTAATCCTGGCAGTCATCAAGTTGAGTATTTTTGATACTGCCGGTACAATTTAGGATACCGGGAGGTATACATGTTTTTTGACTCTTATGACACTCCTGTCTTCCGTCCGCCCAGTGAAGCCCGCAGTTTTATCCTGCGTGTGACCCGCGGCTGCGCCCATAACAAATGTACTTACTGTAATATGTACAGAGGCGTGCCGTTTCAGGTACTGACTGAGGACGAGGTCGCCAGACAGATCGAGGCTGCTGCCGTTCACGGCAGAAATTCGGTTCGTAGAGTGTTTTTAGCCGACGGTGACGCTTTGGTACTGTCGACGCCGCGTCTTTTAAAAATTTTAGACGCGTTATATAAAACTTTTCCGAAGCTCCAGAGGGTAGCGGCTTATTCCGCTCCAAAGGATATCCTGCGTAAATCGCATGAAGAGCTGGTCGAGCTGCGCGAAGCAGGTTTGAAGCTGCTGTATTACGGCATGGAGACAGGTGATGACATTACCTTGCAGGCCGTGAAGAAAGGCGTCAGCGGCGAAGAGGCTGTTGAAGCAGGCCGGAAGGTTATTGCGGCAGGCATGAAGCTGTCGATGATGATTATTCTGGGCCTGGCGGGCAAACCAGGCAGCAAGCGCCATGCGGCGGAAACTGCCAAAGCGATCAATGCTATCAAGCCGACGATGCTGAGCGCGTTGTGTTTGATGCTGTACCGCGGCAGCGAGCTGCTGGATCAGTTTGAACGCGGAGAATTTGAACCGCTGCCACCACAGGGTTTAATGGAAGAATTGTATAGTATTTTAGCTGCTGTCGAACTGCCGGAAGATCATCCGTGCATTTTCCGCAGTAACCATGTTTCTAATTATGTTCAGCTGGCAGGGACCCTGCCGAAAGACAAGGAGAGGCTGCTGGGCGAGATTGCCTGGAGCGCTTCCGAATTAGGTAAGATCAAGGACTGGAACGTTTATAACAATACGAGATATTGAGTGTGCAAGGAAGGGGATCGATGGTAATGAGGAAAATGACCGCATTGCTGACCTTTGTGCTGATAATCTGTCTGCTGCCTGCCGCAGCTTTTGCCAAAACCTTTAAAGAGGGTGACAAGGACTGGAAAATCATGGTCACTCAGCAGAAGCTGAAAACTTTGGGATATGCTACTGACCGTACCGACGGTAAGTTCAGTAAAGCAACTGCCGACAGTTTGAAAAACTTTCAGAAAAAGCATAAACTGAAAGCGAATGGACGCCTGGACGATAAAACCTATAAAAAGGTCACATGGGAAGCCTTTAAAAAGGAAGGGATTACCAATGTCAAGGGCAGGGATGTCGTGAAAACGGCTTCTAAATATAAAGGTACTCCTTATAAATTTGGAGGGACAACGCCTAAAGGCTTTGACTGCTCGGCCTATGTGCAGTATGTTTTTGGCAAGCACAGGGCGCAGCTGCCGCGTACTGCGGATGTGCAGGTCTTAGAGGGTGTTTTTGTCCTTAAAAACCAGCTGAAGGAAGGCGATCTGGTCTTTTTCTCGACTTATGAGCCGGGCGCATCCCATGTTGGAATTTATGCCGGAAAAGGCATGTTCTGGAATGCATCGACGTCTCGCGGCGTAGTACTCGATTCACTGGACAATACTTATTGGAAATCCCATTATTACGGGGCGCGCCGTATTCTTGTCGATAACGGTGAAGTGTAATATTCAACAGGTGCTTTTATGATATTTGATGAAATCGAGGAGGGGTCTGAATAATGATCCGTGAAAAACGTAACAAGGAAAAACTGGCTTCCTATTATCGTAAGTTTATGGAAGACGGTGTCATCGATCCGAACGTCCATCCCTGGGTGGCTGAGTCCTGGCAGCGCTGCCGGGCGATGAAACTGCCCCATGAAACGATGCCTAAGCTCAATAAACTGAGCCGTGAGGAGATCGTTGAACATCAGAAGACCCATGAGTTTATCGTAAAGTATGTCGACGGTTTGTATGAACAAAGCAAACAGCATTTCAATATTCATAATCTGAGCATGCTGCTGATCGATGAAGACGGTTATGTGATCAAAAATTATGCACTGCCCTTTTTTCAGAGAGTGATCGAAGATATACAGGGGATGCGCGTACTGGAAGAGGACGTAGGTACCTCGAGCATCAGTATTGCGCGTGAGCATAATGTACCGTTTTTAATGTTTGGTCCGGAAATGTGGATCAAAGACAGTCATTCCGGCGATGCCTGCAGTGCGCCGATCTGTGTCAACGGCAAGATCCGCTACATTATTTCCTTCTTTTCGCTGGATCAGAACGATCTGCCTTATGACCTGCTGCTGTCGCTGCTTTTGACAATGAAATATTCTATCGAGCAGCATCTTTCCATGCTGGAATACTGGAGCATTTATCAGCTGATGATGAATGAACTGCCGGTGGCCGTGTACTGGATCGGTCAGGACGAGCAGTTGAAATACTGTAATAACAATGCGCAAAAGCGTCTGGATGGCAAAAAGAACCTGGAAGACGTCTTTTTGAATTATGAGCATATTCCCATCAAAAAAGCCCTGCAGGGTGTACCAACGCATCGTCGTGAGATCACCTGGATCACGCAGGACCGTACCTATGAAGATATTACTACAGTCATGCCGATCAAAGTTGGCAGTGAGGTCGAAAGCGCTTTGGTGATGTCGATGTCGATCGAAGATCTGAAAACTACGATTGCCCATGCTACCGGCTACAGCTCCCGTTACAGTCTGTACAGCATGGTGGGCGAGACCAGTGAATTTTTGGCTTTGCAGCATAAAGCTTCGCGTATTGCCCGCAGCGATAATAATATCCTGCTTCAGGGCGAGCCGGGGACCGGCAAGCAGCGTTTGGCCCATGGTATCCACCAGGCCAGTCCACGTGCGGCTGCACCGTTGATCGTTGTGAAGTGTTCGAATGCGCCGATCGAGGCTTTGGAAGAAGAATTTTTCGGCAGTGTAGACGGTGACCGTCAGCCAATGGCCGGTAAACTGGAGCTGGCACTGGGTGGTACGCTCTTCCTGGACGAGGTCGAAAAGCTGCCTGTGGAAATGGGCGATAAGCTGGCTGATGCCTTGAAAAATGGTTTGGTAAACCGTGAAACCGGTATTCGCAAGAAGTTAAACGTGCGTGTGATCGCCGCCTGCGATTCTAATTTAAAACGCTTGTCTGATAAGGGACTTTTCTCAAAAGCCTTATATGAGCTGGTATTGGATACGACAATGCGTGTTCCGCCTCTGCGCGAGCGCGTGAAAGATATTGAGGTCATCGCTTCCCATATTCTGGCTGAAATGTCGGCGCAGCATAATCTGCCGCCGAAACGTTTGTCGCCGGAAGCGCTGAATCTTTTGACAAGCTGCAGCTGGCCCGGTAATATCAAACAGCTGCAGGGAGTTATTGAGCAGGCATTCTTCCATACTCCCGGAGCGATCATCGAATCCGATAATATCAAGCTTCCTGGTGACCGGACGCTTGAGAAATCCTGGAAATATGATAAAGACGCTTTTATTGCGGCATGGAAATCTGCCGGCGGTAATATCAGTAAACTGGCAGGAATGCTTGATGTCAGCCGTGTTACCCTGTACCGTTATTTGAAAAAATATGGACTGGGACCTAAAGTCGGCAAAGAGGATTAATAAAAATTCTAAAAATAAATAAAAAACAGAGTGCATTTGCACTCTGTTTTTTTTAGCAGTATTTAAAATAGTTATAAAGGCGCGCAGAGGAGACTGGACAATATCTTTTTTTTAATAACCAGATTAAATTTAAGAAAAAAGAAAGTTTATGAAGTACAGTTTTATTGCCAAGTAAAATTTGAGCGATTATAATAAAGCCAACTTAAGTATGAAAGCAGGTGTTGACAATGTTCAAGAACAAATTAGCGGCCGTTGTTATGGCTGTTTTCACAGCCATAACATTTTCTGTTGCGGCTCAAACGGCCGAAGCCAAACCGGTACGGCCAGCTCCGGGACAAGTACTGGTTCCGCCGCAGGTACGTGAAACTGCAGAACTGCAGAAGATCAGTAAACGTTTTGATATTGATGCGTCTGTTCTGCAGACGGAGTTTGACCGGGGCTGGGGTTTTAAAGAGCTGCGCCACGCTGCTCTGCTGTCACTGGCTTCCGGGAAAAATATCAATGAGATCCTGCGTCTGAAAGAGAACAACAGCTGGCCGAGGGTAGAATATTTAACGGGTATCACGCCCAACGATATTAAAGCGGCACGTGATAGAAATGATGCCCGTTATTTTGCCGCTGCACTTGGCTTGAAAGAAAAGGACATCCTTCCTTACCTGCGTCAGAATTACGCGCTGAATGATGTGCTGCATGCCGCACTGCTGGCACAAGCTTCTGGCAGCACGGCAGAGAGCATTTTGGCTGCTCATCGTCCGCCGACGCATGACTGGAGTTATGTGGCTTATGAATTGGATGTCAGTCGTGAAAAGCTAGATGCGATCAGGGAAAAAATAGCCAGCGTAAAATGAATTTATTGTTAAAATAGGAAAAGTCTGCTGCTGCCGCGGCAGGCTTTTTTTATTTGTACAGGGTATTGGCAGCAGGTGTGAAAGGTTTTTCTGGTTACAATGCAATGGTAATTTTTTATAAAAATGATGATTAGAACTCTATTATGTTATATAATATAAATTGGATTTGTATTTAGATTTTACAAAGGCGGGTCAGTATGAGACTAAGAAAAAAACCATGGATCGAAGAAGCAATGCAGGATTTAAAAGGTGAATATGTTTTGATGCATGATTTGGAAAATTATAAAGGACGCTGGCAGGAACTGTTTCCCGGTAAGCGTTTATGTCTGGAGATTGGCTGCGGCAAAGGCCGCTTTATTATCGGGATGGCGGAGCTGTATCCGGAAAAGGCTTTTATTGGTGTGGAAACGCAACACGATATTGCTTATTATCCCGGTAAAACTGCCAAAGAAAATAAGATGGATAATATCAAGGTCATCTGCGCTAATGCAGAGCATATGGAGGACTGGTTCGAGCCGGGCGAGATCAAAGAATTATATTTGAATTTCAGCGATCCGTGGCCGAAAGCGCGTCACGCCAAACGCCGGCTGACGCATCGTAATTTCTTGGCGAAATATCAAAGACTTTTAGGAAAAGGCGGACACCTGCGCTTTAAAACGGATAACAGAGCGCTGTTCGATTTTTCAGTTGAGGAATTTAAGGAATTTGGCCTGGAGATCATTGCGTTGAGCTATGATCTGCATAACTCAGATTATGATAATGAAGTGCAGACGGAATATGAGCGTAAATTCAGCTCTTTGGGGACACCGATAAATTTTTGTGAAGTGGTATTTTAAGAGAGGCTGTTATGAAGAAACGATTTTTGATCTGGGATAATCCCAAGGATGCGATCATCAGCCTGACTTTACTGCTGATGCTCGTGGGCTGTATCAATGTGTTCAGCGCCAGCTTTGTCGAAGCGCGGGATATGTTTGAGGATGGTTATTATTATCTGAAGCGGTACTTGATTTTTGGCGCAGCCGGACTGATGCTGATGCTGTGGCTGGGATTTCGTGCGCCTTCGTATAAAACGTGGCTCAACGATTTTTGGCTGAAAGCCATCTATTTTGGTGTCGGCAGCCTGCTGCTTTTAGTAGATCTGATCGGTACGACTAATAAGGGTGCTCAGCGCTGGTTGTATGTGGGCGGAATTTCTATTCAGCCTTCAGAGCTGGCGAAGATTGCCGTGATCCTTCTGGGGGCAGCTCTGCTTGGTGAAATGCTGCGTAAGCGTCAGTCGATCAGTCTGCTGAATAAGGATACCGTCTGGCCTTTTGTGGGGACGGTGATCTACGGCATTCTGGTTTTGAAACAGCCGGATATGGGTACGGCGGCTATTATCGTAGCGCTGATGGTGGGTCTGTATATTTTGGCAGGTCTGCGTCTGCGTGAGGTAGTAGGCCTGTTGGGGATTTTAGGCGCAGTGGCGGTGGCAGGGGCGATCATGGCCCCTTATCGGCTGCAGCGTGTTAAAGTATGGCTGGACCCGTGGAGCGATGAGGCTAATACGGGCTATCAGATGGTACAGTCGCTGATGTCGATCGGCAGCGGCGGTCTGACAGGTTTGCCGTGGGGGCAGGGCAGCGGCAAGTTCTTTTATCTGCCTGAGGCGCATACAGATTTTGCATTTGCTATCTTTTGTCAGGAATGGGGACTGCTGGGTGCGGCGATCCTGATTTCGGTGTTTCTGTTACTGGCTGCGGCATTTTTCCGTATTGCCATGAATACTAAAGATGAACGGGGCTTTATTCTTGTTTCCGGCGTCAGCCTGCTGATCGTGGGACAGGCGGTTGCCAATATGGCAATGGTGTGCGGACTGCTGCCTGTAATCGGCGTGCCTTTGTCCTTTATCAGTTATGGCGGCACTTCGATGCTGATAACTCTGGCTTCGATCGGACTGGTGCTTTCAGTTTATCGTGACGAGTGTAAACGTGAAAAGCTGGAGCGGTTGTCGCCCGATACACGCAGGACGCAGATGCGTGTCGTTTCACCCGCTGAGGGGAGGTGGCAGCGCTGATGAAGAAGTTTTCGCTGCAAAACGGTAAAAAACGTTTTGCCATTATCGGCCTGCTGATCTTTTTTGGTTTTGGAACGGTGTTTCTGCGGCTGATCTGGCTGCAGGTCATTCAAAACGAAGAGCTGGCCAGACGTGCTGCCAATCAGGTTACCGGCAAGGTAACTAAATATTCGCCGCGCGGAGCTATTTTGGACTGCAACGGCGAGGAGCTGGCAGTCAGCATTATGTCTAAATCTCTGTATGTCGACCCGGTCGAGATGCAGGATAACCCGACGAAAAAGGGCGAGAAGCCGGAACGTGACGTCAAGCGGCTGGCCGCTGATTTGCTGGCCGGAGTGCTGCAGATGAAAGCAGACGAATTATATGCTGATTTTACAACAGAAGCACGCTTCATCTGGCTCAAACGAACGATGGAGCCTAAAGAAGCGGCAGAAGTAGAACGGATCATTCGTGAGAATAAGCTGCCGGGGCTGCATTTTTTAGAAGAAAGTAAACGCTATTATACAAAAAAATCAATGGCGGCTCAGGTGCTGGGTTTTGTCGGTACGGATGATAACGGTCTCAGCGGTATCGAGCTGGCTTTGGACTCGGTAGTCAAGGGTGCGGAAACACAGCAGCAGGAGGTCGTCGATGCGCTGGGGCGCCCCATGGGTGACAGCGGTTTCAATAAAGCCAGACCGCAGAAGATGGCTTCAGTCTATCTGACACTGGACAGCAAGATCCAGTTTGTGCTGGAGGATGCGCTGGATAAGGCGATGAAGGATACGAAAGCCGCCAGTGCGGCGGTCATCTTGATGGACCCGAATACGGGCGCGATTCTGGGCATGGCCAATCGGCCCAGTTTTGACCCTAATACTTTTTATAAATATCCGGCTACCAGCTGGACTAATCGCGCGGTTTCGACTATTTACGAACCGGGCTCGGTTTTCAAGCCGATTGTGGGCGTGATGGGACTGACGGAAAAAATTATTACGCCGACCACGATGATCAATGATACGGGCAGTATTCAGATAGCCGACCGTACGATACGCAATTGGGATGGGGAAGGCATGGGACTGGTACCGTTTCAGGATGTTATAAAATTTTCTATCAATACGGGTATGGTACAGCTGGGGATGCAGCTGGGCGCACAGCGGATGATCGATTACAGCAAGAAGTTCGGTTTCGGCAGTGTGACCGGTATAGAGCTGCCGGGTGAAGAAGAGGGTATCCTTTATAATCCGGATCATATGTATCAGCCGGATATTGCAACCATGTCTATCGGTCAGGGCATTGCCGTAACGCCGCTGCAGATGCTGCGTGCGATCTGCGCTATTGCTAACGGCGGCGAGCTTTTGCAGCCGTATATAATCGATAAGATCGTGATGCCGGATGGACGCGTTCTGCGCCAGGGGCAGAAAAAAGTGGTGCGCCGGGTGATGAGTGAGGAAGTTGCCGCACAGATGCGCGGAATGATGGAGCAGGTTGTCGCCGCCGGTGGTGGTAAAGCAGCAGGGATCAAAGGCTACCGTATTGCCGGTAAGACCGGTACCGCCGAAAAACTTGCGGAAACAGGCGGTTATGCAGCCGGTAAATATATTGCTTCTTTCGTAGGCTTTGTACCTGCTGATAAGCCGCAGTATGCGATGCTGATCATGCTGGATACGCCGCAGGGAGCTTTTTATGGTTCGCAGGTTTCGGCGCCGGTATTCCGCGATACATTGCAGCAGATCCTTGTAGCTAAGGGCATTCAGCCCAGCAGCAGTGAAGGACTGCCGTCATTTGAGCAGCATGTACGGAATAATCCCGCTGTTAATTCGACAGTGCCGCCTCCGGCTAATATGCCGCAGATGGAGATACTGGCAGACGGTAAGATCAAACTGCCTGATTTCAGCGGGCTGGATATGCGGCAGACGGCTGAACTGATCCAGCAGGGACGTCTGGTACTGGTGCCGCATGGCAGCGGTCGGGCGCGGAAGCAGTCGCAGCCTCCGGGAACAGTAGTTGCCGAAGGTACGAAGCTGGAAATCTGGTTTGAATAAAAACATTTAAATGTATACATTAGGTTGCTGTCAGAGCAGCAGGAAAAAATCTGTCGGCACAGAAGATATACAAGATAGTTCACAGGTATAAGTGAAGAGGAGGGCGTTTATTTATGTTATCAGATATTGAAATTGCTCAGCAGGCCAAGATGCTGCCGATCACTGAGGTTGCCGCTAAACTCGGCATCGGCGAAGAAGACATTGAAATGTATGGCCGTTACAAGGCTAAATTATCTATGGATCTGATCCGCCGCATGGAAGATAAACCGGCAGGCAAGCTGGTTTTAGTAACGGCTATTACGCCTACGCCGGCAGGCGAAGGCAAGTCGACTACTACCGTAGGACTGGCCCAGGGCCTGGCCAAAATTGATAAAAGCGTTATCGTAGCTTTGCGCGAACCTTCTCTGGGACCCTGCATGGGCGTTAAGGGCGGCGCAGCCGGCGGCGGTTATTCTCAGGTGGTGCCGATGGAAGATATCAACCTGCATTTTACAGGTGATTTCCATGCGATCACATCTGCACACATGCTGCTTTCGGCAATGGTAGATAACCATGTGCAGCAGGGCAATGCTTTGAATATCGACCCGCGCCGGATCGTTTGGAAACGTGTTGTTGATATGAATGACCGCGAGCTGCGTAATATTGTTGTCGGACTGGGAGGCAAAGCGCATGGCGTACCGCGTCAGGACGGTTTTGATATTACCGTTGCTTCTGAGGTCATGGCTATTTTGTGCCTGGCCAGCAGTCTGCACGATCTAAAAGAACGTTTAAGCAAGATCATTGTTGCTTATGATTATAACGGCAAACCGGTTACCGCAGGGCAGATCAAAGCCCACGGCGCTATGGCTGCCCTTTTGAAGGATGCTGTGAAGCCTAATCTTGTGCAGACACTGGAAAATGTGCCGGCGATTATTCACGGCGGCCCGTTTGCCAATATCGCCCACGGCTGCAACAGCGTGATGGCAACTAAGACGGCTATGAAGCTGGCTGATTATACGATTACAGAAGCAGGCTTCGGCGCTGATCTGGGCGCTGAAAAATTCTTTGACATCAAATGCCGTTATGCCGGGTTGAAGCCGGATGCTGTTGTGCTGGTTGCTACAGTGCGCGCATTGAAGATGCATGGCGGGGTGCCTAAGACGGACTTGACTGCGCCGAATGTGGACGCTGTGAAAAAAGGTATCGTCAATCTGGAAAAACACATTGAAAATATTAAAAAATTCGGTCTGCCTCTGGTAGTAGCCATCAATATTTTTGCTCAGGATACACCGGAAGAGCTGGAAGCTGTACGTGCCCATTGTGCTGCACATGGCGTCAATGTTGCATTGTCCGATGTTTTTGCCAAAGGCGGCGCCGGCGGCGTGGAGCTGGCTAAGGAGGTTGTTGCGCTGGCAGAAAGCGGTAAGGCTGATTTTGCTCCTATCTATGCTTCCGAGCTGACCTTAAAGGAAAAAATCGCAACTGTGGCGCGTGAGATTTACGGTGCCGGTGATGTAGTTTATGCTAAAGAAGCAGAAACTGCTTTGAAGGATTTTGAAAGTCTGGGTTATGGCAATCTGCCGATCTGTATGGCTAAGACCCAGTATTCGTTTTCGGATGATCCGACGTTGCTTGGTCGTCCCAGCGGTTTTACCATGACGATCAAAAACTGCAGGATCTCTGCCGGCGCAGGCTTCGTAGTCGTGCTGACAGGTGATATCATGACGATGCCCGGTCTGCCGAAGGTGCCGGCAGCAGAGAAAATCGATGTCAGTGATGACGGCGTCATCAGCGGCTTGTTTTAAGGGGAGTTGTAGCAATGGAAACTTTGTTGATGAAGGGCAAGCCCGTTGCCGATGCATATAGAGAAACTGTTTCAGCCAAGATCACAGCCGCAAAGGAAAAAGGGATCAAAGTTACTCTGGCGATCATTGTGGTGGGAGATGACCCTGCTTCGCATGTTTATAAAGACCGTCTGGTAAAACTGGTAGAAAGTCTTGGCGGTGAAGCCAAGGTGCTGGCAATGCCGGAAACAGCAACACAGGAAGAAGTTATTGCTGCTATCAAAAAACTTAATCATAACCGCTATGTTACCGGTATCCTGCCGATGATGCCGATGCCGAAGCATATCGACGGCGATGCTGTCGGTGCCGCTATCACTATGAGCAAAGACGTGGACTGTTTAAACCCTAAAAGCGTCGGAGAAGTCTTTTTAGGGCGCAGCCGCTGGGCACCGTGCACTCCGCGGGCCTGTATGGCGACTCTGTCTCATTACGGTATTGAGTTAAAGGGGAAAAACGTCGTTGTTGTCGGGCGCAGTAATGTAGTTGGCAAGCCTGTGGCGCTGCTGCTCCTGCAGGAGCATGCTACGGTTACTGTCTGCCATTCCCGGACCAGGGATATTGCGGATGTGCTGCGCGGTGCTGATGTCATCGTTGCCGCTGTGGGTGTACCGGCTTTCATTAAACCTGAAATGGTCAAAGAAGGCGTCGTGATCGTCGATGTTGGTATCAATGCTGTCGAAGGCGGTCTGGTAGGTGACGTTGACCCTGCCGTCAGCGCTAAAGCCAGCGCTTTTACGCCTGTTCCAGGCGGTATTGGCATCGTCAGCAATATGATGGTCATGGATATGTTAAGCAGAAATTTATAAGGCGAGGTAAGTAAGACCGTGAGAAGATTTGTATGGCTGCTTTTACTGATCGTTTTTGTAGCTTTTATTTTTTATAATTCTTCTATGCCGGCGGCAGAATCACACCGGGCCAGTGAACTGGTCGGCTCGATTCTGACCGGTATGGGGAAATGGTTCGGCATTGATGTACCGCAGCAGAACCTGGATTATAATATCCGCAAGCTGGCACACTTTTTGGAGTTTGCTATCCTGGGCGTGATCCTGTGCAATGTTTACGCGGCGTTCGGTGTCAGTCATCGTACAGCGACAGGGTATATTTTGTTTTTAGGTTTGGCAGTAGCCGTTAGCGATGAATATATCCAGCTGCATGCTCCGGGGCGCAGTGCCTTAGTTACGGACGTGATCCTGGATTTTTCAGGGGTCTTTTTTATCTGGCTGACACGTGAGGTCTGGAGCTGGGCCAAGCGGTAGTCAAAATGCAAAAACACTGTTACGTATATACGTAACAGTGTTTTTTGTTATTTGATATAAGCTGCCAGAGTTTCATAGAGCTTTTGCGGGTCGATAGGTTTGGCAATATGGGCGTTCATACCAGCTGACAGCGCATTTTTAATATCTTCGGCAAAAGCGTTGGCAGTCATGGCAATAATAGGGATCGTTGCTGACTGTGGATGTGTACTGCTGCGGATAGCCTGGGCGGCTTCATAGCCGTTCATGACGGGCATCTGGATATCCATCAGGATAGCATCGAAGCTGCCCTTTGCAGATCCAGTGAAAAGCTCTGTGCACTGCAGTCCGTTTTCAACGATCGTGACTGCCGCACCCGTTTTTTCCAAAATCAGTTCGGCGACCTTTTGATTGATCGGATGATCTTCTGCCAGCAGAAGCGATTTCCCTGAAAAATCAAAATCAGCACTGCCAAAAGTGTGCGTTGGTTTTTCAACAGGATGTTCAGCTGCAGTATCGAAGTGCAGCGGCAGTGTAACAGTAAAAGTCGTACCTTCACCCTGCCTGCTGGTTACGGAAATCGTACCGCCTTTATAATCGACGATATTTTTGACGATGGCAAGTCCCAGTCCGGAACCTTCGATATGCTTGCTGATGACGTCGCTGCTGCGGAAAAAAGGATCGAATAGATGCTGCAGGCTTTCGTTGTCGATACCGATACCGGTATCGCTGATCGTAAATTTATACCAGCCGAGCCGCTCATTGTCTGAAGGGAGCTCGCAGGCGCTGAAGGTAACAGTGCCACCCGGAGGTGTGAATTTACAGGCGTTGCTGACAAGGTTATCCCAGATCCGCTGCAGCTGTGCGGTATCACCGATACAATTGCAGTGAAGAAGTTCTGCGTTATGCAGGAAGTTAAGGCTGTTTTTATCCATCAACAGCTGGTAACGGCTGCAGAATCTGTCTATTTCTACGGACAAGTTGAACGAGGTACGCGCCAGTTTCAGTTTGCCTTTTTCGATGCGGCTCATATCCAGAATGTCATTGATCAGCGTCAGCAGATGTGACGAAGAGCTTTTGATAATATCGAGATATTCGCTGAGATGCTGACGGTTATCCAGATCGTCCAGGGCCAGATCCGTCATACCGATGATCGCGTTCATGGGCGTGCGGATGTCGTGGCTCATAGCGGAGAGAAAATCTGTTTTGGCGCGGTTGGCTTCCTGAGCCAGATCCAATGCATTTTGCAGTACGGATCTGGAATTTTTTTCGGCGCTGATGATATCAGTAACATCACATCGGACAAGACAAATCGTATGATGACCTTCGTCGCCCCAAAGGACGTTGATCTGTTTGTTCTTTTCGCTGCCGTCATTAGCAAGATACGGCAGCGTAAATTCGTAACCCTGCGGTTTCTCTGCCAGCCTGCTGAGGATGACCGGCAAAGAAAATTTTTCTGCCGCAGTTTCATCCGCTGCCAGTTTAGTATAAGGAAGGCTGAGCTTGTGCAGTGCTCTGTTAAAGTCCGCGCATTTATAGGGTGACAGATTTTGCAGTACAGATTTGCGGGTATACATTGTAAATTCTTTTGTCACCAGATTGATGATACTGAGCTGCTCAAAGGTATAGGCCAGCGTATTCAGCAGCGCTCGCTGTTCCCGTACGTAGTCTGTGATATCGGCTCGGGCCATACCGAC
>OKVH01001047.1_pt1 | contig 13838 bp, 8 predicted proteins | sample 1604791 | NCBI WGS metagenome assembly OKVH01 (sample SAMN01760919, study PRJEB22395) | human gut metagenome | reverse complement strand
ACGGCGCCGGGAATACTCCACCTGCAGCTGCGCCTCCTGCTCCCGCTGCCGCGCCGTCTCCGCCGCGGCCGCCATCTCCCGCAGCCTCTCGTTCTCCTGCCGCAGTCCCCGCAGCCGTCCGTCCAGTATCCGCCGCACCCGTGCGTCGAATTCCCCCTTGTACCGGCCGCGTATCAGCGTCTCGAAGTCCTCTTCCCCGCCGGGTACCCCCTGTTCCCCGGCAGGTACCTGCTGCTCCCCGGCGTCGGGAGCCATTCCGCCCGTCTCCTCCGCAGTCTCCTGCGCCGTCTTTTCCAGCTCGTCCATCCGAACTCTCCTCCCCGTGGTAGGTCACGACCCGATCTCCACCCTGCCGGGGTATTGCCGCGCCAGCAGCTCCAGCCCGCACCGCACCAGCGCGAACTCCCGGGCACAGTCCCCTGACCCCGCGATCTCCGCGTATCCCGGCGCGCTTTGGAACCGTTCCAGCCGCCCTGTCTCCCGCAATCTCCCCGCCAGCGCGTACACCAGCGCGGACGCCGCCGCGCATACGATGTCCTTCCCATACTCGCCGTACCCGGCGTGGCCCCGCACCGTAAGGTGCGCGCCGCCGCAGCTGGCCCGTATCATCTGGGCCGTACCGCCTGCCGCGTGGCCTGCCGCTGCCGCGTCACCGCGTCGCTGCTCCGGTGCACCGCCGCCTTTCCGCCGCTGCTCTCCCGCTTCTCCAGCTCTCGTTCCAGCGCCTCCGCCAGATGGGTCCCCTGGCTCTTGTCCAGCAGCGTCACCGCCCGCCGCAGCGCCTCCGTCAGCCACGCCTTCTGGTCCGTCTCCTTCTGTCCCTGCCGGATGACCTCCGCCAGCGTGTCCTTGCTGCGGAACTGCATCAGCTCCAGGCACCGCAGCGCCTGCTCCGCCATATCGCTGCGGAAGAACCCCATCTGGAACAGCTGCAGGGCCAACTGGTTGTACTCCATGGTCTGGTACGGCGTCTCGTCCTGTGCCATCACCTCCAGGTCGAACTCCGGCACGCGATAGCCCCCGGTCAGCAGCGCCCTGGGCCGCAGGCCCCCGTTGCCGTAGGCGACGAACGCCCCGCCGTCCCGGCCCAGCAGCCGGAACTGCCGCGGCACGTCGTAAAACTGCCGGATCAGCTCAATGCACAGCGTCACCACCTGCGAAAACGCCTCATACCCGTCATCGATCATGTTCCGCGACAGCTTGCCGCCCGCCTCCTGCAAAGCCGCAATAGCCGTGGCCGCCGTCACGCCGGCGGTGCCGCCGCTCATCACGTCCCGGTTGCCCGCCGTCTCCTTCATCTCCGCGATCTTGTTCTGCAGCACCGCCACATACACGCTGTCCAGCGCCGGCACCCGGATCGGTGCGATGGAGTCCGCACCCAGGTTCCCGTTGGTGTGTACGAAGGGCCTCGTCCAGTCGGCATACTCGTTCTCGTTCACCGCGCCGTCCGCCCGGATGAAAAACCGCGGCGTCGCCGCCGCCAGCGTGTTTTTCAGAATAGCCTGGTTCATCAGGTCGATCTGCTTCTGCGCCGACTTGCACAGATCCACATACCCATACCCGCAGGGCGTCCCCTCCTCGGGAAACAGCGTGTCGAACACGAACGGGTACTTCCCGTGGTCGTACCAGCCCCGCGCCGCCATCTCCGGGTCGTTCTCCGTGGCATACAGCACGTTCTCCCCCACGAACTTGCAGTACTGCAGCACCTGCCGTCCCTCACGCTCCGTGTGGTAGTACCAGTCCACCACCAGCGACTGCTCCGACGTGTCCACCTTGTCGTCGAACAGATACCGGCTCACCTGCGCGCCGCCGCGCCCCAGCTTCCCCTCCAGCTCCGGCCACCTCCGCACCAGATGGTTGTTGGGCACCAGCTCCGTGCAGAAAAAGTGCTCCGACTCCTGTATGTCCGTGACCCCCGGCTCCCAAAACAGGTTCAGCACGTCCATGCTGCGAATGCTCACGTCGCCCAGCCCGTGCAGCTTTTCGTTGTCCCAGAACACGCCGTACACGGCGCACCCGGACTTCAGCTTGTCCCACCACGCCTTGGAATACGTCCGCCTGAACCGGTCGTTTTTCAGCAGCACCGGCAGGATACGGCTCAACGTCTCTGCCTCCTGCCGGTCTCCCGGCTCCCGGGGCAGCACCGTCGGCTCCGGATAGCAGTCCATGGCGTCCGCGTGCTTGCTGAGGATGCAGTTCACCAGCCAGCCGCTGGCCGGCCGCACGTCCTCCGGATTGCCGCCCTCGCCTGCCTTCTCCATCTGCTCCCAGTGCCGCAGCTTCCAGAACTGCTCGTTGTCGATGATGCGCCTGTCCAGATTTTGCTTGCCCGCGCGATAGCGCCGCAGCACCTCCGCCGCGGCCCGTACCGCCTCCGCCCCGATCTTCACCGGAGCACCGGCGTCCCGCGCGGTTCTTGTCTCCTGCTCCATCCGAGCACCTCCCTTTCATGTTCTGTCCCTGCCCCCGCCCAGCCCGAAAGTTGCCCGCAAACGTGCAACACCCCCAAATTTTTTGTCCCAGCCTTCCCACCAAAAAAAGCGCAAAAAAAGAAAGCCCTTCCGCTACTCCTGATAGGGGTACCTTGAAGCGTGTCCTCGGATTAGGCAGGCAGTGCAATTGTACTGTCTGCCTTTTCTGTTGTCTCTCCGCATAGAAGCATATCGTCTGTCTCGTTGAGGTTGAAGTCCCGAAAACAGATGTGGATCTTCTGCGGTGCGTGCTTGGAGTATTTGACCTCTTTCTCATACACGATGATTTTCGCCACAAAGGTGCGGAGCAGTTCCGGGGTCAGTTCCGTCATGTCGGTGAACTTTCTGGCCTTGGTGATGAAGTTCTTGGCGTTGGCCATGCTACTGCGTAGTTTCTCCAGGCGCTCCTCCGTGGCAGGGATGGCTTCAGCCAGCTGCGCTTTCTCCTTGGAGTATGCCTCAGACAGCAAACGGAACTGCTCATTGCTCACCCGTCCCAAGGCGCTGTCCTCATACATCCGCTTGAACACTACATCCAGTTCGCCATCCCGTTTCCGCATCGTGGACAATTCCCGTTCCACCCCCCGGATCTCCTTTGCCACCTCAGTAGATTGCTTTTGCTGAATATATGCGGCGAACCGCTCCGGGTCGCTCCTGGCAAACTCTGTGGCTCTGCGGATTGTTTCCAGCACGATTTCCTTCAGTGCCACTTCCCGGATATAGTGAGCGCTACACACTTCTGCCCCGTCCTTCTTGTAGGTGCGGCAGGTGAAATGATTCTGTTCCGGCTTCATGGTGTGCGCCCGGTGCAATACCATGGGCTTACGGTTGAACACATCATCGGCAGTTTCCTTTCGCAGATGATGGATCAGCAGGATGGCGATGCCGTGCTTGTCCGCCAGCCGCTTCAGCACGGACAGGTCCCGGTAGTCATTGGCGTAGGTGGCATCGTGGACGGGGCGGACCATCTGCAGCGTATCGACGAGGACCAGAACAGTATCCGGGTGAGCTACGAGGAAGCCCTCCACCTGCTCCTCCAGCCCCTGGCCGATGGGAGCGCACTCCGTACAGAAATGGACGCTGTCCGGCGCGTCCTCTGTGATCTCGAAGAGGCGGTTCTGGATGCGAAGGACGGAGTCCTCCAGGCAGAGATAGAGGGTGGTGCCCTGCTTCACGCTCATTCCCCAGACCGGTTCTCCCTTGGCCACCGTCACCGCCAGCCACAGGGCCAGCCAGGACTTGCCCACCTTGGGTGAACCCGCCAGGATATGCAGACCCTGAGAGATCAGCGTGTCCACCACAAAATTGGGCGGCTCCAGCGGACGGTCCATCAGCGTCCTACCGTCCACCGTGACCAGAGGACGGTCCATTTTGTTGCTCATAGTCAGTACCTCCAATTAAAAATATCTGAATACAAAAATCTCCCACCTCGAAAGAAGTGGGAGTAGTATTCTTTTAGAGGAGCAGTGCCCACAGGACTTTTGAGCATCCCCTTGCCCCTCTGCTTGTATTGTGGTGGAAAAGATGGTATCCTGATAAAAAGCATGGACAGATTAAAAATCAAGTAGGACAAATTATTGCAGAGGAGGGGGCCAGCGGAAATGGAGGGGAGCATCATATTCTATACCTACGGCAGCACCTTGGAGCTGAACGGGCAGCAGTTTGAGGCAGGCAGGCTGACCGAAGATCTGCTGAATCTATCACCGGATGACTACCACCCTCTGCACGAACGGATGGTGCGCATCCGTACCCTTATGGACATCTACGAGTATGTCCGCAAGAGTGAACTTTGGTGGAAACTGAATGATGAGATGGAGCAGCTCTGTCAGGAACTTCGCCGATATACTGTGTTCCGCTTGCTACCGGACGATTGCTATGACGCTTTCTTTTCGGTGATACGGGAGATCACAGGACAGTTCAGCTTGTTTCCTCCCGAGGAGCACAGCCTTTCAGAGGATGATCAGACAAAACTTCTCAGCGCCTCAGCGGAAGAATTCTTCCAGAGCGATGATGGGGACAGCGATCCTGAAATCTCCTTGGGACTGCTGGATCTGTTTCGTCGCAGAGAGGGCAGCGAGGAAAAGGGCGAGTTGTTTTATTACGAGATGTTTCGCCTCCTGGGAGCGTGCGAAGATACCTGGAGTGCCTACAAGAAATACATCGACCGCTACATGATGTATCTTCACGACATCCGTGCCTTTGTTCCTACCATCCGGAATTTCATCAAGTTTATCCTCTCCACACTCACGACCAATGGGCCGGAAAGTTATGCGGCAGCGCTCTATGGTTTCTATAACGATGATCGCACCGCAGAGAAGCTGATCGTCAACCCCATCACTTACCACGGGGACTGCTACAGGAGACACGATGAATATATGCTCTCCTATGTCCCGCGGGAGCTGCCGGACGGCTCCATGGCCATCTGTCAGGAGCATGTGACGGACAGCTTACAGGCGCTGATGAAGGCAGACTATATGCTGGCCCTGAATAGCGGACACAACATCCGCCGCTGCATCATCTGCGGGAAATACTTCATGCTGAAGAGCGGCGTCCACGCTTTGTACTGCGAAGGGGCCTGTCCCCACGCTCCTGGCTACACCTGTCGGCAATTTGGCACGGTGGAAGTTCAAAAGGAACTGGCAAAGAACAACCCCAAGGTGAAGGCCAAGCTGACTGCCTTTTCCAGGATCACGAAGGATATGCAGCGGGGAGCTATCTCTCAGGAGGATGCCAGAAGAGCCAAGGATCATGTGCGAGACCGGCTCTACGATGCGCTGCGCAGCCCGGATATCTCTGTTGAGGAGTTTTCTGAACAAATATCTACTGCGCAAGTGTATGAATATTGCCGCATCACCAGAGTGAGCAAGCCCCGAGGGCGTCCACCGAAAGCAAAGGCGGGTGGGACCCATGACCAATGAGGAATTGGTCCGCCGATATTACGGCGGTGATGAGCGCACGCTGGAGGAGTTGTACCGCAGGAATCTCGGGCTGATCCGGCGCATCGCCCGGGAGACTGCCAGAGAGTTCAACTGTCTGCATATGGACAGGGAAAGACCGGGAGAGTTGTCCGGCTATACGAAAACGATTCTGGAGGATCTTTGCGGCGAGGGTGCGTTGGAATTTCTGACACGGGTCCAGAGCAGAGAATACGATGAGAGCCGTGCTGTGCTTGCCACCTACCTGTACCCACATCTGAAAGGCCGGATGACCCGTTGGCTGGAGCAACATATCGGAAATCTTTCTCTGAGCAAGCACGAGATGGATGCTGTCCGGCAGGCACAAAGGCTATATCATTCAGGTCAGTTCAGCATCGAAGAGATCGCGGAGAAAATGGATGTCCTTCTGGAACAGGCTGTCAAGCACATCCGTTACAACACCCATTTTGTTGGTGTCAATGATCTTATCCCTGGGAGCTATGACGGTGATCCCTTTGAGCGGCTGATGCCTGGGAATCTCTCTGTTTCTGCGGAGCAGGTCGTGTATCGAAAAGTCTGCATTGAGCTGCTGCAGGAACTATTTGATGCTCTCCCGAAGAAGGACAGGGACATCCTCGGAAAATTCTACGGCGTATTCGGATTTGAAAAAACTTCGCTGAAGGAAATCGGCATGTACCACATGATGAAGGAGTCCGCCGTGGAAAAGGCAAAGGAGCGTGCTGTCACAAAGCTGAAAAAAGCCTATCCGGGTAGCAGGCTGCAGATCTGGAGGAATGTTCATCGTATGATACGCAGACCGATCCTGCCAGCGAAGGATGACAGAGCACTGCGGCGCAGCTTCACGACTTCGACCCTACGAAATCAGGAGTCTGGAAGATCGTAGTTTCGATACAGTCTGGTGAGAATTTTGCGCAGACAGGAGACCGCAACAGTCCCCTTTAGGACATGTTTAGGAAAAATCAAGAGTCATACTCGCTTTTTTATACGTTCCGTGCTATAATGCAGAAAAACACGAAAGGCCGGCAACTATGGCTACACATATTTTAGTCGTCGATGACGAGACTGCGATCGCAGATCTGGTGGAGGTCTATCTGAAAAACGAAGGCTTCACCATCCACAAATTCTATAATGCCTCCGACGCCCTGGCTTGTGTGCGGACGACACGCTTGAATCTGGCGGTGCTGGATGTGATGCTGCCGGACATGGACGGCTTTACCCTCTGCCAGCGCATCCGGGAGGACCACCTGTTCCCCATCATCATGCTCACCGCAAAGGGGGAGGATATGGACAAGATCATGGGGCTGACCTTGGGAGCGGACGACTACATCACCAAGCCCTTCAATCCTCTGGAACTGGTGGCCCGGGTCAAGACTCAGCTGCGCCGCTACACCCGGTACAACCCCAGGGAGGGGACAGTCCAGGAGGTCACCGAATACGACTTTCGAGGCCTTCAGATCTCCAAGGCCACTCACAAGTGCGTCCTGTTCGGCGAGGAACTGGCCCTGACGCCCTTGGAATTCTCCATTCTCTGGTATCTATGTGAGCACCGGGGGAATGTGGTGTCCAGCGAGGAACTGTTTGAACATGTTTGGGGCGAAGCGTTTATGGACAGCAACAACACCGTCATGAGTCACATCGCCCGGCTACGGGAAAAGATGCACGAGCCCAGCCGAAAGCCCAAATTCATCAAGACCGTTTGGGGGGTGGGGTACACCATTGAGTAAGAAAGGAAATACCCGCAGCCGCCGGAGATCTTTGCGCATCTGGGGCGGCTACCTGCTGGTCCTCATGGCTTGGGTGGTCGCAGTGATGGCCTTGGCATTCCTGGGCTTCATCATCTGCGCCAGCATCACCTGGCAGCCCTCGCCGCTCTACGACTTCCTGAATTGGGTTCGAGACTACATCGTTCTGGTCTGCATCGTCACAGTGCTGGCGGGCTGGGTGGTCATCAGCTTCTATTTTATCTCCAAGCCCATCAAGCAGCTGGACGTGGTGGCCAATGCGGCAGAGCAATTATCCCGCCCCAGTGAGGAGCCCATCCAGCTGCCGGATTCCCTGGAGGACATCTCCATCCAGCTGAATCTGGCCCGGGAGCAGGCTCTCCGGGACGCCCGGGCAGCCCGGGAGGCAGAACAGCGGAAAAACGACCTAATCGTCTATCTGGCCCACGACCTGAAAACGCCCCTGACCAGCGTCATCGGCTACCTGACCCTCCTGCGGGATGAGCCTCAGATCTCCCCGGAGATCCGGGCCAGGTACACCGGCATCGCCCTGGAGAAGGCGGAGCGGCTGGAGGACCTCATCAACGAGTTCTTCGACATCACCCGCTTCAACCTCTCTCGCCTGGAGCTGGAGCGGCAGAGCGTGGACCTGACGCGGATGCTGGAGCAGGTCGCCAGCGAATTCCGCCCCATTTTCGCAGAATCGGGGCTGTCATGCAGCCTGGATCTGCCGCCCAAGCTGCACTATTCCTGTGACCCGGATAAGCTGGCAAGGGTCTTTGATAATCTCCTGCGCAACGCGTCTTATTATAGCCTGCCGGACAGCACGGTGGAAATTGCCGGACGGATAGAGGCCGGGAAAATCGTACTCACCTTCTCCAATGCGGGAAAGAACATCCCCCAGGAGAAATTGGACCGGATCTTTGAACAGTTCTTCCGTCTGGACAGCTCCCGCGCCACCCGGACAGGTGGTGCGGGCCTTGGCTTAGCCATCGCCAAGGAGATCGTGGAGCTCCACGGCGGGACCATTCGGGCGGATAGCACCGAGGATCGGATCACCTTCACCATCTGTCTTCCGTCAGACCATTCAGAAGCGCCGTAAGAAAATCACAAGAATTTCGCAGAAAACTTGCAAGGCATCCGTTGGTAGATAGACAAGTATGAAACGCCTGGTTCTGGTACCATTTCAGTATCAGAACCAGGCGCTTTATTTTGATTAGGAGGTCTTATCCCATGAAAACCATTCTCGTTCTCTTCGGCGGATGCTCCACGGAGTACGAAGTTTCTCTCCATTCCGCCTATGCGGTGCTGTCCCACATGGACCCCGCCCGCTATACTCCTTTGGCTGTGGGCATCACACGGGAGGGGCAGTGGCTCTGCTATACCGGCGACCTCTCCCGGCTGGAGGACGGTACTTGGCAGCAGGCGGCAGACTGTATCCCCTGCACCCCGCTGGTGGAACGGGAGGCCCACGCTTTACTACTGCTGGACGGCTCCGGCCGCCGTCTCCTCTTTGACGCGGTATTCCCAGTCCTCCACGGCAAGAACGGCGAGGACGGTACGGTACAGGGACTCTTTGAACTGGCCGGGGTCCCGGTCATCGGCTGCGGGACATTGTCCAGCGCCTTGTGCATGGACAAGGACCGGGCCCACCAGCTGGCGGCCCTGGCCGGCATCCGGGTCCCCCGGAGCCACGTCTTTCATTCCAGCGATGATTTCAGCCGGATCGCCCAGGCAGCGGAGGAACTGGGATACCCGGTGTTTGTCAAGCCGGTCCGGGCCGGTTCCTCCTTCGGTATCACCAAAGTCTCCGGGCCGGAAGAGCTGCCCGCCGCCATGGAGGAGGCATTCCGCCACGACAGCGCCGTGATCCTGGAGGAGACGATCCCCGGCTTTGAGGTGGGCTGCGCGGTCATGGGCAACGAGGAACTGACCGTGGGTCTGGTGGACGAGATTGCGCTGTCGGAGGGCTTTTTCAACTATGAGGAGAAGTACACCTTAAAGACCTCCGCCATCCACTGTCCCGCCCGCATCCCGCCGGAGAAGGCGGCAGAGATCCAGGCAGCGGCAAAAACCATTTACCGTGCCCTGGACTGCCGGGTATTCGCCCGGGTGGATCTGTTCCTCACCCCGGATGGGGAGATCGTCTTCAATGAGGTCAACACCATCCCCGGCTTCACCGCCCACAGCCGCTACCCCAGCATGATGCAGGGCATCGGCATTTCCTTTGGGGAGCTGGTGACCCGCCTGATCGAGTTGGGGGTGGCGGGATGAGAACCGTGTCGATTCCCCGGGAGCAGATTTTTCAGGGGCCGCTGGTCCTGGTCAACCGGGCGCATCCCCTGCATGAAAAAGAGCGATCTGCGCTGACCTCGGTGGACCCGCACCACCCCGACATTCTTCTTGAAAGCCGGGCACGGCAGCTACTGTCTGCCTGTATCCAAAAGGCGGGGGGACAGCGGGAGATCGTGCCGGTGTCCGGCTGGCGGAGCCAGCAGGAACAGCAGCGGATCTGGGACGACTCCATGGCGGAGCATGGGGAGACATTTACCCGCCAGTATGTGGCCCTTCCAGGATGCAGTGAGCATCAGACCGGCCTCGCCATCGACCTGGGAAAGGCTGCCGGATACATCGACTTCATCCGGCCTGCCTTTCCCTATGACGGCGTCTGCGGAAGATTTAGGCGTCTGGCGGCCCGGTACGGCTTTATCGAACGCTACCAGCGGGGCAAGGAGGAAGTCACCGGGATCTCGGCTGAGCCGTGGCACTTCCGCTATGTGGGGGCGCCCCACGCCCAGCTGATGGAAACCAACGGGCTGTGTCTGGAGGAGTACCGGGACTTTTTGCGGCAGGGTCCCCGGAGCGTCGCTCTGGAAAACGGCCGCATGGCCCAGGTGTTCTATGTGCCCGCCGCCGGAGCCGTCACAGAGGTGGAAGTGCCGGAGGGCTGCTGCCAGATATCCGGCGACAATGTGGAGGGATTTATCCTGACATGGTGGGGGGATACCCATGAGAACGGCTAAGAAAACCGTCCCGACTTTGGACCTCTTTCGTCTGGCGGCAGTCCTGCTGGTGGTGATGAACCACACCTCGCCCCTGGCGGATGTGTCTGCCATGGCTGATTTCTGGCTTACCCGGGTACTGGCCCAGGTGGCAGTCCCATTCTTTCTGATGACCACTGGGTACTTTCTGAGCCGGAATCACTGGGCTGGTGTGGGGCGGCAGCTGAAAAAGCTCTGCCTGCTCTACGGCGTCTGCATCCTTTTGTATCTGCCAGTGAATCTCTATGCCGGCAGCTTCACCGGTCCGGCGGATGTTTTGCGGAAACTGCTGGTGGACGGCACCTTCTACCACCTGTGGTATTTCCCGGCGACCATTCTGGGCATCGTCATCGCCCGGTGGCTCAGCCGGCTGGGCCTGCGGGTGGCTCTGCCTGTGGCGGCGCTACTCTATCTCATCGGTCTGGGCGGGGACAGTTACTATGGACTGGTTTCCCAGATCCCGCTGCTTCGGACCCTTTACGACGGCATTTTTACACTGTGCGGCTATACCCGCAATGGCCTGTTCTTCGCGCCACTGTTCCTTCTGCTTGGGGCCGCCGGAAGGCGGTGGAACCAAAAGCTGTCTCTGGCGGGCTTCTTCCTCTCTCTGGCAGCCATGAGCGCCGAGGGGCTGTGGCTCCATCGCATGGATGTCCAGCGCCACGACAGCATGTACCTCGCCCTCCCCCTGTGCATAGTATGCCTTTTTTCTCTGCTGCTGGGCGGAAACAAGGGCGAGTCCAGGAAAGTCCGGGAATTTTCCACAGCCATGTATGTGCTCCATCCCCTCTGCATCGTACTGGTCCGGGGAGCGGCAAAGCTACTGGGACTGGGAGAAATGCTCATTGAAAACAGTGTTCTCCATTTTATTGTGGTGCTGGCGCTCAGTGCGCTGCTCTCCGCCCCTTGCCTGCTGAGGCTTCAAAAGAAGCCCAGCCCCACCGCTCGGGCCTGGCGGGAGGTGGATCTGGCGGCCCTTGGGCACAACGCCCAGGTGCTGCGGAACACATTGGCCCCGGGGACAGAGCTGATGGCGGTGGTAAAGGCGGAGGCCTACGGTCACGGCGGGGCAGTGACCGCCCGCACCTTACAGCGAGCGGGCGTCCGGGCCTTTGCCGTGGCCTGCCTGGCCGAGGGGATTGCTCTGCGAAAGGCGGGCATCCGGGGGACGATCTTGATCTTAGGTTATACCTCCCCGGAGGAAGCTCCGCTCTTGACACGATGGCATCTGACCCAGACGGTGGCGGATATTGACCACGGGCGGGCCTTGGCAGCCAGAGGGCGGCGTGTCCATGTCCATCTGGCCCTGGACACGGGGATGCACCGGCTGGGCATCCTGGCGGAAAACCGGAAGGAGATCCTGGAGGCATTCCGGCTTCCAAACCTGGTAGTGGACGGTGTCTTTTCTCATCTATACGTCTCGGACAGCCTGGAAGCCGAAGATGTTGCCTACACCCAGGAGCAGCTGACCTTGTTCTATGATACGGTGGCCTGGCTCCGAACTGCCGGATATGATCCCGGCAAAGTTCATATCCAGTCCAGCTATGGACTTTGGAACCTCCCAGCTCAGCCCTGTGACTATGTCCGGGCTGGAATCGCACTCTATGGAGTTCGAAGCGATGATGCGCCTGTTCAGCGAAGCCTTGACCTGCGGCCGGTTCTGTCTCTCCGGGCCAGAGTGGCCAGTATCCGCACTGTGCAAGCCGGAGAGAGCGCCGGGTACGGGCGGGTCTTTCAGGCAGAGCAAGAAACCAAACTGGCGGTGGTCACCATCGGCTACGCGGACGGTCTGCCCCGGGATCTGCCTCAGCGGGGCGGCCAGGTGCTGATTCAGGGCCGGCGTTGTCCTATGGTGGGGCGGATGTGCATGGACCAGTTGCTGGTGGACGTCAGCGATCTTTCGGAGGTCGCTCCTGACGATACAGTGACTATTATCGGCCGGGATGGCGGTCAGGTGATTCGGGCAGAGGAACTGGCTGCATGCTGTGGGACGATTACCAACGAACTGCTCTCCCGGTTAGGCATGCGGTTACCCATTGTTTCTGGTTAAAGAGCGGTAGGGAATTTTACAAAGATTCCGGTTCGGATTTCAACATGAATATACCTTTAAACAGGAATAGCCACCAACCACGATGAAATGGTTGATGGCTATTCCCGTTTGGTCGACACCAAGAGATTCTCTCAATCGGTTTAATCTGGTGTTTTCAAGATGTCCTTATGAGGAGTCGCCCTTACGGGCTTTCTTTTTTATTTGCTCTTAGTGACGCTTTTTAGCGGTCCACGCCATACCGGTCACGGACAGCAGAGCCGTCACGGCGTAGATGCCCACGCCCGCATCAAAGGTCTTGGGAGAACCCTTGGTGGTGGTATCGGTCTTGGTGTCGGTGGTGGGGTGGTAGTAGTAATACCCGCCGGTGTTCTTGGTGGGAACGGTGTAGGGTGCGTCACCCTTTTTGACTTCCTTCGTTCCGTTGACCGTCACCTTACCGTCACCGGTGTTGTTAACAATCACGCCGGCAGGCACATTGGTCAGATCAGCATTACCCTGCGTAATCGTCAATGTATCGCCGCTATCTGCATACTCGCCCTCCAGCGACACATAATCCCCCACCGCATAGAACTCTGTACCACTTGCATATTTCACTTTTGCAATAGGTATCGTCTTTGCTTCCTCACCAGCCTGTACATAGGCGCTCACATCATTTTTAAAAGTGCCACCAGTGATCTCCATCTTAGCGGTAACAGATGCCGCACTCCCACCATAGTCCTTTGTCGCAGTGAGGGCATCACCAAACACATCGCCTCCCTTGATCTCTATCGTGGCCGGGGTTGCTGCAGGCGTATTATTATAATTCCACTGTATTGCTTTCACATCGCCATTGATTGTTGTATCGCCGCTGATCGTGATCTTACCCGCCAAGCTGCTTCCATTTTCCGTATAAGACCAGGCACAGACATCTCCGGTCAAATCGCCGCCGGAAATGTTTACTGTAGCCCAGCACTGTACCGCTTGATTATCACCAGTGACATCACCACCATTAAAGTCCAAGGTTCCCCCTTCAACCTTAAGCGCAATCAGTCCCGATATGAACTTGCCTCCATCAATAGTTGTTTTTGCCTCACTGCCTGTGGTCACAAACAAACTGGAGAATGTACCTCTATCCGTGTCAGAAAACTTCACCACAACCCCATCATATGTTGTCAGTTCGCCCTTATTATAGATAACATACCAACTGTTTCTATTGGGCTCGTTAGACTTTTCCGCACTGCGGGTATAGCTTCCGCCTTCCAAAGTCATTGTTCCATTGTTGTAAATAGCCGCACGCGCATGGGTCACATTGTCCACAGTACCAGTCTTTCTCTCACTGCTATCCTTGATGGTCAGTGTACCATTATTAGTAATCGTGTGGCTGCCAGCCGCATTTGTCAACGTATAGCCCTTGAGATCTAGTATAATGGACTGCCCGCTGCCGACGGTAATACTCTCTGTAACATTTCCTGTCAGCGCGACAGTAGTCTCTGTATTTCCGGCGGCATTTATTCTGCTCTGCAAAGTACTCTGCGTAGTTCCCTCCGCCCAGCTCACGCTGCACAGGCCCAGCGCCATGACCAGTGCCAGAATGGTTGCTAACAATTTCTTCATGTCTCATACCCCGTTTGTTTTAGATT
>OKVH01001041.1_pt1 | contig 13894 bp, 10 predicted proteins | sample 1604791 | NCBI WGS metagenome assembly OKVH01 (sample SAMN01760919, study PRJEB22395) | human gut metagenome | reverse complement strand
CAGTTCAAAGAACTTTAATTGTTGATCCATACTCTTAGACAAATTGCTTAAGTTGCCTGCAGAATCCGCCTGTGTTGCGATCGTATCATTCAGCACCTGCATAGATGCTGTCGTTTCCTGTGTCGATGCTGCATTCTCTTCGGAAACCGCTGACAGGTTTGATATAACATCCATCATCTCCTGACGAACACCTGCACACTCTTTCGTCTTTTGGCGCATATTCTGCGTCTCATTTCTCGTCTCTGTGACACCATCGCTGACATTCATAAACTGCTGCTTAGTTTCTTCCAGTTTCTCTGCCTCTTCTCCCACAATGTTCTGCATTTCTTCCATAATACTAACTGCTTGTGTAGATTCCTGCAAAAGTTCCGCTGTGATTTCCTCAATCTCTTTGGCAGATTCACCCGACTGCTCTGCCAATGTCTGAATCTGATTAGCCACTACTGCAAAACCTTTGCCCTGCTCGCCGGCCCTTGCCGCTTCAATAGATGCATTCAAGGACAACAGATTAGTTTCATCCGCAATGGAAGTGATGATCTGAATTGCCTTTTGGATGCGAACTGCCGCATCGTTTGTGATATGTATCTGTCGATTCATTCTGCTCGCCGCATCTACCGTATCAACGTTTGACTCTGATAATTCCGTAATAATCTTTTCAGCACGCTCACGGCTTTGATCCATCTTATCAGAAGTCACCGCAAGCTGCTTCACATTTTCTGTCATTTCATCGATCAATTCGCCTAATGTATTCATCCGAAGCGTAGCAGTCTCAATCTCCTCTGCCTGTGCAACAGCACCACTTGCAATGTCATCGACGGCATTGCCGATCTCCGAAGCATTTTCGCTCGTCTGCGCTGACATATCACCCAGCTGCACTCCCGCTGTCAATACATCATTAGATGCAGATTGTATCTTTTCTATAATATTACGAAGTTCATTCTGTAAAAGCTGAAGGCTCTTCGCCATGCTGCCAAGCTCGTCCTTACGCTTCAGTAAACGTTTGCTCATTTGAACATTCAAATTACCGCATGCCAGCTGTCCCAGCGCACCATTGGCGTCATTCAGACCATTTCGAATAGCTAACACACGAATAATTATCACTATAAATGCAAGAATTCCGATCACTATTGCCACACCAACCAAAGTACCAGTCTTGACAGCAATGAAAGAATTAACATCTGAAGCCGGAGCGCCGGCAAACAACATGCCGATCGATCAATAGCAGCAATTCCAACTGCCATATCTTCACTGCTTAGAGCCATAACGCCCACAAAAGGAACGTCTCCACCAACATAACCATCTTTAGTGATGACGCCCGTAAAAGAGGTGTTCCCCAAACAAGGCACTCCTGGAAGCGCTTCTTTAACACCAGCAATTACTTCTTTTGAATCATAATCACAACTGCAATAAACGTAGGCAAGTTTAATTGCATCTAACCCTTCTGCTGCTTTCTGGGCAGCTTCTTTTCCAGCCGCCTGAGCAGCTGCCTGTGTACTGGTTCCAACGTTTGCCTTAAACATGTTTCCCCCTTTGTTTAAGAACTGTTATACCCTCGCCCCTAATGATAAGGCTTTTTGTCAAAAATGGTGAACATGTTCATAAAAAAGAGCGTGATTTACCTCAATTTAAGATCTTTGATTCAAAAGAAAATAAGATGGAAGAACCCTACAAATTGGTCATGATAATTTCTTCAGTTAAAGAAGCACAGTGTTCAACAGAGTCCAGCGCATTTTCAAAGCAATTGTAGATACAGGAAAGCGCCATAATCTCGGTAGGTGTTTTGTTTTCCTCGGGATTATACGTTTTATGCATGGCCTCAAGAAATAAACGATCTCCCGCCGATTCTGCATCGTTAACATCAATGAGAAGGGGAAGAATTTCCTCGCTCGATTTACGAAACGTTGAAAACTTCCTAATAGCCGCAAGAAGCTTTGCGGTAGATTGCTGAAGGGCATCCATCATCGCGAGCATTTCATCGTTGATTTCAGAAACGTGGTACATATAAAAACCCATAAGCACATCTTCGATGGTATCAACGACATCATCAAGACATTGCGAAAGCTGAGAAATATCTTCACGTTCAACGGGAGTCACGAAATCAAGACGCAAATGCTCACGAATCTCGTGATTTACAGCGTCCGCCTTGCCTTCAATTGTGTGCATGCTTTCAAGAGCCAACATAAGAGAATGGCGATTATAGAAGCAGAGCGTTTGTTTCAGGAAGTCTGCTGCTTGCAAACCAAATTCTGCTTGAGTTTCAAATGCTTTGAAATAATCGAATTTTTTCGCCATCAGATAAGGTCCCCTTAGTTGTAAGAAAAAAATAAAAAGCAACTAAGGGAAATCTTACCTGATAATTGGTGCAGTTAAAGCAAGACCAAAAAGGTTTTAGGCCAATTGATCAAAAGGACCCTTCTTGCCTTGAATCTTTTGTTCACGACGTTTTTCTAAAAACTTTTGCCCAAAAAATCCTGCCGTATAAATTGAACAAAGCGTTGGGACAAACAACAACATAAACGGCAATACGTAACAGAAGATAGTCAAAATAACCGTTCCCAAAATGGCAGAAAGTAGAGGGTTTACACCTTTAAAGAAGCGCATGCCTAACGCCGAACCTGCAAACGGAACAGAAAATAACCAAACAGCAATCATGAAGAGCGCCATCAAAACAACAATAGGAAGAGTGACGATTGGCAAAACCAGAATAAACATAACAATAGGAGCCACAAAGAACATGACGCAACCCGTGAGCATTATTTTGCCAAGTTTACCATCGCTCATACGTGCAGCCTCAAAAAGGGTTCCCTTCATAAGCCAGAAGAATAAACCAACAAGAAGAACGTGCGCCATGCATGAAAACAGCAGCTGCAAACCTATCTGATACATAGCATCGGTTGCTGAAATTTCCTGAGATTGCTGTAAGCTGTTTGACCTTTCGGTCGTAGCGATTTGCGCACCATCGGCAACAGTAAGGTTCGCATTATCAGGAACGGTGAGCGTTCCGTTGATGATCGCTTTAGGACCGAGTTCGATTTCAGACGCTTGAATCAAAACGTCGCCTTCAACCGTTCCGTTAAAGACCACTTTTTGAGCAGCAAACGAAGCCCCCTTATAAGAACCACTAACGCTAAGATCCGAACCAGCGAGATAAACACCGTTTGCCTTAGTGGTGGCATCGAGCGAAATGATATAGCCCGCAGCAGTGATATTTCCATTTATCGTTGTTCCGGAAACACTGATGTTGTAGCCTGCAGCGCGTAGGCTATCAGCAATAACGGAATTTTTAAGAGTGATAATCTGGCCAGCTAAAAGCGCGCTTCCGCTGCCAGACGAGCCCACCTCAAGTTTTTCAGCATCAAAAGATTGTCCAGCCCAGTACAGATCGTTACTGATCGACGTACTCGAAACAGAGTGGTCGAGCAAGAACATATTGCCTGTATGAGTATCCGAATAGCTATACGATTCCGAAGCCGATTGATCAAAAGCAGAGGCACCAAACGCCTTTACAGGAAGCACAGAAAAAACAGCTAGCGAAAGTAGCAGCGCAAACAAAAGCGATGCGGCTGCAATCATTCTTGATGTTTTTTTGTCACTCATATGCCCCTCTACCTCCAAAAAAATTCACCTGAAGTTCGGTATGTTCCCACCTAGGATTAGCCCATTATAGATGCTCAAATATTTTTACAGCAGATATCCCAATCCTTCAAAGAAAAATTTAACAGTACATCGCCTACAACAACGAACTCGCATTACTCTCTTTGCTCTTTACTTAACAATATGGGTTACTTCGAGTTTGCACTTTTCCAAATAGGGCTTATTCAAAACACAACCAAGCCCTGCCTCGTACCCCTCTTCGTTAAGATGCAAAGATCCTTTATCCATAATGAGCGGAGGAAACGCACAGTCGTATTCGAAATATTCATGATAATCGGAAATGTCACCCGAAAGATCAACCCACGAAAGCGTTTCGAACGCCGCATGCAAGCGCTTGGAAACCCCCGTGTCAAACATACCACCCATCCAAACACGGATGCCTTTATCGCGGGCCCAAGCACAAAAATCGAGTGCGGGTTGCACGCCTCCAAATTTGGCAATTTTCACCGCATAACAACGAAGATTCGTAAGGCTCATGGCGTGTTCCATATCTTGCGCTGTTACTACCGACTCATCCAAGCAAATGGGCGTTTGAAGCGTTTCTTGCAAAAGAGAAAGGCGTTCGAGTAAGCTCATTTCACCCTGGATAGGCACGTATTTTGGATCGAGCGGTTCTTCAATGCAGGTGATATCAAGAGCATCAAACTTGTGCAAAATATCAAGATGTTCTTCTGTAAAGCTTTGGTTTGCATCCAAGAAAATACTGAGCTCAGAGTATTTCTTGCGAATACGTTGCACTTTTTCTAAGGCTGATTCAGGAGAAATTTTTATTTTTACACGGGTATATCCTGCCGCAACTGCCCTATCAACAGCAGTCACCGTAGCATCATCTTCCATGATGCCAATAACCACACCACCCGAAACGGTTTTTCTAGCAGCATCTCCACCGATGAGTTCGCAAAGAGGTTTGCCTACGATTTTCCCGTACAAATCCCAAAACGCCGGTTCCACGGCTGCTTTAGCCATAGGGTATGCTGCAAGTGAAGGAAATGTTGCAAGCGAGCGAGAGACCTCTCTCGGATGCAAATAGCGCTCATCCATGATGATAGATGCGATGCGTTCCTTTACCACCGCATAATCTTCTTCAATTGTTTCTGGAAGATACCAATTTGTAGCGAACGAAACACATTCGGCTATACCCGTTCTGCCTGCCCAGTCTTGCAACTCTACAAAGAAAGATTCCCTGTTTTCCACCACACGCTGAGACGTTTTAACGGGTGTCTTAAATGGCTGCTTTACACGATAGAGCGAAACGTTCTTAATGTCGATACGGCGATCATACAGCTGCTTTAAAGCTTGCACATCGGTTTTCCCAATAGCAGTACGCGGAAAAGCATCCACCACCATAATATGTTTAGGATGATGCAAATGAGACATGCGGGGTTCGAGATATTTGTGAATCATACGAGCATATTCTTGCGCACAGGTTGCCGCATGAATGCCCGTATCTTTTTCAGACAATCCCAATACCTCATGATCATGCGCGATGGCCTCTGAAGAATAATCAGCCTGAATAAAGGCAACAGGACGATATCCCCAAGTTTCATCCGCTGTGCCAAATACACAGGCATCACTAACTCCTGGAACCTGGAGCAGCGCTTCGCGAACTTCGGCAGGATAGATGTTTTCCCCGCCCGAGATAATGAGATCTTCCGTTCGCTCAAAAACGAAAAGAAATCCATCGCGATCAACTACCGCGCGATCTCCCGTTACAAACCATCCATCAGCACTCAAAGATGCTCGTGCGTTGAGATACCCTTTGAAAATACCTGGACCCATAACATGCAAGAGTCCCACGCCTTTATTGTCAGGACGCATGATGCGCGTTTGATATCCAGGCAACAAACGCAGTCCTCCATCAAACCCACGTGAAATAGGAGCGCAAGCAATCATAGAGGAGGTTTCTGTCATACCATAGCTTGCAAATACTTTTGCTTTTGCGCGCAGGGCTTTGCGAATAGTTTTATCGTTAAGGGCAGCGCCACCGAGCAGAATACACGAATATTGAGAAATGATTTTGTCGTTATCATGCTCGATAAGGTCGGAAAGAATTTTATCGACCACTGAAATATGGGTAACTTTATACGTAAGGGCATCGTTGAGCACACGAGTAGGCTGGTAGCGACTATATAGAACAAATACGTTTTCGTTGAGCAACGAACGCATCATTACCTGAAAACCGCCAATATGACACATAGGTAGCACCAACTGCCATACGCCACGCCCTGGCTTGGTGAGTGCGGCATTAGCAGCGTTAGCAGAGCCAATGAGGTTTACCCAGCTCAACTGTGTTGCCTTCGGAGTTCCTGACGTACCCGAAGTGAACATGACGAGCCCAATGCGAGAAGGATCAAATTCGTCTTCATGTTTTTCTGCGTAATCAAGAATTTCTAAAGCACGAGGATACGCGGGAATCACACCATCAAGGCGAGCAAGGTCTGAGACGCTAATGCCCATACCCTCCAACAAAAGACGATCGATTACTTCTTCGGTCAACACCTCAACCTTGCCACTTTTCGTAGCATTTTCCAGCTCTATTTTGCGCAAAATTTGCTCATCTTTGGAAAGGCGCGGATTAAGAACTGCAAGCGTAAAATTGCCATAGGCCGCCGCAAGGGCAAGAAAAACAAATTCAGGTCCATTAAACAAATTGCAAGCCACAAAGCCCGTTTTAGCTATACCTCGTTTTTCAATTTCTCGTGCCAAGGCTGCCGCCGCAAACCGTGTTTGGCGATAAGAAAAGCTCAACGTGTTCTTATCAAGCTGGGCATAGAAAAAGACTTTGCCTCCTTTGTTCTGCGCCAATCTTTGCAGTTCTCTAATCATGAAGCACCCATCTCTTTCTTACCTACAACGCCTTGACTCCCTCAAGATCACGTTGAGCAATTACTATTGAGCTCTTTTGAGCGTTCTGTTATCCCCACCTTAAAAGGTGCATCCCTTATGGGAATTTAGGGAATTGCTTAAAATCTGGATCGCGATGTTCCTTAAATGCATCGCGCCCTTCCATTGCCTCTTCAGTGGTGTAATACAGAAGCGTAGCGTCACCTGCAAATTGCTGCAAACCAGCCAGACCATCAGTCGCAGCGTTAAAGGATGCTTTCATGAAGCGTAAAGCCGTTGGCGAAAGCTTGAGCATTTCACGCGCCCAAGCAACACATTCTGCTTCCAGTTCATCAAAGGGAACAACCTTATTGACCAGACCCATTTCAAGAGCTTCAGCTGCAGTGTATTGGCGGCACAAATACCAAATTTCACGCGCTTTTTTCTGACCGACAATAGCAGCCAGATATCCAGCACCATAGCCAGCGTCAAAGCTACCCACGCGAGGACCGGTTTGTCCGAACTTTGCCGTATCTGCCGCCAGCGAAAGATCGCACAGAATGTGTAGCACGTGACCGCCACCAATAGCGTACCCATTAACCATAGCGATAACAGGCTTAGGTACTACACGAATCAAACGCTGAACATCAAGAATATTCAAACGAGGGATGTTGTCATCGCCAACATAGCCACCCTTGCCGCGTTTTTTCTGGTCTCCACCCGAACAGAAAGCTTCATCTTCGTGACGACCACCATGGTTTACACCCGTAAGAATGATGACACCAATAGAGGCATCATCTCGTGCAACCGTAAAAGCATCGTAGAGCTCCATCGCGGTGAGCGGAGTAAATGCATTGCGGCGCTCAGGTCGATTGATACTAATCTTCGCGATTCCATCCATGGTTTCATACAAAATCTCTTGGTATTCTTTAGCTTTTTTCCAAGCAAATTCACTCATAAAGAGCCCTTTCTCGTGGTGACCATTTGCCAATAATTTCAACTAAGTTCAGCGGGTTTACACGTATCGCTCACGGTCATTCAGTCTTTTTTTACACTCAGGTGTCTTCTTTTTAATCTATATACCTTCGTAAACAACGACAGTATTCTTCAGGATTTTCAAGATGAATGTTGTGACCCACACCCTTAACAATCTCAACAGAAATCTGCGCAGTATCTCCTGCTTCATTAAGCAACGAACGAGCTACTTCAGTATACGTGACATCAAGTTCCCCTGCCATATAGAGGACAGGAAGTGAACCTTGCGCAAGCGCATTGCGAAGATTTTTCATTTCTTGCTGGCCTGCGTAGCGCAAACTAAAGGCAAGTTGTTCGGGGTCATTATCCAAACGTGCCATGCGCTGAGCTGCCTGCGTCTCTTTATCAAGACATTTTTGAGAATCGAACAACGGAAGTTGCTCCCAAAATTCAATAAACGCATCAAAGGGCTCTTCTGCAAGACGACAACAGAGTTTTTCATTTTTACGTACTCGCACCGTGCGTTCTTCTTCGTTTATTGGCCCTAATCCCGCCGATTCGAGCACCAACGCCTGAATTTTTTCAGGATGCTTAACCGCATACGTTGCCGCAATGCGCCCTCCCATGGAATAGCCCACGAGTATCATCTTCCGATATTCTAAATTCGATGAATACGATGATTTTGATGCTTCGTTTTTCGACGAACACCCAGAAAAAACTCCCTGCGCGTAAGCACCGATAACAGCATCGACAAGCATGCAATGAGATTCAAATGAAAAAGCCTCGGGTGCTTGAGGAACAATCGTCGCTCCATGACCAGGAAAGTCGGGCATGATAAGAAAATGATCACGCGAAAGATTTTGAGCGACCCGTTTCCACGAGCGACCATCTTGCATAAATCCGTGGAGCAGTATAACGGGCTGGCGCGAAGGAAGCCCGCAAACATACACCTGAGCCTCGGTGTCGCCATAAGGAATACGATAGACTTTCATTTCAAGCAGCTCGGTGACACTACCCATGGTTGTACTCTTTCCTTCAGGCAAAACACACCTTCCCTTTTCCTCCTTCAAAGGATTCTTACGCAAAATGGATCCTAAGCAAAATCCCTGACGTGCTTCTTATCGTGCCTCTTCGTTTTCATGCGTTTTTTGCAGCTCTAAAACCGCTATTGAAATGCCCCATAACGCTCTCGAACACCCTGTAGCGGAAGCTTAATTTCAATCAAATGAATGCCCGCACACCCCATAAAGCAATCAAGGACTTTTTCAAACTGCTCAACCGAAGAGGCACGCTTATAAGGAATTGAGAATGTTTTTGCAGCTGGTTCAAAATCGAGATTTTGTGGAGTAAGGAATATTCTTTCGAAATAGGGGTTGTCCTGTTTTTGAGGAAGCATATCAAAGATTGCTCCCCCGGAATTATTCATAACCACAACAACGATTGACGGTCGAGTATATCCTTCGGCAGCTCTAATATCCATTTCGTGCTGTAAGGCAAGCGAATTAAGATCATGCAACAGGGTAAGATCACCCGTTAAACAAACCGTCTGATTGAATGCTTGCGCTGCCCCAAAGGCCGTAGAAAGTGTTCCGTCGATACCGTTCAATCCGCGATTAGCAAGAACAGCAAAGCGTTTTGGCTGTTTCACGTAGAACGTATCTATCGCCCGAATGGCCATACTGTTTGCGGAAAAGAGCAGAGAATGCGCAGGCAGTGCTCCAATGAGCGCCGAAACGTATGACCCTTCAAAAGAGGAATCGGGGTTGGTTTTTGCTCCAAGAATTCGCTGTGTTTCCTGCTTGTTGAGTATGTCCCATTCTTGAATATAGGGCGTAGCCACTTGCCCAGAAGCAGTGTCCTCATGCGTTGCTTGCTTGGCGATGCTCGCCTCGGCCAAGAGCGATGCAACAAAATCAGACGGTTCCATTGTAATGAATGCTGAAGTTGAAGAAGTAAAATCGCGTGTTTCAAACGGGTCAACCACAATCTGCGTTGGCGCAAAATTTTGTATGGCGGTAGTCAAGCGTTTTGATACCGGCCAACGACCAAAACGAATAACCGCATCAAATTCTGGACAGTCCTCTCGAACAATAAGATTGTCGTAGTTTTCAATAATTGCGTCATAAGCATCAGAGCGCAGTTGAGAAAGAGGATCCACCAGCAGAGGGATATCAAACTCCTCAGCGAAAGCCTGCAAAGCCAAACGCTCTTGATCCCTATCGTTAAAACAAGGCTCCGAACTACTATTACGCGAAACGGTTTCGCTGCTTACTTCCGCACCGAGCGTTCCCTCACCACAAACCGCAATCACTCTATGAGTTTTCAAATACTCAACAAGAAATTGCGCAGAATCCGCATCCAAAACGCAGGAAGTTTCTACGACCAAAGGAAGATTTAAGGAGTCAGCACGCCCCAAGGAAAAAAGTCCTTCAGCTCTTAGGTCGGGCTTCAAGGGTTCATCGAAAGGGAAGTTAAGATGCACCGCGCCACCATGTAGCGTTCCTGCACCACTTGCAGCATATGCGTCACGAGCAACTTGGCGAACGTATGAAATGCGTTTAGGTGTTGCGAGCGGCTCAGGCATCTGCCAAAACTTTTTTACATGATTAGAAAATGCTTTGAGCTGGTCGCATGTCTGAGGCGCCCCAACATGCTGAAGATGCTGAGGTCTGTCGCCCGAAAGGACAATTAACGGAACGCGCGAAGATTCCGCCTCCATTACCGCGGGGTAATAATTCGCTAATGCCGTACCTGAAGTGCAGACAACACAGGCAGGACGGGCGGTTGCTTTCGCGATTCCCAAAGCAAAAAACGCCGCTCCCCGTTCATCAACATCGAGATAAAAATTCAAAGAAGACTTATAGGCAATCATCGCTAAGGGAGTAGAACGAGAACCCGGGCTTACTACAACGTCGCGCACTCCTGCGCGATACAGCTCATCAAAGAAAGCCGAAACAAAAAGAGCCACATCCTGCGGAGAATGAGCCTCTTTTGAGTATTCGTCCTTTTCCAACACGCCTATTCCTCCCCTTGAAATGCACTTAAGATTGTTTTGAGTTTCATGTCGATCTCATTAAATTCCGACTGCGCATCGCTACCGTCAACAACACCACAGCCCGCGTAAACCCAACCGCATTCACCGTCAAAGACACCCGAGCGAATAGCAACAGCAAATTCACCATCACCATCACCATCAACAAACCCAACAGCCCCACCAAAGAAACCGCGATTATACGATTCAACCTCGCGTAAACACATGAGCGCTTCTCCTACTGGCGAGCCCGCCAAAGCAGGTGTTGGATGTAGCTGCGAGGCAAGAGACGTTATGGTTCTTCCCTCCATCACATGCGCCTGAACAGGGGTGTATAAATGCTGTACATGCTTAAGAGTAAGAATTGAAGGGCCCTCAGGAATATCCACATCAAAACAATTCCTTGAAAACACCTCCCTGATAAAGTGAACGACATAGGCATGTTCGCGCAGGTTTTTCTCATCGTTGAGCAGCTGTTCTGCCAAACATGCCGTATCCTCAATGGTTTCGCCAACGCTGGTAGTGCCCGCAAGGCACATGCTGCTTGCTACATTTCCTTTTTTTCTCACCAAAAGTTCGGGGGTGCAACCGCAAAAGAACACATCGCCATAACGATACAGAAACACCTTGCCGCATGCCGAACCATCAATAAGGTTCACCAGCAAATCTTTAGAGGAAAAGGGGCTTTGTGCTACAAGCTTCTGACGACGAGAAGGAACCAATTTATCAATACGCCCCTCGTGAATATAGTTCAAACTGAGCTCCATTACCCCTTCCCAGTCTTTGAGTTCATCAGGAATAAGAGTGTAAGGAATGGTTCGACGTTCTCGTTTTTTTGCTTCTAATGCATGGCGAACAAATCTGTCGACTCTGCCTTTATAGACGGGACCGAGGCTGTTCACCTGCAAGAAAGAACCCTTTTCGTTTTCGATGAGCGTCACCTCAGGAAGCATGAGATGCAGCCGAGGAAAGGCCTGCATCATTTCGTCAGGATTCTTTGGGTTCTCAGCATCAAAACGATTGAACGAAAAGAAAACAGGAGCAACATGTTCTGGCCCTTGCAGAATTTGATCGGCTTCTTTCAACGAAGAAAGCGCGATGCATCTACCTAGCCCCATTGCTCGTTGTGGATTTTCTTTATCATAGTAAACAAATTGATCGGTAAAGCCTTTTTGTAATACGCAAAACGCATCGACAATGTCAGCTTTGATAGGCACCGTGTACGAATAGATTTTTGCCACGAATTATCACTCACTTGATGTTTTGAGGTTAATGAGTCTTGACCCTAAACGGTTTGTTTGTTGTCACAATTCTAACATCACGCACCATTTTTTCACGTTCACGGAAAAATACTGCTATTCACCTTGCGGTCTATTTCCATAGCGTATTGAAAAATAGATAATTCCACTCGTAGCAATACCCCTCATTGCTATTACTTTTCTTGTACGAAGCTGAAACGCCTTCCCTATATTTTGTTTCTCTTCGGACCCTCGGGGCTTCCTTTACGACCCTTACATGCCCCAACCAATCCTTAGCGGCCCTCCCCGGGGCTGCTTGAGGACATTGGTTTACATCGCCTTCCAAATCGCCGCCCGTGAATGCACTCTTTATAGATTCGGGCGGCGTTGTGATTAATGCTCCACAAAAGCCTTATTCCAAACCCTGCTTAGCCAAATCCCATAATTCTTGAAGTTCATCCATGGAAAGATCCTCGATAGATTTTCTCTGAGCCCATGCAGCTCCCTCCATAAACGCCCAACGAGCACGGAACTTGTTGCAGCTTGCGCGAAGGGATGTTTCGGCATCTATACCATACTTTCTCGCAACATTTACAAGAGAAAACAGCACGTCGCCCATCTCAAGCTCCATGGCATGCTCGTCACCACTTTTCGCAGCCTCTTTAAGCTCGAAGCATTCTTCGGTTACCTTAGCCCAAACATCGTCTACAGTATCCCAGTCAAACCCAGCAGCAACTGCTTTACGCGAAATTTTATATGCCTGCAAAAGCGCAGGAAAACTCGTTGGCACACCATCAAGAAGACCTTCGTAACTTCCCTGAGTGCCTTCTAAAGCGCTTTTTTCTCGTTGCTCTTTTTCAGAAAGCTTCACCTTATCCCAAATATCTAAAACATCGTTAGCCGACCGTGCGCTCACCTCTTCGCCAAACACATGGGGATGGCGGCGAATCATTTTCTCGTTAACATCACGACACACATCCACAATAGTGAATTCATCTGCATCGGCAGCAATTTGACTCTGCAAAACCACCTGCAAAAGGACATCGCCGAGTTCTTCACGCAAATGGTGCGAATCGTTCTGCTCGATAGCATCAACCGCCTCATATGCTTCTTCAATCATGTTACGTGAAATGGATTCATGTGTTTGTTTTTGATCCCAAGGACATCCGCCCGGTGCTCTAAGACGCGCAATAGTAGAAACAAATTCGCCAAAAACAGCAGCGCTGTCTTCGGCGAATTCACATACAAAATTATTTTCTAGGCTAGTAGATTCTCCCATGTATTATTCAGCTTTCTTTTCAGGTTCTTTTTTATCAGCTGAAGCTTCGTCTGCTGTGATATGAGCCTTTGCGGAAGCCTCCTTACCTGATTCCTTTTCGTCTATTTCCTCGTCATCTTCATCGAGATCATTGCCCAACATTTCCTTGGCTTCTTCCAGCTCTTTAACCTTTCGAGCCTCCTCAGCATCTTCGATGAACGTTTTGGTGTCCGTAAAAGAACGATATTCTTCAGGCAAGGATGTTGGAGGAGTAATGTTATCCATTTCCTCAACCTTGTCGCTATACGCCTCAATCAAGCGGACAATCGCCTGAACCTCTTCGACAGTAAGTACTTCTTCTTTTTGATCATCGATAAAGTTCAAGAACTCTTCGTAGGTTCCCACAAAACTCGTAGGAGCAAATTCCGCTTCGTCAATTTTGTCGAACGAAGGAAACACCGCCATGGGAAAACACGGAATATCTTTATCAGTTCCAATAACTTCTTTAAGCGTATACAGGTGAATTTTCGACTGCCACAAAGGACTGGTGAAAGGAGTGCGCTTGAGACCCATATAGCGGAACCACTGCTGCTTCTTTTCGTCAGCCTTAATAAACTTATAGAACATACGGAATTCCAAACAAAAAATTCCATAAACCGAAACAATGATAAAATCAGCGCGTGATTTACCCAACTTGGTCATAAGCTGCTTTTGCTCAAGCACAACGTATTTATCTTCAGGAAGTTCCTCTTCCAAAAGTTCCGACATTGAGTCTTCTTCGGCACGCGCGGTCTTAAGCATTTTGCGCTTCTTATACACATCTCTAAAAAGCGTTGCCGCTAAAACAACAATAATTAAGCCAAAGATAACGTTTAGCGCTACCTCTTGAATTCCCTGTGCGTCCACACATCCCCC
>OKVH01001038.1_pt1 | contig 13910 bp, 7 predicted proteins | sample 1604791 | NCBI WGS metagenome assembly OKVH01 (sample SAMN01760919, study PRJEB22395) | human gut metagenome | reverse complement strand
CAAGTATTCGTTCCCTTTTTTGCCTAAGTGGCTCAAGTACAGTTTACCATTCACACTGAGCACTGGAGGACGGGTATACCTTCGCCCAAGCAACAGGCAGGGCATGCGCCCCATGCTGCAAAAACCACCCTGCCGTCAAACAGCAGGATGGTTTTCAGCAGCGCGTCCGGTAGCCGTCCGCTGCCTGTCCCTTGCGCGAAGGTATAACACACTAGACTTTGCAATACCGGTCATCAAACGGCGGAGCCGTTCGCTGGCTACGCTCGGCGATTGCAAGCAATCGCTTTCGCTAGTCCGGCAAGCCGGACCTCATGCAAAGTCGTGTGCCAACAGGGATGCTACGCGCCCCTATTGGATGACCCAGCGTGGGCTGCGGCCCATAAAGGCAACGCCCCACCAGCAGCTTGCTCTATCACACCAAACATTAAGAATAGGCATAACGTGTGACAGGATAGTGATCCACGACAAATGTGTACACTTTCTGCCGACAAGTCTTCATTTCCGTGTCGGAGTAGCTCTGAGGCAGGCTGTTCCATAGCACATTCCGGATGGCTGACTGCACTGCAGCGCGGGTGCTTTCTTTCTCACGCCAGTTATTCATGTCAGCGATTGAGCTTCGGATGGCATCAAGCAGTTCCCTGGCAGATGCCTTCAGTGCTCTGATGTCCTCCCTGGACAAGGAATCCTTTTTCAGCAGGTCATAAAGCGCCAACTGATCCTCGTTCTCAAAACCCTCGCGCACCCAACGCTCTGTTTCATCGTCCAAATCGCTGGCGAGCTTCATCAGGTCGGCAAAGGTTTTTTCGATGGCAGCACGATCCTGCTCCTGGTTATAAGCTTCCACGATGGTCTGATAACGCTCGTAAAAGTCGATTCGCGTCGGATTGACGGCGAGCATTTCCGCAAGCCGCTCTTCAAGCAGTGTCTGCAAATCACGGAGAATCAGATTCTGATGCTTTTGCCTGGCAAACTCCATGCGTAGCCGCTCGAAGTCAATGCTGCTGAGATCGAAGCGCTTGCTGTCATCCTTTGCACCGGCTGTGACCTCAATGGATTCACTGACAATGTCGTTGATCTGCTTCATCAGCGCGGAGTTATCCGCACGGGCGACACGCTTGTGCATTGTATCGTAAACAGCGCTGATGGCCTCCTTGGCAGCGCGTTCTTCGTCCAGCCGACCACGCTCCACATACTTGAACATGCGGAACAGCTCACGCGCCATGATGCCAAATCTCTTCCGGACATCATCCTTGCCCGAAAGGGCATCCGCACCGTTCTGTACCTGAGCCATCCGTGCAAAGCCCTCGCTCCGGATGATGGTGTCCAGATTGAAATCATTTTCGGACATCAGCTGACGAATGGACGCAATGGTTTCACGGATTTTCGCATACAGCTGCTCAATGTCAGGTGTGGGATCCACATTCGCACGCCCGCCAGAGGTATAGTCCGCCAGCGCTTGACGCAGCGCCTTCACCACGCCGATGTAGTCAATGACCAAACCGTTCGTCTTTCCATCAAAGACACGGTTAGCACGGGCGATGGTCTGCATCAAGGTGTGAGCCTTCAATGGCTTGTCCAGATACAGACAGCTCAGGCTCTTGACATCAAAACCGGTCATCCACATGGCACACACAAACACCACGCGGAACGGATTGTTGTCGTTCTTGAACTCCTTATCCAGCTTGCGTTTTTCCATCTTCTGACGATGGGGTGTAATATCAAGTCCCCAGTTTTCAAAGATTTTCCACTCGTTCTGCTCCTGACTGATCACCACAGCCATTTCCGTTTCCTTCATCCAGCTCAGCTTGCGCTGGATTTCCTGGCTTTCCTGCTGGGTGGCACCCTGCAGCGAGGCCTCCAGCGCCGCGATGGCCTGCTGCCAGTATTCCTGCACGAAGTTGTACATACGGACGCAGGTCACCTTGTTGATGCACACGAACATAGCCTTGCCCGTGGTCCACATTTCGGTGTAGTGCGCCACAAAATCCTTCGCGATGGCGCGCAGTCGCTTTTCAGCCGTGAGAATATGGATGTCCTTTGCCAGCTCGCCTTCCAGTTTCTGTGCCTGTTCACTGTCCATGGCTTCGCTGTCGAGTAAATCCGTCAGTTCCTCGGAAATCTGCGGGTTTGTGATTTCCAGCGTGTCGGCCCGGTTTACATAGTACAGGGGAACGGTGGCGCCGTCCTCCACGGCACGCTTGAAATCATATATGGAGATGTACCCGCCGAAGGTGCGCTCGGTGATGTTGTCATAGGCAAACAGCGGCGTGCCGGTAAAGCCGATTCGATTGGCGGTCGGCAGCAGCTTCATCATGTTGTCGGCAAAGATACCGTTTTGTGTGCGGTGGGCCTCGTCGCTCATGATGATGATGTCATGATCCGGCTGGATAGGCGGCAGGTCATCGCGATTGAATTTCTGAATCAGTGTGAAAATGTAGCTGGGGTTGCCCTTCAGCATATCCACCAAACGTGCGGCACTGGTGGGAATAAAGGCATTAGCTGTGACACCGCCGAGGCAGCCGCAGTTTTCAAAGGTATCGCTGATTTGGTTGTTCAGTTCATCCCGGTCGGTCAGCACCACAATGGTCGGACTGCCGGAGAATTTGCGACGAATCTTCTGGGCCAGGAACACCATGGAATAGCTCTTGCCGCTGCCCTGCGTATGCCAGAAAACACCCAGTCGACCATCGCGCAGCCTGCGGTTGCGGTACGCTTCCACGGCCTCGTTCACGCCGAGATACTGATGATTGCGGGCCATAATCTTCGCCGTACGACCGCCGGAATGATCGAAGAGGATAAAGTTTTCCAGCAGGTCAAGGAAATTCTCCTTTTTGCAGATACCACGCAGCATGGTTTCCAGGCTGACTGCGCCCTCATCGTCTTCCTTCAGGCGCTTCCACTCGTTGAAGAATTCATACTTGCTGCCGAGGGTACCGACCTTGGAATCCACCCCGTTGGAGAGCATCACAAAGGCATTGAACCAGAACAGCTGGGGCACCGCGTGCTGATAGTCCCTGTAGTTGCTGTCATAGGCCTGACGCACATCCACGCCCATCTTTTTCAGCTCGATGAAAAGCAGCGGGATGCCGTTCACAAAGCCAATGATGTCTGCCCGGCGGTGATACAGCGGGCCCTCCACCATCAGCTCCTTCACGGCGAGAAAGTGGTCGTTGGCGGGGTGATCAAAATCAATGACACGGGCCAGACGCTTTTCGACGCTGCCATCCGGCAGGCGAAAGTCCACCGGCACGCCGTCCGTGATGAGGCGATACTTGGCCTCGTTGGTCTGTAGGGGCGTGGCGGAGGAGGATGTCTCCAGCAGGGTTCTGATGATGCTATCCGCGTACCCATCCGTCATCCAACTGTTCAGGCGAAACAGAGCCGGGCGCAGGTACTTGGTGAGCAGCACCTCGTGGTAGTCGGTGCGGCCCAGGGTGCCGGATGCGCCCAGGGTTTCCGCTTTGTAGGCATAGACCAATTCCCAGCCCAGCTCGTTGTGGAGCAGGTCGCCTGCGGCACCTTGAACAAGGACGTTTTCGGAATAGTCGTAGCTCATATTATGTTACCTCACCTCAGATCTCAGGATAGCTATTAAGAGTGCTGCCGTTTCCTGTAGGAAAATTGCGAAATCTGGGTTAGCGGAGTAGCCAGTTCTTTGTTCTCCCATAATTTTTCAAAGTAGTCTGTATAGATTGTGAAGGCTTTTCCTTTAGATGAAAAACGATACGTTATTGTATCTGAACTTTTGTATTGATACCAATAAGGGCCAACATATATATCATCATCTACTCGCCAGTAGAAATCAAGTGTCATAGCATTGTACCCCTTCACAATTATCTTCCCTTTATTGTTTTTATCAGCATTCAACCTATCCGCCCACTTAATCAAATCCTCTATACTTTGGCGAATTGATGAGTTTTCTTCTTTTTCTCGTGCCGTAAGATATTCGCTTTGCGGATTCATAACCAAAAACCGGAAATTGACTCCTTTTCGCAAGCAACGCTCAACCTTTTTACTATATTTGGTTCGAAAACTCGAAAGCCCAAAGGCTATTCCATCTACGCAGTATTTGGCTTTATCAAGGCTTGGGTCAGAATCACTGTTCTTCTCTGCACGAGTAGCGTATATTTTGTCAATTCCCCACTCATCCAATGCTGATATCCTAACCTTGTATATCACAAAATCATGAGCTGCTATAACAATAGCTGAAGCAATGAGTGAACAACCAACACCCATACAAATGTCTTTCCATGGGATAACAGAAATATACGCATTTACCACAATGAGACCAATTCCCAAGACCACCAGCACAGCAGCAATAAACAATGACTTCCAGTTATAGGCTTCCTTCATATTCTCATTCCTCCATCTCTCCGCTCATCAGTTTGGGAAGTAACTTATCTCTTGCCTTCACAAGAAAACCATTTTGTCTGTTAAGCACTCTGATTTTATCAAAGTACGGCTGCGCGAATTGCTCAAACCGATCAATCAATGACTTTGGAGGCAATATATACGACAGCGCTTTCAATTTATCCTTTTGTGCGCGCTGCCGCCCGTCAGAGCCAGTCATGCTATTGATTGCCTCGGTTCGGAAACAATCACTGCGAGCAATACAATATACCATATATGGATTCAGATTCTTTGATCGCATAACAATGAATTCTGTTGAGCCGACAGCACCTTCGTCACAGTCGAGACAATCCACAAAAGCAGTTTTTCCATTCTCGAGGCAAGGCGTAATGCGTGCCAACAGAGAATCCCCGTTTTTGAATTTACTTCCAGAATTGGACATGGTATTTTCGATCAAAGATTGATCTAATACCATAGACGATGCGCTAAGTGCAGCCATCGGAACAGACTGTTTCATACGGTCTTTAGTTAGAGGTACCTTAGGATCAAATTCTATAACATCTCCAAGGAATACTACTTTCCACCCCTCCGGCACTCCATCCACAATCTTCACGTTCTCGTGCCCCGGGAACCGCAGCTCCACGAACCACTCCCTGTACAGCCGCTGCGCCGCTTCTTCCAGCAGCTTGATTTGGCGGCGGTTGTTTTCAATCAGGTCGTCGTAGGCGGAGAGAATGGAGGCGATGCGGTGCTGGGTGGGGAGGTCAGGCAACGGGAGCATTAACCTTTGCAAACTACTTAAGCTGATTGTTCTTTGCGCAGCTCCAATTGCCGCAGCGTCTGCTTGTAGATAAAATTCTTTATTCAGCATTGCGTAATACATATATACAGGATCTACCACGTCTTTATCAGGACGTAGAATAGCAATATGCCTTTGGAACACAAACGCTGAATTATCCCTATTCAAGACAGGTATGCCAAACGAACCCACAACAGAATATAGAATATCATATTTCTGTGGCTTTCGCTTCTGATGAAGATTGTCATAATATGATTGCGGGACATACATGCAGCCACTAAAGTCGAAGTGATTATTCTGTATATTTGATATTGTCACAAAAGGAATCCCTGATTCAGCCTTAGGCGGCGGCTGATGGTCACCGTCAGCAATGGATAAACAACATGACGATAACTTGACCGTTTTCCACTTCACAGCCCCATCTCCTCCCAATTCTTCGAGATGGTCGCCATCAGCTTATCGCTCTGCTTCTGCAGCGCCAGCAGCTCCTCATGGATGGCCTTCATGCGCTCGGCAAAATCCACATCATCGGCTTTCTGCTCCTCCACGCCCACATACGCGCCGGGAGTCAGGCTCCAGTTCTTTTCCTCGATCTCCTGCAGCGTGGCTGCCTTGCACAGGCCGGGAATGTCGCGGTATTCGCCCTCACCGAACTTGTCCGTCAGCCACAGGGCCTCCTTCACCATCGTCAGCTTGCCCTGCAGGGCAGCAATCGTCTCGTCAACCTGCGCCTGAATGCGCTTTTTATCCCTTCGGGCTGCGGCGGCGACGCGCTCCTTGCCTTCCGCGGTGGCGTTGGCCATGTCCTGCTGGAGCTGCTCGCAGCGCTGGGCGAAGGTGAAATCGGGGGACAGGTCAAGAGCGACGCGGTATTCCTCCACCAGCGCCCTGTACTTGTCCACCTCGCCCCGGTGCAGCCACACGATGGCGTTGAGGTTCTTCATCTGCCACGGGCTCCACTCGTTCAGCGTGCGATCCACCGCCGTGTAATAGTTCCGGCTGTCGATGAACAGCACCTTGTCGCGCAGCTCGAGCTTCTTTCCTTTGTCGAAGAACCACAGCGTGCAGGGCAGGCTCTTGGTGTAAAAGAAGTTGGTGCCCACGGAGAGCATCACATCCACCGCGCCCGTCTGCACCAGCTGACGGCGAATCTCCCGGTCGCGCCCGCTGCTGTCCGTAGCAGATGCCGCCATCACAAAGCCGGCACGACCCCGCTCGTTCAGATAGCTGTAGAAGTAGCTGATCCAGAGGTAGTTGGCATTGGAAACTTCCTTGTTGCCGTTCACGCCCGGCATGCCAAAGGGCAGACGCCCGGCAGTCTGCGTGCTCTCGCTCTTGACCTTGTCCACATTGAAGGGAGGATTTGCCATCACAAAGTCACACTTGCCCTCAAGCGCGAAGTGATCGTTGTAGAAGCTGTTGGCGGCATCGCCCGACACAATCTTTGCGTTCAGGCCATGCACCGCCATGTTCATCAGGCACAGTCTGGCGTTGTACTCCACCTTCTCCTGCCCATAGAAGGTCATGGTCATGTTGGCGTTTGCGCCATATTGCGCGATGAAATCGGCTGAAGAAACGAACATGCCGCCGCTGCCACAGGCCGGATCCAGCACCGTTCCACGCTTCGGCTCGATGATATTCACAATCATCCGCACCAGCGATTTGGGCGTGAAGAACACGCCATCATCCGAGGCGACCGCCGGCGCAAACTTGTTGAGGAAGTACTCATAGATGCGACCGATGATGTCATCCTGAATGTCATTGAGTGCGCTATTGTTGAAGATACGCAGCAGCTCCCGCAGCAGATCGTTCTTGAAGGAGGTGTACGTCTTGGGCAGCACACCCTGCAACTGTTGACTTTGCTGCTCCACCAGCGCCATGGCATGGTTGACCTTCTCGCCGACGTTGGCATCATCCGGGAGATTCAGCAGATACTCATACCGCGCCTCCTCGGGCAGAAAGAGCGCGCTCTTCTGCTGAAAGTCGATGGGCTCCACCGGCATAACGCGTCCGTTGCGGACAGGGCGGTTCTTCAGAATCTCCCCCTCCACATACCGAAAACGGCTGTACGCATAACGCAGAAAGATCAGCCCCAGCACGGGCATGCAGTACTCCTGACTCGTCAGCTTCGATTCGGCACGAAGCAGATCAGCGGACTCCCAAAGCTCTGTCTCCAGTTTGCGAAGGTTTGTCATTTCGCCGGTTCCTCCTGTACAATTTCCATCATGTCGCCGATGTCCACCCTGAGCGCCCGGCAGATTTTGACCAGCACCTCCATGCTGACATAGCTGTTGTTCCCCAGCTTGGTGATGGTCGCGGGGCTCAGTCCGGCTATCTGCTGCAGATCCTTTTTCTTCATATCCCGGTCGATCATCAGCTTGAATAGTTTTTTATAGGATACACCCGTACTCATTCACATTCCTTCTTTGCTTAGTGATAAATAGATTATAGCGAATTTCCTTCACATATGCAAGAGTAATATCGTCATCATCCCATGATTCCATGTGAACGTATCAGATGTACGGCATATTACAACCTGACATCCCCCCACACTTTCTCCCAGAACGCCTCCTCCTTTCTCGCTTTGTATGAATATTCCTTCGCATTCAGACGGTTTGCATTTTTGACAGAGTACGGCCTGAAGGCTGCTCGTCGCGCGCCCCAGTTCAGCAAGCGCTGATCGAGACTTCAAAATGCCCCCAAACCCTGGAAACTCAACGGTTTCCGGGGCTTTTCTTTTTTGATTCTGCTGTTTCCTTTTGAGGAAATTTGATGCTCTCTATCCCATTTTTAATGGGTTAACCATAGGGGAAAATCTCCCTCCATTCCGAGCTCTGCGAGGCGCATCTATAGAGACAATTTTCCCTCCCGGTATCTTTGTTTTACTTTGAATCCTTTTGGCGAAGTTTATTCCCGTTTATACCATATACAGATGGTTAAGGTCCAGTTACCCATTGCGGTAGCTGGGCCTTTTTTGTTTTCTGATATTCCAATGATGAATGCTCGAAGGAGGAGACCGTGAAAAAATTTTTTAGAAATTTCTCCAGATGCTTAATTTTTGCCCTTTCCCGTGATCTACCACTTGAGGGGCAAATAACCTCTCACCTGTTCCTTGACAATCGAATACACATTCAACAGGTACATTCCTGATCGGGGCGTAAGCCCCAGTCGGATGAAGGTGCACCATGACCCTCCTGCCCCTCCGGGTGATAACGGAAAGCAAGGAGGCGAGCGTTTCCGAGCCATTCAGAAATATCCGACAGCTACGGATACGGCCATAAAACGCAGCAGGGATAATGATACTTCTCTACGGAGCTGGCGGAGTACCCGGCAGAGATGAGATTCCCATGGACCCGAATCGCTATCGGGTGTCTGATGACTTCCTTTTCTGCATTTTGGGTTCGAGGAAAAATGAAATGCAGCGACGAAAGCCCCAAAAGGTATTTTGAGGTTTTCGTGGATCAGAAATGATTCAAATAAAGAGAAAGGAGGAAAACCCCATGGAAAACTGTAAGGTGATCGCCATCACGAATCAGAAGGGCGGCGTCGGCAAGACGACGACCACAGTCAATCTCGGCGTGGGACTTGCAAGCTCCGGCAAACGGGTCCTGCTGGTGGATGCTGATCCGCAGGGCAGCTTAACGGTGAGCCTCGGCATAAAGAACCCAGACGAGCTGGATGTATCGCTGTCTTCCCTTATGCAGTCGGTCATTGATGATAAGCCGCTTGCGGAGGGGGCAATTATCCGGCACCAGGAGGGTGTGGATTTGCTTCCCCCGAACATTGAGCTCTCCGATATGGAAACGGGCCTGTTCAATGTCATGAGCCGCGAGTAGGGAAAGAAGTAGGTGAAAGTCAAGATCAGGTGCGACGCTATATCCGCCTCACGGAGCTCATTCCGGAGCTTCTGGATTTGGTTGATGAGGGACGCATTGCGTTCAGACCTGCGGTGGAGCTTTCGTACCTGCAAAAGGAGGAGCAGAGTGCCCTGCTGGAGCAAATCGCCTACGCAGATGCCACGCCGTCCCTTGCCCAGGCCATTAAGCTGAAGCGGTTCTCTCAGGACGGAAAGCTGAATAACGAGGTCATCGAGTCGATTATGAGCGAGGAAAAGCCGAACCAGAGGGAGAAAATCAACATTTGAGTCGGCATAAGTATAAACAAATCAATACACCGAAATGAGCGTCGTAGAGATACGGTGCTTTTTTCATGCCTTGAAGGAGGACAGAACGAATGAAGAAGATTCTCAAAAGAGGAATGTCGGAGCTGCTTGCAGTCCTCATGGCATTCACCGTGCTTGCGGGCTTTGGCACGACCACGGTCTTCGCCGCAAGCGAAACAGTGGAGTCCTATATGATTTCTTTCCCCCGTGACGGGGACGCTGCTCAGATTTACTCCGAGGACGCATGGGGACACTCCGCGAAAACCTACATGAACGGCTGGGCAACAGGCTCCAGCAACTACACCACCCTGCACTGTATGGATTCCTTTGACGGGAAGATATGCTATTGCATCGAGCCCGGCCTCTCCCGAAATGTCGGCGATACCTACCACGGCTTCGGTGAGGATTTTTGGGATAACTATCCCAGCCAGTACAACAACACCATCGAGCCGGACGATATTAAGCTGCTGTTGGGGCGTATCATGCAGTATGGCTATCAGGGCAACCTTTCCACCTCGTGGAGATCGCAGAACGATTCCGATGCGGATAAGCTGACCCACGCCTTTGCTACCCAGCTGCTCGTTTGGGAAACGGTTGTGGGCGAGCGCGATGCGGACTTTGACCATGTGAGCACCGGCGGCTATGACGCGATCCTGTCGCTGGTTTCTCCCAATCACCCGCTGTATAGCCGAATCATGGATTATTGCGACAGCATCGAGTCCAGCGTGCAGAGCCACGCCGTTTGCCCGAGCTTTATGAGCAGAAGCAGCGGCGGCGTAAAGACCATTGAGCTTGCGTGGGACGGCAGTCAGTACATTGCCGAGCTCACGGATACCAACCGTGTGCTGTCGCAGTTTACCTTCTCCGCCAGTGAGACGGGCTTCCATTTCAGCGTGTCGGGCAATACGCTCACTATCACCACCGATACGGCTCCCAGCGGCAATGTGACGATCTCCGCAAGTCGAAGCGCTTCCCGCTGCGGTGTTCTTGTTTGGACGGACTATAAGTACGGCCCCAACGGCGGCGTTCAGGATACCATCACCTATACGGCCTCCGCCAGCGACCCTGTAAGAGCGTTTCTCAAGCTGAAGGTCAGCTATGGAGGCGCTAAAATCATCAAGACCAGCGAGGACGGCAAGGTGGACGGCATTACCTTCACCATCACCGGCGAGGGCGTCAATCAGAGCGTTACCACCGACCGAAACGGTGAAATTCACATCGACAATCTGATGCCCGGCACCTATACCGTCACCGAGCAGAGCTATGACAAGTATGTGCCCCAGGGAAGCCACCGTGTTACCGTGCTCGCTGGACAGACGGCGACGGTTTCCTTCAACAATGTGCTCCGCCGCGGTGATCTGACCGTGACCAAGACCTCCGAGGACGGACTGAATCAGGGCGTGAAGTTCCACCTTTTTGGAACCTCTCTCAGTGGCCTGCCTGTAGATGAATTTGCTGTTACCGATGAAAACGGTGTGGCGACTTTCAAGGATGTGCTCATCGGCACCGGCTACACACTGGAGGAGATGGACACCGGCATTCGCTATGTGGTTCCCAACAGCCAGAGTGCCGCAGTGGAATGGAACAGTGTAACCAATAAGAGCTTTTCCAACATCCTCAAGAAATTCAATGTCACCGTCACCAAGAGCGACTGCGAAACCAGAACGGCGCAGGGTGATGCTTCTCTTGCCGGTGCCGCCTACGGCATCTATAAGGGCAATCAGCTTGTGGATACCTACTACACCGATGAAACTGGCCAGTTCACCACCGGCTATTATGTCTGCGGCGACGACTGGACAATTCGTGAGATCAGCCCCTCCGAGGGTTATCTGCTGGACAGCACCGTTTATCCTGTCGGTGCAGAGGCGGCCAATTACACTGTTGAGCTGAACACCGCACCTGCCGTGGCTGTTACCGAGCAGGTGCAGAAGGGCAATATCGCCATCATCAAGCACTCGGATAACGGCGATACGCAGATCGAAACTCCCGAAGAGGGCGCAGTATTCGCCGTCTATCTGAAATCTGCCGGCAGCTATGAGGCGGCAAAGGATACGGAGCGGGACTACCTGACCTGCGATGAAAACGGCTTTGCCCAGAGCAAGGACCTGCCCTACGGCGTGTATACCGTGCATCAGGTCTCCGGCTGGGAGGGCCGTGAGCTGATGAGCGACTTTGATGTGTTTATTGCTAAGAACGGCGAGACCTACCGCTACCTCATCAACAACGCCAACTTCGAGTCCTTCATTAAGGTCATCAAGGTGGACGCAGAAACCGGCAATACCATTCCCTATGCGGGTGCGGGCTTCCAGATCTTCCGTCCGGATGGCTCCAAGGTGGAAATGACCTTTACCTATCCGGAGGTTACCACCATCGACACCTTCTACACCAATGACGCCGGCATGCTCATCACGCCGGAGAAGCTGGAGTTTGGCAAGGGCTACTCCCTCAAGGAGGTCTCCGCTCCTTACGGCTATGTGCTCAGTCATGAGGCGGTCAAGTTCGATGTGGCCGAAGAGAATTCCACCGAGGAAAGCGGTGTGACGGTCGGTGCAGTGAAGCTGGGCAATTACGCGCAGAAGGGCATTATCAAGATTTCCAAAACCGGCGAGGTGTTTGCCTCTGTTACAGCGACGGACGGGGGCTATCAGCCGGTCTATACGGTGCAGGGACTTGCGGGAGCGACCTATGAGATCAAGGCAACGGAGGACATCTACACTCCGGACGGTACGCTGCGCTGCAGCACCGGCGAGGTGGTGGATACGTTGACTACCGGCGCAGATGGCATGGTCGTTAACAAGGGATCCCATACCGCAGAGCTTGTCTACGCCGGGCAGGAGATTGAGATCACCGAAACGGCTGCCAGCTTCTGCAATGACAGACAGAAGGCGCGGATTTCTCTTTCCAAGGTGCTGGAGCAGAACAAGCAGTTCGGTATCGGTATGAATAACGAGCTTTCCGCCGTGACCTTCGGCTTCTATGCCGCCGAGGAGCTTACCGCAGCAGACGGCTCCGTCATTCCTGTGGACGGTCTCATCGAGATCATGTCCCTTGATGAAAACGGAAAGGCTGTGCTCAAGAGCGATGTTCCATTCGGCAGCTACTATGTCAAGGAAATCAGCACCGACAGCCACTACATCCTCTCCGATGAGAAGTATCCTGTGATCTTTGCCTATGCCGGTCAGGAAATCCCCGTTGTGGAGCTTGCCGTCAATGACGGAAAGAGCATTACCAACGAGATGATCTACGGAGAGATCCACGGCATGAAGAAGGATGAGGACGGCAAGGCGCTGGCCGGAGCTACCATCGGTCTGTTCCTCACAGACGGCACAGAGCCTATTCTGACCACTGTTTCCGCAGAGGACGGTAGCTTCTCCTTTACAGGTATCCCCTATGGCGAGTATGTGGTCCGTGAAATCGCCGCGCCGGAGGGCTATGTGATGGATGAGGCCCACTATGCTGTAAAGGTGGATCAGAACGGCGCTGTGATCGAGATCGAGATCACCAACAAGCTCATTCGCGGCAGCGTTCAGCTGACCAAGGTGGATAAAAACTATCCCGATCATCACCTGAGTGGTGCAGTCTTTGAGGTATACCGTGACGGAAAGCTCGTGGATCAGATGGAGGAGCTGTCCGATGGCGTTTACAAGCTGGATGATTTGCCCTAAGGGTTTTCCTTCCCCTTTAATTTCAATCCACGCTCCCCGCACGGGGAGCGACGGCGTTTTCAATCGTTTTCGTGGGTATATCCGCATTTCAATCCACGCTCCCCGCACGGGGAGCGACCACACTGGGATCACCCGAAAACAAGCGGAAAAGGCATTTCAATCCACGCTCCCCGCACGGGGAGCGACACAGTAGGGGCGCAAAGGCATATAATAGAGGTGCATTTCAATCCACGCTCCCCGCACGGGGAGCGACAGTCTACACCCGCAGTGGGGAAACTGTTACCATCATTTCAATCCACGCTCCCCGCACGGGGAGCGACGTATTTGGATATATAGAAACATGCTTATAAACGCATTTCAATCCACGCTCCCCGCACGGGGAGCGACATGACGGCACTGTATCGACTTCTTTCAAACCGTCATTTCAATCCACGCTCCCCGCACGGGGAGCGACGGCACAGTATACATATATTGACAAGTGCATACATATTTCAATCCACGCTCCCCGCACGGGGAGCGACATCAATAGCCGAGAATCGTTCGTCCTTAGAGGCATTTCAATCCACGCTCCCCGCACGGGGAGCGACTCAAAGGGTATTATGCCGTTGCAAAGTCCGAAAAATTTCAATCCACGCTCCCCGCACGGGGAGCGACGCGTATAATCTAATGTAGCTTTACCTTTTTGGTTATTTCAATCCACGCTCCCCGCACGGGGAGCGACCAGCTACATCATGCCGCGCCGCCGCTATGGCGCGAAATTTCAATCCACGCTCCCCGCACGGGGAGCGACGGACGAGTTCGCCGCCATGATTGCGGCATAACGACAAATTTCAATCCACGCTCCCCGCACGGGGAGCGACCCGCGCCCGCGCTGCTGCTGCCATTTCAATCCACGCTCCCCGTGTGGGGAGCGACGAGATCGTTCTGGCATCCA
>OKVH01001020.1_pt1 | contig 14167 bp, 5 predicted proteins | sample 1604791 | NCBI WGS metagenome assembly OKVH01 (sample SAMN01760919, study PRJEB22395) | human gut metagenome | reverse complement strand
CGTCAAGACTTTCAAGAAGCATTTTATCCGCCTTGGCGTGTCTTGCGGCATTGTTAAGACATTGCAATGCTGCAAAGGTCAGCACCCGTGCAACCGCATTATTGTCTGTCGGAAGATTGCCGGCTATTTCAAGCGTTATGCCCACCAGCCTTGCGGCATTTTCAATATCCTTAGCAAAGTTTTCGTCTTTGCGGTCGTTCTCTGCGGTGTTTAAAACAGCAATATTGTTTCTCCACATTTCAAGCAATTCTTTATTATTTTCAGGCAGATTACTGTTTTCTAGATACTTTCTTGTTGCTATGAGAGTGCTTCCGAGCCTGTCATGAATTATCTCCTTTGTGCGGAGAATTTCTTCTTCTCTTGTCAGGTCACAGACCATTTCATTGTATTTTTTCAGATGAACATTAACCTTTTTCAGCTCGCCTATCTCATATTCCAAAATTGAAGTCAGCTTCGTAAACTCTGTTATGTCGGTTGCGACAAGCTGAAAATATGACTTTGAAAAAATTTCCGTTTCCGACAACGAAAAGCTGAAAACTCTGCCGTCATTTAATCTGACTGTAAATGTTCCGTCATTTTCATATTGAGAAACCTCTTTTATCTTTTCTCTGAAAGGCGCTGCAATGTTAAGCGATTTACCCGTAAGCTCAAGGCATATACTCTCCATAAGGTTATTTTTCAGCACAACAAGTCCGTTTTTATCAAAATAGCAAAGTCCGGCAGGCAGACCGTCAAAGCTCTCCTTGATTGACATTGCAGAAATATTGTTGTTCCTGCAGCGGTGAAGCCTTGCCGTTATGTACACAGACATTGCCGTGCAGTATGCCGTTATACCGACAGACAGAGCAAACGGCATTCTGCCGAAAAATTCAGCCATTATGTTAATTGAATTGTCATAGTAAATTTTACTCAGAATCTGAGTGCTTACCAAAAACATTGCCGATGAAATCACCGCAATAGCAACAGCCGAAACCGACCTCCACAATTTGATTTTATACAGAAAAGACACTGTTGCGTTGTGGATTGCCATACAGGTGACAACAAACTGTACGCTCATCAGTGCAACGCAAATGAATGAACGCATTTCAAACACGGGAGTCATATGCCGTCACCTCCGCTCTGCATACGAACAAACACAAACAGCGTGTCGCCGTCATATTCCGTGGTGACATTTCCGCCGAGTTTTGTAATATCGTCAAGTAAATCATCGGGAATTTTCATTTCATTTTTGCTGTCACAATTGATTTTTAAATCAATAAATTTATTATCAGCCTTTAAATTAAACAGCAACGCATCTGTGCAATTCATTTTGAGTCTTATAAATTCTCCGATAAATTTGAAGATTGCAATTGATTTTTCAGCGGATATTTCTCCCGATACATTGCTGAAAAACGAACAGGAAATTCCGTAAACAGAAATGTACTCGGCAAGTTCTCGGATACTGTTTTCAAGCTCAAAAGCATTCAGCATTTTTCTGCTTTTTGCCATAATGAACAGATTGCTTATTCTCTTGATGTAAACATTCACAACACAGGCACGGGCATAATTGACCGAAATATCTCCGCTGTTATTTTCAATGTTTTTGAGTATATTTTCAAGGTCGCAAAGCTGCGGGCGGATAAATTCGGTTATGTTGTCATAGAGCTTGTTCTGTTCGGTTACTGCCGCTCTGCGTTTTTTCAGCTCTGCCTCTGATTTCAAGATTACATTGTATTCTGAAATCTGTTCCTTAATCTCCGAAAGCTCTCTGTTAATTCGGTTAATTGCCGATATGTCTTCCGTCCAAACTGCCTTACCACCTTTTATATTATGTTTTTTAAGAATTATATTTTCATCAATCACAACGCTGTTACCGTTTTGCAGAACAACATTTTTTGAAACATTTGCCGCATTTTTTGAGCGGTATTTCATATTGCCCTCATTGTCAAATATGAGAGCGTTAAGATTTGACGCATTGAAAAAATTGCCGTAACCCGTATTTGACGGCACAAGACCTATCTGAATAAGGCTTTCCCATAAAGCAATTGAGGCAAAACAGAACACCTCGGGAACATTATAAATTCTAAGTCCCGAATATCCGTGATTCAGATTGTTCCAAACGGTATAAATTATTGCGACAAGAATTATTACAATCGGAATCCACAGCTTTTTGCGTGTTGCGGAAATTCTGCATTGATTGATTGAAAGCACAATTGACGAAAGCACAAGTATAAAAATCCACACTACAATTACATAGTAAACAGGACCGTAACTGTATTGTTTGTTCCAATTGTGAAAATCGGGTTCAAATACAAAAGCAAGCTGATGAAAATCGTTCGTCATAACAAGCAGCACAAGAACGGCGGCAGGTATAATCAAAAGATATTTTCGGTTATTTGTATTTTCGGGCTTACCGATATTCAGCGTTGCAAAAAACATCATAAGCGGCAAAAACACCATTGCTATGTAATATGAATACCAAAGGTACCGTCCGTATGTGTTGATGTCGGCAGGGCTGTTGTATTTTATAGCACGAAGAGCCATCCACAAGAGCATAAGCGCCGCAGATATCACAAGGCAGATTCGTATATTCTTCTGAACAATGCGATATGAAACAGACACACCCCAGCCTATAATAAGCCCCGAAAAAATAATAACATCAAAATTTTCCATATAATTATCTGCTGAGGAAGTAAGATGAGAAAAAATTCTCACCGCACCGCCAAACAGGAATATAATTATCCCGATAACAGTCAGAAGTTTTGTTTTGTCTACTTTGCGAACCATATGTCACCAACCGGTTAATTTTAAATAGATTTTATGTGAACCGCCAAATTAAGATTGTATCACTTTATTACATAATAACACAAAGATATTGATTATACAATTGAATATCTTCTTAAAAAAACAAAATTAGGGTTGATAAATTCCGACTCTGTATCAATATCGGCACCGACAGACAGAGTCATACTTTCAGATGAAACACAAAGCCCCCTTATGACAATTATTATGATATTGCCATAAGGGGGTTATCGTTTATTCGTTTTTACTGCTGTTCATAAAACAAATCTGCTCAGGTTTAAATTTTGTTTCTTCGTTTTTTCATATAGATTACAACTGCGGCAGAAATTATCAGAGCAAACAAAATTGCTGTCAATATTATTCCGCCTGTTTGAACTGCGTCTGCGTTGTTGTTGATTTGAGTGCCGTTGCCTGAGGAGTCAAGCGGGGTTGTTTCAGACGCAGCCAAATCTGAAGAATCAATGGGTTTTGTTTCAGATACAGCCGAATCCGAGGGGTTCGGTGCGGTCGGTTTTGTCGGTGTGACAGCTGAATTGTCAACGATTACATTTGCGGTATCGGTAATACCGTTTGCCGCTGCAGTAATGACAGCTTTACCCTCCTTATGACCTGTAACAACACCAAAATTATCAACCGTTGCTATGCTTTCATCAGATGAAGTGTACGTAATCTTACTGTTTATCTGTGAAGCAACAGGCTGAACAGTCTTGTCAAGTTTTTGGGACTCATCAACCTTTACGGCAACATCGTTTATGCTCAGGGACTGAACTTTTTCCGGAACAGGCTTTGATGTGAGTCCGGGATAGAATTCAGAAATCACATTTATATCTTCCTCTGAATTGCGTGTTTTCCAATCCTTTTCGTTCTTATCGGAAATCAAGCATTCAAGATATGCCGTATCGGTTCCTGTCTTTTCAAACACCCGTGAAGGGATATCGTCGGATATAAAGCAGACCTCGGCAGTATTTCCGATTTTGACGCTGTTTATCTTCTCTCTGCCAAAGGAGGTATAAATCGGATTTTTCGCCTTATAGCCGTCCTCCATGGCTTTACACATTTCTTCAACATCATAATCAACAAGCCTTACATAATCTCCGCCCAAATAATCTTCATTGCCCTTATTTTGAACCGTTGCACGAACAAAGAACTTAGCGTTGTCGTTATCATCGGTAATCAGGTTGATTTCGGACAGTGTCAGTGATGTAATGTCAAGGTCTGCACCCTGCTTGAAACTGAATGGATCGGAAACGAGCTTTTCTTCTCCGTTTTCAGTTACTGTGAAATACATTGAAACCTCGTCTGCTTTCTTATCATCGGGAAGAGTGTAATAGAAATCAAATGCTTTTGCCTCTGCCGAAAGCCATACGCTTTCCTTTGTACTGTCATAAGCTTTTCCGTTTACATACAGTGTTACGGTTACATTTCTGCCCGATTTGATGCCAAGATTTTCAGCGTGACAGGTAACATTGACCGTTTCACCGCCCGTTGGATAATCGTTGCCGAACTCAATTGCATCTATCGCCTCAGGCATATGATATTCGGAATCCGTATTATATTCGGAAACAACAAACATATTGTTTACATATATACAACCCTCATCCGTAATCTTTCTGTCAAAGGCATTAAATGCAGTAAGCAAGTCGCCGTTTTCAAGAACTACCGCTGAGAAATTGCCTTTATACAGACCTGAGTTTTTGCTTCCGTAAATACCGTTTTCTGTAAGATAGGTCTTGCCTCCCCAATAACCGTTAAGCAGATATATCGGGTTGTCAAGTTTTTCGGTAATCGGATTTGAATTTTCGTCATACATAAGGACTCCGTTGGAATCGAGTTTACCTACTTCCGTAACCTTATCAAAACGGTTGAAAACAAACTGCCTTGCCCATATTTGTTGTTGATTGCTCTCGGTTGTTGTCCACAATGCGTAGATATCACCGCTGCCGTTGGTGAAAACCGAGAAGTCATCGTTTGTGGTATAATCGTCTTTTTCGGAAATGAAGTTAGGCTCAACATACGAATCGCTTATCTGCGAATATCCGTCTGCGTCACTGTAAAGTCCGTTTGTAAAAATGTTGGTAATATTCTGATAAGCATATGCACCGTTACACTTGTAGAACAACAGAGTATTCTCAACACCCTGAGTGTTTATGTTAATGAACCTTGGATTAGCCGTGACATATCCGTCCTTTGTAAGACGCATTGGATTCGATGATGTCATTTTTCCGTTGTCCATCTTAAATCTTCGGATATAAAGAGAATTGTTTGTTTCAAACTGTGATGAATCAAAATCGCTTTCAACCTCAAATTTATCAATAGAATCAAGAGTAAAGCCGTATGTGTCGGAGGCAACATATGAAAGCAAGGTTTCGTCACCGTATGAAACGGCATCAAAATATTTGAGATACTTTCCGTTGATTGATAACGCCTCACCTGCCGACCATTTTCCCGTTTCAGCACTGTAGGTGGATGTGAGCAAAGCGGTTGGCATTGACTGCAGCTCCTCAATAGTGGTATCAAGGGTAACCTTTTCCATGTTCATTGACTGGTAGAACATCTGTACAGAATTGCTCTTGCTGTTGTACACAACCTTCGGCATCATATACAGCTGCTTTTTGCTTTTATCCGATATCACCCTATAATCGTGGAATTTGCCGCTTTCCTTATTATAGAAAATAGTTGCAATGCCGACTGAATTAAGCAAATCACGGTTATTGCTGCGTGACGCTATCATACACTTGTTCCAAGCGATAAGGATATCATCTCCACAGTCTGTCATAACTGCATCGTGGTCTATTTTTTCGTAATCCTCTGTAAGCTGTGAAATTTTTTCAGAGGTTTCTTTGCCGTAAGCGTCTTCAACCGCACGCTTTAAAAGTGAGCCTGAGTCAACAATGCTGTCTGATTTTTCATCATAGATATAGAAATGAAGAACATTATCCTTAGATGTTGCGATATCTGTTGATGTACTTACGATAAGATATCTATCATTGCCGATTGAAATAATTTCGGGATTTACGAGTGTGTCGGTTGACTGCACAACCTTTTCTTCGATCGCATTTTTCGGAACAGTCAATTTTTTGGAGGTTTCTGCTGTTGAAACAACCATATCCTTTATCGTTGTATTTTTAAGCAAATTAGTTTCAATCTTAGACTGAAGCCTGCTCAAATTCATAACATCATTTGAATCGCCGAGAGTGTTGAACATTTCGGTCGTAAAGAAGTTGTCGCTCCAAGACGCTTTAAGAAACAAAAGTTCAAGCGTTATACTGCCTGACATTCCGACAGTTCCTACTCCTCTGAGATAATCATTGAATTGGATATCAAACTTAAAGTCAACACCGCCCGATGCAGAGAGCAAGCCGTCAAAGCCAACGCCGACACCCGCTCCGAGTCCGATTTTCAGCTCATATACACCCTGGAAGGTTGAAGCGTTTGCATCATCGAGCTGATCGAGAGTAAGAGCAACCGATGAACCTGTTTCGCCGTCATTGTTTGCAAAAATGCCCATATAAATGTTCACATTGATTGAAGCCGTAAAATATGCAAAACACGGAATGTAGCACAGCACAAACGGCATACTCACTCTTATTGAACCGCCTGCACCTGCAATAAACAGGTTTCCGACAAAATTCCATTCGCCGTTATCGTCAACATAATAGTTGCCCTGATAACACAATGTAATGCTGAACGAGAGCTTTACCGCCGTTTTCATATTCAGCGAGTCGGTAAGTGCTTGACCTATGGCGTTTTTTGGAAGACCTGCGGATGAATTGTTGGCTGTATCGTAACCGTCCAATATGTTTCCGAGCTTTTTCGCCTTATCAAGAGGACCTGCCGACGCCCATGTGCTGTCTTTTGAAGCGGCATCTTTCAGCTTGCCGAAGCTTACTCCGATTGTAAGTGTATTGATTTCGTGACCGTCCTTGTCTTTTCCTGCCGTACCTGAATTGATAATCGGGGTAAAACCTTTTAATGAAACAGTAGGACTTACATTGTCCAAAACAGGGATAGGCTGAGCCATTGTACTCGGCGCACCCACATCAGGCGCATAGGTTATTGTATCTATTACCGAGGTTGCAACAAAGTTGTATCCTGTATCAAACTTTCCGTAGCTTGAATAGATTTCGTTTGCATTGCTGTCGTAACCTTTCCATAACATTTCAACATAAAGCCTGTCGCCCTGCTTTACCATTTCCGAAAGTGTACTTGCCCAATGCGAAACTGTCTGACCTTTTTCAAGCTCAACATCATATTTGGATTTTATTCCGTCCTCATTTTCAATGCTCCAGCGAACAAGATTGACAGGTTTGTCGGCACTCTGTCCCTTTGTGTTCAGCGACAGGTCAAACTGAACGGCATTTGCGGTTATGAGTGTAATTGTATCGCCGTAAACCGTTCCGTCCGAAGAAACTGCGTTAATCCTTGTGGGAACAACACCGTTTGTTTTATACTGCAATTTTAGCTGTGCCGTTATACTTGTTTCATTACCTGATGAAAGATAGTCAGCCATATTGATATCGCAAATATAGTAACGGTGGTTGAAGAATACCAACGCTCTGTGGATTTCGTCCTTTGATGCCGAAATTTTTACTATTTCGGAGTTTTCACCGTTAGGATTTGATTCAAGACAAAATTCACCGTTCTCATCCGACACAGCCGAATAGCTGTCCATAGTAATCTGTGCTCCGCTTACAAGGTTGTATGTATCGGTTTGGCTTGTCGGCGGATTTATAACCGTACCCTCCTGCAGCATTGTTTGTCCGTAGAAGTTAAAGGTTTGATAATCATTGCCTGTTTTTTCAAAGGTTAATGTAATATGGTTATCATTGACATCGTAAGGGTTTTGTATTACAAAGAAGAAGCTGTTTCCGTAATAGTTTTTTGTCTGATGCGACGCACTGTCGGTATAGCTCCACCTTGCACGGTAGCCCTTGTCAGGCTGAGCATAAAAAGTGATAATTTCATTTACCGACATATTATTAAATACAGTATCGGTTGCACCGTCCTGTGCCGAGTAGCCTTTAAGTGTAACCGAGCCGTCGGAGTTTTTGACTGCATACTTTCCGTTTTTGCCGATAAAATCACCGTTGTCGGGATTTGTAACCTTTAATACAGTTGTTGTATCGGCAAGACTGAAATTCGGAGTCACCGAAAAATACAAATCCGAAAGCTGTACATCAACTGAAAGCGTTCCTGTATTTTTGGTTATAATATCGGCAGTTGACAGCAAATTATCCGTTGACGCCGCCCTTGTGTCAAGCTTCATATTCCAAAGATGTGACGAAATTCCATCAGCATATTCAAAATTGAATTTAAGTGTATCCGCAACAAGGTAGTTATTTGTATTCTCTCTCGGCTTAGTCCAGCTCAGCGTACCGATATGCTCGTTTGAATAATAGAATTCACCCTTGCAGTTTTCATTATCGGCAACAAATTTCTGTCCTGTTGTTTTTGTGTTGTCAAAGCTTTCAACACGCAAGGAAGAATTTGACACTGTATACACAGGCTGAATTACTATCTTCTTATCCTTTATATACGAAGCATATTTTTCAAGAATTTCAGAGGTAAGAGTAAACGAATCGCTGTCAAGCTTATAAAGCTCAGAATGATTTGAGGTTTTGCCGCTTTCACAGAAATACACACCCTCAAGCTTTACCAAGCCGTTAAACTGAGTGTCAATAGCCGCAGAAACAGCCGATGTTTCATCTCTGTAAATATCAAAGGATGCACCTGTGTTTCTGTCGCTGTCATGCATAGACGCAGGGTCAACCAGAAGAACATTTTTTGCGACCTGTACATTTGAAAGCTTACCGTCAACATAAATTGCCGTAGTGTCAGGCTCAATAATGCTCAGGTTATATTTTGTCATATTCAATCGAAGATTGTGGTTAAGATTTTCAGCACCGCGATTATAAACCTTGTAACCGGCATAACCCACTACTGCACCCTTGTGAAGAGCGAGATAGAGATAATGATCTCCCTTAACCTGATTCTGATCAAGATTAGCTGTTCTTTGAATAAACGAATCGCCGATATTTGTCATATTCCAGCAACCGCCTATACCGCCGAGTTCATGCACCCAATCATAGTTAGAGGTATTCGACTGAAATTTATCGGTATCGGCAACATAAAAAAGTTGGTCGTCAGACGCTGTTGAACCGCCGAAGTTATCAATTGCAATTGTGATTGAATCAACACCGGTAAAGTTAATTTTTTCTTTTGAACGGGCTGAAACGCAGTTATTCTTACTGCTCCAATTGTTATCGTATTCAAGCTTCATATCAGCACCGTCCGCTTTATATGCGTGATTCTGACTGCCTGTACCTCTGTCCGTAGCGGTAGCAACATCAAACTGTGAGGCGTCAATTATCTGAACTCCTCTTGTGCCTGTGTTAGTGTCAACCATTGAAGATGAAACATATTCTTCCGAAGCCGTGAGAGTGGTTAGATGTCTTTCCTCTGCGGCTGCCATATCGGTAATGTTCACTTTTTTTGTCTGACTTTTACTGTCGGCAACCGTTATGTCGTCAAGACACACATTAAAATATGTGCCGCTTTTTGCACCGTCAAGCATTGTAACCGGAATTTTAATTTCAGACATTCCGGGAGTAAATTCAAGCGGCATTTGAACAGCCTTGTATGCCTGACCTGCTTTTGCGGTAGCTGATTCGGTTCTTATTGAAAATGTACCCGTAGTACCCATATTACCTGTTCTTTTTACGGTAACATAAGCTTCATCGCTGTTTGGGTTTACGCTTGTATCGACAAGCTGAAGATATGTAGGAGGAATTTCCCTGTCTTCAAGTATTGTAAAGGCACAGCTTGTCTGAGCACCTATACTGCCGCCCTTTGGATTACAAAGATTCAGTGTAAATTCAAGATTTGCCGTAACTTCATCCTTTTGATGAGTCTGAATATATACGGTCTTAGATTTTTCACCGTCTGCAAAATTAAGGGTAAACTCACTCGAAGTCGGCATTACTTCATTAAGAAGATAGTCGTTATGCTTGCTCGCGTTTTTACGCACCTGCTGAGTATTTTCATCATTGTTTGACGGATAAATCCTCTCGCTTTGAGTGTGCGTTGCAATAAAGCTGTATTCCTCCATATCGTAATAGGGATTTGCTTCACCATCAACGGGCGTTGAAGAAGATTTGTTATCAAGAAAAATCTCGTAATCAACACCGTAACAGGCTGTCAAATCGACTGATTTTACCGTAATGGAAGCCTCACCCTTTGTTCCGCCCTCTCTGAACACATCAACAGCATAAAATTCATCCTGTTTAAGCTGTGACGATGAAATAGGAAACATAAATGCACCGTTTGGATATTCGGACTGCGCCTCTTCGTTTTCCGAAAGATAACGCTTTGCAAGCTCATCATAATCATACAGCCGTGTAAAATCCTTGTCGTTTTCTTTTGCCGTAACCGATAACGATGATATACCGCATAACAAAACCGACAGGCTAAGAATCAAAGCCAGACTCCTTTTGCCTGCTTTTTTAGCATTTTTTACTACGCTCATTACAATTGCACCTCCTGATTTATTGAAACCTGTTAATATTATTTTGCTTAAATTTTACCACATTATACACAATACGTCAATTGCATCGCTGTAATTATTGTACAGTTTTTGAAATAAAAGTTATTTTATAATAATCTTCACAAACAACAAAAAGCACCTTACATATTCGTAAAGTGCTTAATCTGCTTCTTCTGTTTTAACCGTTCTTGCTCTCGGCTTTTTGGGAGCGTCAGACTTGACCTCTAAAAAAAACCGCCCCTTTTACGGAGCGGTTAAGATTTATGCAGGAATATATTCCGATTTTCTCGGAATTTTTAAAAAAGAATTAACAATAGGTAAATCAACATCATAAACGGCGGTTAATTTTCGCAGTAGCTTCCGCCTCTTCACTGCTGTAAAACCTACTTTGGAAAGTGAGTGAAATTAAATTTCATTTCTGCCCTCAAGAGCCTTTGCAAGGGTGTATTCATCGGCATATTCAAGATCGCCGCCAACGGGGATGCCGTAGGCAAGCCTTGTCACCTTTACACCGAGCGGCTTTAAGAGCTTTGAAATATACAAAGCCGTTGCGTCACCCTCAACAGTCGGATTGGTTGCCATAATGACCTCTTCAACCGATTCCTCGTTAAGCCTTGAAAGCAGTTCTTTTATAGTAAGATTGTCGGGGCCGATACCGTTAAGCGGCGAAATTGAACCGTGGAGAACATGATAAACGCCCTTAAATTCGTGGGTATTTTCAATAGCCGTAGCATCTCTCGGAGTTTCAACAACGCAGATAACGGAATGATCTCTTGCTTGATTTGCACACACGGGACAAATGTTTTTGTCAGTGAGATTGCAGCATTTACTGCAATAGTGAATCTTAGTGTGAGCGTCCATCACAGCACCTGCAAGCTGTTCTGCTTCAGTCTTTGACAGATTGAGAACATAATACGCAAGCCTTTGAGCGGTTTTGTTGCCGATTCCCGGCATTCTTTCAAACTGCTCCACCAAATTTTCAAGCGGAGCAACATTATATCCCGACATAATCAGAACATTCCCGGAATGTTAAGTCCGCCTGAAATTGTTTCCATTTTGCTCTCTTTTTCCTTGGCGGCTGCTCTGATTGCTTCATTTGCGGCTGCCATAACAAGGTCTGCGAGCATTTCTACATCTTCAGGGTCAACAACCTCGGGTGAAATTTCAACCTTTGTAAGTTCCATTTTGCCTGTCACGGTAACCTTTACCGCACCGCCGCCTGCTGCTGCCTCATACTCTTTTGCCTCAAGCTCCTTTGATGCTGCCTCCATATCGTCCTGAAGCTTCTGAGCCTGACGGGCAAGCTGCTGAATGTTGTTTGCTCCGCCGCTGCCGTAACCCTTTGGTAATCTTGCTTTCATAATTTTATCTTCCTTTCGGTTATTTTTGTGTTATTATTACATCGCTTCCCTGCAAGCTTTCAACAAGCCTGTCAACGGGATCGGTTTTGTCTTCCTGTTTTGCACTCGGTCTTTTGTACGGACCGAGGTTATAGTGCTGACCTGTTGTTTCAAAAATAAGCTGACGGATTTCCTGCCGTCTTTCGTTATTTTTGAGAAGTTCAAAAGCCATTTCGTTATCTGTGTCAATCAGCATATATTTTCCGCTTGTGTAAGCAGAAGAATTTGCAAATGCCGCCGCAATCGTCCTTGAAACAGGCTTCATATTGTTGACTACCTCCGCCCAATCGGGGAAGGGCTGTGCGTTGTTATAGATTGCGTCAAGGTCAACGCTCTGCCTTTGAACTGCTTTTTTAGGTGCGGAAGCTGTCAAAGCAGACTGTTCCTGTGCAGGCTGACCCTGAATTTTCGTTGTCGGTGCTGCGGGCTCATCCTTTTCCGTTTCAACAACAGGCTTTACTTCCTGCACTTTTTCGGGTTCGGATTTTTGAACCTCCGGTTTTGGAGTTTCACTCTGAACAGGCTGTGACACAGCTTGTACCTGTTCGGGAACACAGTTTACCCTTATTCCCTTCTTAACTGCCTTTTCAAGGGCGGTTACCCTTGCGGTCAAAGCCTCAACCGTTCCGTCAAGCTCTGCCGACGACAGCTTTACAACCGCCATTTCAAGCTCTGTTCTGTCGCCTGTTCCCCTGCCCATATTCTGATATGCCCTTGAAAGCACATCCATATAATAAACAATGTCGGCAAGTGAAAGATAATCCGACTGGACTTGAGCCTGCTCAAACTCATCGTCAGCCATAATAATGATATCTCTCGGATTTTTCACCGACTTTATCAGCATAAGCGTTCTGAAATGCGAAAGCAGTTCATCGCAGAGCCTTGCCATATCCTTGGACTCACCGTAAAGCCTGTTGACAATTTCAAGAGCCTTTGCGGTGTTCTTATTGATAACGCAGTTAGCAAGCTCAAAAAGATAGGTCTTTCTTGCAAGTCCTGCGGCACTGCGAACAACATCTTCATCAATGTCTGAGCTGATTGCAATACATCTGTCAAGAAGAGAAAGAGCATCCCGCAACGCACCGTCGGCAACAGATGCGGCAAGCAACGCTGCACCGTCGCTCAGCGTCACTCCCTCCTGACTTGCAACATAGAGCAGTCTGTCTGCTATTGCACGGGGTGGGATTCTGTGAAAATCAAAACGCTGGCATCGTGACAGAATTGTCTGCGGAAGCTTGTGAACCTCGGTAGTTGCCAAAATAAAAATTGCGTGCTCGGGAGGTTCTTCAAGCGTTTTGAGCAAGGCATTAAAAGCCTCGGTTGTGAGCATATGAACCTCGTCGATAATGTAAACCCTGTATTTGCACTTTGACGGCTTAAACTGAACCTCGTCAATAATCTGACGAATATCGTCAATTTTTCTGTTAGATGCGGCATCCATTTCGGTAACATCAAGCATACTGCCGCTGTCGATACCCTTGCAGATTTCACATTCACCGCAGGGATTTCCGTTTACGGGATGAAGACAATTGACCGCCTTTGCAAGAATTTTTGCGCAGGTAGTTTTGCCGGTACCCCTTGAACCCGTAAAAAGATACGCATGGTTAAGACGGTTGGTGCTAAGCTCATTTAAAAGAGTTGTGGTTATATGCTCCTGTCCCGAAACATCGGAAAAGGTTTTAGGTCGCCATTTTCTGTAAAGTACCTGATACAAAAATTCACCCCTCAATCAACAAAAAATGCAAGCCGTCAGCCGAAACAACGGCAATCGTACAAATGAGTGAACGACAGACTTACTGCATCGCATCGGCAATACTGCTTAATGCTGCTCGGTTCCCCGCCTGACATGATTCACAGACCCCAATCGCACAGGGCCTGTCGCTCACTTAATTGCACGCTTTTTGACTTCTTGCAATTCTGAACTGAATTATTCATTTCTTTGTTCGTAAAAAGAAATATATTGTACAAAAGAACACCATTGCAAGACAAGCTGAATATCCAGTCTGCTTTACAACGAGCTTATTATACCATAACCGATTGATAAAATCAATAGGTTATGGTTATTTTTATTGTTTGCAGTCTCAGAAAGATATCGTATATTTTGCAGCGGCAAACCTTGTTCACCGTTGCAAATGAATACACATTTTTGATTAAATCATAAGTTATGTGAATAAACAAAATGTTACATCAATGCGGGCGTCCAATGAACGCCCCTACAGCATAGACTGCATAAACACTTGCAATTTTGCACTCGGGCATAATATGCTGTTTATTATGCAATCTATCTTCACGAATTGGGAACGGCGGCTCGCCGTCATTTTTTAATTTGCTAAGATTTCCCTTGCAACGAATACACCGCCGGCGCTGGCATGAGAAAGTGAATGTGTAACACCGCTGCCGTCACCGCTGATCTAACGTCCCTTGTGGGGCGCCTCGAGATGCT
>OKVH01001001.1_pt1 | contig 14343 bp, 10 predicted proteins | sample 1604791 | NCBI WGS metagenome assembly OKVH01 (sample SAMN01760919, study PRJEB22395) | human gut metagenome | reverse complement strand
CTTTCCCTACACGACGCTCTTCCGATCTTGAAAATCATGAGATTCAACAAAGACAATTTGAAGAGGAAAATAGATCTAGGTTTGATGGTGAATATCAAAGAGATTTTACTAGAATATTATATGCATCATCGTTTCGAAGGCTTCAGGGAAAAATGCAATTGTTTGCAGTCCAATCGGATCAATTTATTAGAAATAGATTAACGCATAGCCTTGAAGTTGCACAGATCGCACGATCTATAGCAACAGAGATTGGTTATATGAATGATGATATTTATGTTGTAGAGGCGGGAGCATTAGCTCACGATATAGGAAATCCACCATTTGGACATGCGGGAGAGAGATATTTGAATACTTTAGCCAAAGACGTTGGTGGGTTTGAAGGTAATGCTCAGACATTCAGAATTTTAACAACTGTTGAGCAGAAACGGGCTAATTTTCAAGGTTTAAATCTTACATATAGAACCTTATTGGGTGTTTTGAAATATTATAATAAATATAATGAAAAACTATCCAAAGAACAACTGTCAAAGCAAAAGTTTATATATGATAAGGACTATGAACTTGTAAAAAATATTATTAATAAGACAAAAGTAGAATTAAGAACACTTGATGTTCAAATTGTTGATCTTGCTGATGAGATTGCTTATGCGGCTCATGATTTAGAAGATGGCTTAAGATTAGGAAGTTTCACATTGGATGATATTTTTCATGAGTTTTGTAAGACTGTTGATGAAAAAGATAAAAGTGTAGAACAACTGGAAAATATTATTACAGAAAGTAAATCTAAGGCGGGTTTTAAAAATCATATGATATCTGCTGCAGAATTTTCTAAATTATATAGAAAAGAAGTTACCTCACGAATTATTAATACTTTGATTAATGATATAGGCATTGTTGAGTTATCGAACGAAGAAAAAAAGAAAAAGGGAACGGAAAGAAAGCATGAAATAGGATTTGTTACTTATGGGCAATTGGCATCAGGATTGAAAAAAACGACATATGAATGTATTACTAATAATGATGAGGTGTATGCATACGAGCAAAAGGGAGAATGTATGCTTAAAGAATTATACAATTTCTATAGTGCGCATCCGGATTATTTACCTCCCGAATATAGAGCTGACAATATTATGCAACAATATGAAACTGTATATTCTGAAGAAAAAAGTGATACAGGTTTAAAAGAAGCTTTGCAAAAGAGATTAGTTTTTGATTATATTGCTGGTATGATGGATGAGTATGTAAGGACAGCATATAACAGAATAAGAAAAATAGGAGAATATTTGTGATATGAATAAATTACTTGGTTTATTTGATTTGAAAGATTCTGGTTTGCCAACAATTCCATGGAAGGAATATGAGGAAAGAAGTGTCTTGGATGAAAATATTTTATGGTCAGTAAGGACGGCTGTTCATAGAGGTAATGATTTAAATTTACCTAGATTTATTGGAGTGACGGCAGATGAAGCGGTTAGTTTTGCAAAAAATACTAAAAATAAATATAGAGAAAATGGAATGATAATATATTATCCATATTTTATTGCTGAAAAAAGTGGAACATTAAATGTATTTAACAATAAGGTAGTTATTGAAGCAGTAAAGGATGATTTGTGGAATATGGTTACATATTTAAAGAGGAATGTTACGATTATTTTAGAAAATAATAAAGAAGAGTATATTGGAGAACGTAATTTTTTGAAAAGTGAAGAGGTAGAAGAAATTACCTCTTATATAGGTAAAGTCAAAATGATGTATAGGGATGAGCTGATTGAAGGAAAAAGTGCATTATTAGAGTGGAGTTATGCATACAAGTGTGACATTAATAAAAATAGAATTGGAGATAAATACTTAGTATTTTATGAAGCAAGAACCGTATAAATTAAGAATGAAGTTTGCAATAGTAAAGAGCAATAATTTTATGTGACAATTGATAATGGGGATTTTTATATATGATTAGCATAGACGATTTTAAACAAATAAGAACAACGAGACATATGGTGAGAATATCTGTTACGATGCAGCAGCGATGCGAGAGGCTTCGGAAGCCGGTCACGTAGTGCTGGTTGAGATTACAGATGTCTCAATTTATCAGGAAATTGAAAAGGAACTTCGGATGCTGAGGCATCGGCTTTCTTTGCAAAAAGTATTTTGGAGAGATAAATTTTATGACAAGATCACACACAGATAAAGAACAGCTCAGTTCAATGTTTGCATTTTTGCATACATATTTAAAATATAGCGGCAAGCTGAATATGCTTGATGAGAACAAGGTAATGGAAGATATCATGTGTGAGGTCTTGAATCGGGTATATGGCTGGCATCTGGTAAATTTAAATACAAAAGAGAAAAATTATCCGGGGATTGATTTGGGCGATATACAGCAGGGACTGGGAATTCAGGTGACTGCGGATAAGACGAGTGCAAAGATACAATACACTTTTTCGAAGGTTATCGCACATGAGGTGTATGAAACATATGTCTTTGAAGCAAAAAGAGTTTGGAACAAATAAAATTTGTCTGTATCAGGCGATTCTTGATGAGTGGTTGCATGGATCAAGCAGAGAAAATAAGATGTTGCTTTGGGAAACGGATTTATCTTATGGAATTGAGGCAATTGCTTATTACATGATGAGCAAGGCAGATGATGCAGCCGGTGATGCGTATACGAAAAATAAGATGATTGCTTATGCGGGTGACTTTTTGGCAAAAGAGATGGAATGTCCGTTGGCAAAAGCAAGAAAGGCGGCGGAAAAGTGTCTGGAGTTCTGGCTGCAAAGGGGAATATTGGATAAGGGTATTCATGCAAATGAGGCAAAGTGAGCAGAAATTAATTGAAATCTTAATTGAACTGTTCAGAATGACTTCATGCGATAAGATTGCAAGTTGTTATGAGTATTCGAAGATATCGGCTGTAATTGGACTTTGGAGTTCTCCTCTGCCGGAGATGCGCTTGATGGGAAAGGATTTAGAGCGCCCACATTCTAAAAAATTGGTAAAAGCCATATGTGAAACTGTGAAGTTGGACGAAGCACAGCTCAAAAAAGAGTTGTATAGTTTATTACATTATGTAAATGAAAATCGCTGCTTTGTTTCATCGGATCATATATTGAATTTACATCTGGATGGGGAATGGGCAAAGTGTAAAGGAAAAGTGGCTCCGGAAGTAATAGAAGAAGGACTGCATAGTCGTTCCGATATTATGGGAGAGTGTGCAGTATATATGGCTGCGTATAATATAGAAACTGCGGGAGTCAGGGATTTGCTGATCAGTATGCTCCGGACGAGTTCCATCGAAACGGTTGTGGAGCGTGCCGGAAGAGTGCTTGCTGCATGTGAAGAGAAGAATCTTGCGATGTATGCAGAGGCACGCTTGATGGATGATGCTATCCCATCATATATCTGTCTGTATGATTATCTGCCAAAGAGGGTGGAAGATTCGGCTGCGGAAAACTGGTTGCGGATCATTCGGCGCGGCTTTATGGGAAACCGCTACATGGTTTCTGCTACTTTGAATTATGTATTAAGTGTTGAGCCGGATAATATTCCGCAACGTATAAAAGACACGCTCATAAGTATGGTTGAAAAATCGTTTGTTGAGTGGAATCAAAAGCAGGTGAAATGCCTCTATTGTAAAGAGGAAACCATCGTAAAAGAAGATGGCTTTTGCCCGAAATGTGGTATAGGGGCAAATCTTCCGACTAAGAATTTTATAGAAGTTCTTACCAAATATCAATGTTTGACTATGGAACAGTATATTTCATTGTGCAAACATCCTATGTCTGAGGTACGTGATATTGCCAGACAGGAATTGAAAAGGATATGGATGACGGATCCAAAGAAATTAAAAACTGTGATTATTGATTTCGAGGAACGTGCATATGATAAGGTTGTTTTCGCATTGATTCTTCAGCTGCCGTCAGATGTGACGTCTGTGTATAAACAAGATCTGCAAAGATTGGGCATGGAGACAAATGATAAGATGCTTGTTGAGTGGATTCGTAGATTGCGTCACCTGGATTGGGTGTCTGCAAGTGAGAGGAAAGAGATGCTAAAGAAATGCTTGGCCAGTGAGAGCGATAGGGTTCGGGATGGTGCTATGGCATGCTGGTTGAATGAGGAAGGAACATTTTGGTGTTTTATGAGATAAAGGGGGTACTCATGAGTGATACAATTACAGATCTTGTGAAATCGGTTACATATGATGCCGGTCGCCATTGTGGATCGGGTGAAAATGAGCGCTCAAATTCTTTTGTTTCATATAAAGAAAAAGTTTGTTATACTATATGTGTATTGTAATACCATAGATCGCAGAGGCTGCGAAGGAGGATTTCGAAATGGAAAACAAGATAACTCTTCCGATTGGAATGAGCAATTTCACAGAAATTCGAAAGAATCATTATTATTATATTGACAAAACCGGTCTCATTGAGAATCTGCTTCAAAATAATTTGTCAAAGGGAACTTTAATTACCCGTCCAAGACGATTTGGCAAGACATTGGCAATGTGCATGTTGGCAGATTTTTTTGATATTCGCAAAGATAGTCGAGCACTTTTTGATGGATTATATATAGCAGGGAATAAATCCTTATGTGCGGAATGGATGAATCAATGTCCTGTCATTTTTCTGACATTGAAAAATATTGATGGTCTCAAATTTGAATCTGCTTATGATATGTTAACGGCTGAATTGGCAGATCTGTTTAAACAACATTCCTATTTGCTTGATTTGGATCAGATGGATGCCAGTGACCGATCTATTTATGAACGATTGAAAGACAACCGGGCTACAACTGCAGAAATTAAGAAATCACTATCTTTTTTAACCCGAATTATGGCTCAATATTATCATAAGCCGGTTATTCTGCTTCTTGACGAATATGATGTCCCGATTGCAAAAGCGGATTCCAAAGGCTATTATGATCAAATGCTTGAGATTATAAGTCCGTTGCTTGGCACTGCATTAAAAGATAACGAATTTTTAAAATTTGCAGTCATTACCGGATGCCTTCGCATTACAAAGGAGAGTATTTTTACCGGTACCAATAATTTTATTACCGATACAATTTCCGACAATCGATACAATGAATTTTTCGGTTTTACGCAACCGGAAGTTACAAAGCTTCTTACAGATACACATTGCGAAGCATGCGCTGCCGTCATTCAAAAGTGGTACGATGGCTATCATTTCGGAAATCTAGATATTTATTGTCCATGGGATGTGCTTAATTATATTCAAAAGGTGATGGCAACCGGAACTCAGGAGCCTGAGAATTTTTGGGAACATACAAGCGACAATTCTGTTATTCGCACTTTTTTGGAACGGACTGATTTTGATGTGACCGAAAAATTCGAAACATTACTAAATGGTGGAACAATTAGCGAAGCAATCGAAGAAAATCTTACTTATAATGTACTCACATCTTCGGAACAGAATCTTTGGAGTTTATTATATCTTACAGGATATCTTACGAAGGTGGGCAGTACGCATAATTTATCGGAAACGCTTCTTAAGATTCCAAATCATGAAGTGATGTCTATTTTTCAAAAAAGCGTAACAGAATGGTTTTCGGATTCACTTGCGCGAAGCAACAGGAGTTCGCTATTTGAAGCTTTATGGAATGAAGATGCGGACAAACTTACAGAAATTCTATCCGATCTGCTTTTTAATACGATCAGTTATCATGACTACGCGGAAAGCTTTTATCATGCATTTGTTGCCGGATTATTTGCCAACGCCGGGTATATTGTTGAGTCTAACTATGAGAACGGATTGGGACGATCAGATCTGGTAATTAAGGATCGAAAGCTTCGGAGAGCCATTGTTATCGAATTGAAGATTGCAAAAAATAAGGATTGTTTGGCAGACGAATGCTATAAAGCTTTACAACAGATCGAAGAGAAAAAATATGCAACTAAAATTGAACAGGATGGTTTTAAGAAAGTGATTCGATATGGTATTGCCTTTTATAAAAAAGAATGTCTTGTAATGTAGTAAGAAGAGTGTACTGGAAATATTGAATATATATCAGGCAGTTGGCGATATGCACTTTATTGGAGAAAGAGATTATTTCAATAAAATTGAAAAAAAGCTGGAAAAGGAATTAGAGACAGATGGAGGAAGTCTATGAAATCTCAAACAGCATTAGTGGCACGCAATTGTCGCCTGAACGAGTGGATTAGAATGGTTCACAATTGTAAGAATCGATTGCCTTGATGTAACTGTCCAACGGCACATTGTGGTAGGTGCTAACTGCATTTTATTTTCGGTATATCGACCTACCCGATTGTGCCGTATCGGAACTTACCGCAGATTCTAAGCGGAATGACAGCACACTGGTGTAGTCTTATTTCAGGGGTCAGCACATTGGGGTCTGACCCCATTAAAAAAATATAAACTTTTTAAATGGGGTATTGGATGAAAATATCATTTATGATAATACCCATAAAAATATTACAAGACAAAATCTTAAAGATATCTTTCTTTTTCAAACACAGGGTGTTCATATTTCTTTGCTAATCTATTATTATCGTAAACAACGACAAAATGTTAAAACTTAGGAAGGGAAAGGATATGAAACAGATAAACAGAGCAGCAGCGCAGATCACGCTTCTGGCAGCAGCGATCCTGATGATCGGATACGGTGCGATGCGCGGGGAGGCAGCCACGGTACTCTCAAAGGCAATTAAATTATGTATGGAGTGTGTTGGAATTGGATAAGAAAAAACATAAAATATCACAGTTTCTGGCGCACTTTCGGGGATGGATTCAGGCCGTGGCAACGATTCTTACCAATATCCATCTGCCGAACTTCTTTAAAGGAGAGATTTACAGAGGGGATGCAAAGACGGTCTGTGTACCGGGGCTGAATTGTTATTCCTGTCCGGCTGCAACCGGGGCGTGTCCGATCGGTGCTTTTCAGGCTGTAATCGGTTCTTCGAAGTTTAAATTTTCTTATTACATAACGGGATTTTTTATATTGATCGGCGTTTTGCTCGGACGATTTGTGTGCGGATTTTTATGTCCGTTCGGATGGTTTCAGGAGTTGCTGCATAAGATACCGTTTAAGAAATTTTCAACGAAAAAGCTTAAGCCGCTTCGTTATATAAAATATGGTGTGTTGTTGATTTTTGTTATTTTACTACCCCTTCTGGTGACAAATTCACTGGGAATGGGAAATCCGTTTTTCTGTAAATATCTTTGCCCGCAGGGAGTGTTGGAGGGAGCGATTCCGCTTTCGATTGCCAATGCAAGTATCAGAGCGGCCCTTGGCAAACTGTTTACATGGAAATTCGGTATACTTATTACTTTTGTAATCCTAAGCCTTATGTTTTACCGCCCATTCTGTAAATGGATATGTCCGCTGGGCGCAATCTATGCGCTTTGCAATAAGGTATCTTTTCTGCAGATGAAGGTGGATGAGGATAAATGTGTATCCTGCGGCAAATGTGAGAGAGCCTGCAAGATGGACGTGGATGTCACAAAGCATCCGAACCATACGGAATGTATCCGCTGTGGCATGTGTATAAAGGAATGCCCGACGGAAGCAATTCACTATCAATATGGATTTGGAACAGGTAAAACAAATTTGAAAGAGAATAAAGGAGAATAGAATGAAGAAATTAACAGTGATGCTGCTTATTGCAGCGATGGTACTCGGAGTAAGTGCGTGCGGAAATTCTGCTAACAAGGAAAATACAGCAACAGAGTCGCAGATGTCAACGCAGGAAGCAGAAGATCTGGATGCAAAGATTAATGAATTGACACAGAAAGAGAACAGTATTCTTGAAAACCATAAGGCTTTATGGGAGAAGGTATTTAACAGCATTGACAAATCAACTGTCGAGGATGCGACAGCTACGAATTACGGAGATTTTCTGGCAAACTCTTTAGACAAAATTAAGGATAAGTTTACCGATGATGAACTCAAGTCTTTGAAGGAAGATGTTGAAGAAATCAAAAAGCTTGAGGATGAGCTTCAGCCACTTCTTGAGAAGCAGAGTGCGAATGCATCAAATAAGGATTCCGGCAAAGAGGGAGCAAGCGTATTTCCGGAGTTTAAGGCAAAGGATCTGGATGGAAATGACGTGGACAGCAGCATCATTTCAAAGAATGCGGTCACGGTTTTGAATTTTTGGTTTAATGGATGTTCTCCATGCGTACAGGAGCTTCCGGAACTGAATAAATTAAATGAGGAGCTGAAGGAAAAGGGCGGACAGGTAATTGGTATCAATACAGATTCTCTTGACGGAAATGAGGATGGAATTGCTGAAGCTAAGAGTATTTTAGAGAAGCAGGGTGCAAAATATACGAATCTTTCCCTTGATTCCAACAGTGAAGCCGGAAAATATGCAACAAGCATTATGGCCTTCCCGACTACAATCGTGCTTGACCGTAACGGAAATATTATCGGAGAGCCGATCATGGGCGGTATTGATAATGACGAGGCATATAAGCAGTTGATGAAGACGATCGATCAGATACTGGCGGCTGATAAGAACTAGATAAGTTACTGTTCACACCTAACGGTGTTACCAGCAACGATTACAGCCCATTTAAAATGCCTCTACGAGGCATTTTAAATGGGCTGTAATCACTCAATAATTAATACTATGGCGCATAGCTTGACAACGTGGTGTCAAGCTTGCGTCTGAACAGTAACGAACAGATAGATTAAAGGGTGGTAAAAATATTTTAGGAATTGATAAATTGAATTCTGTCTGATACAATTGCTCATGGGTGCTACCATAACGGTAGGCGGTTAGTCCTTCGGCAGAGGGACTGTGACCCTCTGATTACATAGAAACCCGTAAGGGAATCCAAGGAAAGCGAGATGAAAAACATTGTGTTTCATCTATGATAAAAGTTTGTTATACTATAACAATAAGTGCAGCATGTAGATAGAATTTCAATTTCCTAAAGGGGGATATTCATGAAAACAATCAGCATAGGAAAGCAGGATTTTGCCTCGCTCCGTGAACACAATTGTTTTTATATTGATAAAACGGACTTTATCAAAGAATGGTGGAATTCGCAGGACGATGTAACTTTGATCACACGACCGCGTCGTTTCGGCAAGACTTTAAATATGAGTATGGTGGAATGTTTCTTTTCAGTGAAATATGCGAAACGTTTGGATTTATTCGAAGGATTGAGTATCGAAAAGAATGCTGATTTACGGAAATTACAAGGAACCTATCCTGTTCTCTTCCTAAGTTTTGCAGCAGTCAAAACAAATACTTATGAGAACGCAAGAAGACAGATCTGTTCGTTGATTGCTTCATTATATGATGAAAATATGTATCTGTTAAATGGTGACACATTAAATGAGCGTGAAAAAAAGCGGTTCCAGGCAGTTACACCGGAGATGAATGATGCCGATGCGGTTATGGCATTACAAAATTTGTGCCTTTTCCTCAGCAAATATTATGGGAAAAAGGTCATCGTTTTGCTTGATGAGTACGATACGCCATTACAGGAATCCTATGCATATGGATATTGGAGGGAACTGACGGCCTTTCCTCGAAGCCTGTTCAACGCAACGTTCAAGACAAATCCATATCTTGAGCGGGCAATTATGACAGGCATTACGAGAGTTAGCAAGGAATCCATTTTTTCAGATCTGAATAATTTGGAAGTGATCACAACTACTTCCGAGAAGTACGCGACATCGTTTGGTTTTACAGAATCTGAAGTCTTTACAGCACTGGATGAAGCCGGAATGTCTGATCAATGTGATGTTGTAAAGAAATGGTATGATGGTTTCGTTTTTGGAGGTAAAAAGGATATATACAATCCATGGTCAATTACGAATTTTCTTGATAAAAGAAAAATTGATATTTATTGGGCTAATACCAGTTCTAACAGCCTGATTGGACATCTTATTCAAAGGGGAAATTCTGCAATCAAAGAGGCCATGGAGGATTTACTGTCCGGAAAAGAACTGGTAACGGAAATTGATGAGCAGATTGTATTTGATCAGTTGGATGATAATATGACGGCGATATGGAGTTTGTTGCTTTCAAGTGGATATTTGAAAATTAATCAGGCTCCGAAGGATGCTGCTGCATCCAATCAGAATTACCATCTTTCTTTGACAAATCATGAGGTAGATGTCATGTTTCGCCGAATGATCGATGGCTGGTTTAAGAAATATACTCCAAATTATAATGCATTTGTTAAGGCACTGCTTGCGGATGATGTTCGGGCAATGAATCATTATATTAACAGGATAGCCTTAGAAACGTTTAGTTTCTTTGATACGGGAAAGGGACCTTCTGCTTCGGCAGAACCGGAACGTTTTTACCATGGGTTTGTTCTTGGACTGATGGTAGATCTGCAGGATAAATACCATATTACCTCCAATCGTGAAAGTGGATTTGGGCGTTATGATATTATGCTTGAGCCTGTTGAAATTGGTCAGTCGGATGCAATTATTCTGGAATTTAAAGTGATTGATCCGGAGTCGGAGGCTGATTTGAATGCGACTGTGAACAGTGCGTTAGAACAGATTCGTCATAAACAATATGATGCGCAGTTACTTGCCAGAGGATTTCGGCCAGATCAAATTCGCGCATATGGATTTGCTTTTCAGGGAAAGCAGGTGCTGATAGGAAAATAAAATTGTTTTTTGTGCGTCTGTATAAAAAGAGGCTGCCATATAAGATTTATTTCGTAAGAATGTGAAGGTTGAGGACAAGGCTGTGGTTACTGGCAATGCGCGTGTACAGAACGCCAGAAAGGAGATTATCCGGGAAGAAAATGAGAAGGCGCAGACGGAATGATTCTGTAATTCCGTCACTTCATGGGAGATAAATGTTATAGTGAATTTATAGTGAATAGAGAAACGCGATAGCGTAGTAAGCAATAATTTCAGATGATCCAGGTTTGATCAGAGAGGAGAAGAATATGAACAACTATTGTATGATCCAGAACTCCAAAACGTTTGCATTTTCCGCAGAGAATCCAACCGGTGTACGCGCAGGTGGTTCCCAGGGCGGTGACTGCACCAAGCTTCGTCCGACCGTGACGATTCCTGCAGGGGAAACCGTAACTCTGGTAGATGCTGCAGGACCGGGTGTGATCCAGCATATGTGGTTTACCGGATATGTCGGGCACCATTTTATCATCCGTATGTATTGGGATGATCAGGAATATCCGTCTGTGGAAGCTCCGCTCTCTGCATTCTTCGGATGTGCCTATGATGAAAATTTCGTGGACCGGGATGGCAAATATCCGGTGTTGAATTCTGCCATGATGCTGGTAGCTCCTGGTCGCGGCTATAACAGCTATTTTGAGATGCCGTTCCATAAGAGAGCTCGGATCACGATGGAAAACCGTGGTGACAAGGATGAAAATCTCTATTATATTATCACCGGAGCTTATCAGGAGATTCCGGCGGAGGCTGGTTATTTCCATGCCACCTATCGCCAAGAGCACCCGGTTCAGAAGGGTCGTACCTACACAATCGTTGACGGAATCGAAGGCAGGGGACAATTTGTTGGTGTGACTCTGGCAACTGGTATGAATGGCAACAATACCTGTTGGGTAGAAGGCGAAGCCCGCATGTATCTGGACGATGATCCGTATCCGTCTATCCACTATACCGGAACTGAAGACTACTTCGGCGGTTCCTATGGATTTGGAAATGACATCATCATCAAGAGCTATCAGACCTTCAGCGGCTTATATACCGGCATGTATGCAATCTATGGAGACAACCGGGAATTCTATAACGGACAGCAGAGATTCCTGCTGTATCATTTCCATATTGCAGACCCGATCCGTTTTGAGAATAAGTTTCGTATGACACTCGACAACATGGGCTGGACCGGACCGCGTTACGATGATTACACCAGTGTTGCTTATTGGTATCAGACCCTGCCGTCCGCACCGCTGATGCCACTGCCGACAGATGCAGAGATGTGTATGAGATAATAGAACCAGATTGGAGATGTCAGATAGATTGGTTTTAACCTTGCGACACGTCGCATCGGTTATATCGGACTGACATCAGAGATTTGCCGGAAAGGATAGAGGTATTATGTTACTAGAAGAGAAGTTTTTGGAATTTCATCGTTATGCCAGCAGCCACAATCTGCCGCTGGAAGCTATCAGTGTCGGAGATGAGAACAAGGTACTCTGTGAGATGCACTACGCAGCAAATGCACCGAGAAATATTTATTCACATACCAAGAGTTTTACGGTAACAGCAGTTGGACTCGCAATAGAAGAGGGAAAACTAAGCCTGGAAGATCATGTGGCGGAAGTGTTTAAAGATAAACTTCCTTCAAATCCGGATCCAAATCTGGAGAAGATTCAGTTGAAACATCTGCTCTGCATGTCCAGTGGCTTTGGTAAGGCACTTCTGATGAATGCGGACAGACGTCCGGGCGTCGGCGCACCGGATTATGAGAAATATATGATGGCACAGCCGGTTCCTGTGGAGCCAGGCAGTGCATTCTGCTATTCCTCTGCCGACAGTATTCTGGCTGCTCATATGGTAGAACGGGCCGTTGGCAAGCGGATGGGAGAGTATCTGTATGAGAAGGTATTCCAGCCCCTTGATATGGGATGGCCGCTCTGGGAGCATGATCCACAGGGACATCCGAATGGCGGCGGAGGTATGTATCTGACTTGTACCGAGATGATGAAACTGGGACAGCTCTATCTGGCTGAGGGTAACTGGAAGGGCGAGCAGATTGTCAGCAGGGACTGGGTGCAGGAGGTGTCCACCCCGAAATTTACCTTCGAGCCATCTGCAGATCTCTGGCATGTAGGATATGGCTATCAGTTCTGGATCAGTCCATATCCAGGATCCTATCGTGCTGATGGCGTATTCGGACAGATTACAACGATTCTCCCAGAGAAGGGATTGGTTGTTTCCATCCAATGTCCGGAGCGAGGTAATTTCGATCAGGTGAAACGTGCGCTGCATGAACATTTTCTGATGGAATTGTAAGAATAGACTTGCAACAATATGCTATAATTTGCCCAGAAACCGTATTTTTGGCTGAAAAGGCTTAAAATCAAGGCTTTTAGGGAATGTGGATGGGATTTGTACCCCCATTGTACTCCTATTTTGTAAAACAGTAGGATCATCAACCGGACTTCCCTCGATAAAAAAGAATATGATTTGTGGCGAAAGAAGTTCCTTCGGGGACTTCTTTTCACTTACATAAAAATGTCGGTTTGTTTATGATATTTGACTGCAATATATATTATGTGGTTGTACTTATTAATAATAATCGTATACCTTACCTAAATATGTATAAAAACCAGGTCGATTATAAAGAAATAACATAAAATATGTTATTATGAATGAAATTATGTTACAAGGAGATGTCATATGCAAAAGCAATTAGAGCAGTATTTAGGCTGCAAAGTAAAAATAGCAGAATATAAGAATAAATTACAATGGGGATGTGATAGAGGGAGAGGATCAGCTGGGCTGGTCCTTTTTCAGTGGAGTTAAACTTGTCTGAGTAATATGCTACAAACAAGTTTGTGGACTGAAAAAACCAAAATAAAAGTGCCGAAAATACAAGACGCAAAACATTAAGCAAACGCAATAATTAAACGCAAAATATCGAATTGATTTGACTTTTTGCGTTTTACTGAGGTATAATTTGCGTAAGATGAGGAATAATATTGCGAATGACAGGAGCTGATATATATATGAAAACTTGTAAAGAAAAGGCTTTAGAGTGGAATGTTTCTCCACGTTCCGTAAATGATATGTGCAAAAAAGGAAGAATACAGGGTGCAATAAAAGAAAAAGGATCTTGGTTAATTCCAGACGACTCTCCAAAGCCAATGGATGGAAGAGTGTCTAATGGAAAATACATCAAGAAAAATATGGTTGCGAAAGCAGAAGTTAAATCATTACCAATCGGCATCTCTGACTATGTTCGTGCGCAGGAAGAATATTACTATGTCGACAAGACGTTATTAATCAAAGAATTCTTGGATCAAAAGCCATTGGTATCTTTGTTTACAAGACCAAGGAGATTCGGAAAGACCTTGAATATGGATATGCTCCGAGTATTTTTTGAGATCTCAGAGGAGAATACAGCGAAATATTTCGTGGAGAAAAAGATATGGAGATGTGGTGCGGAATATCGCGCGCATCAGGGGAAGTATCCGGTTATATTTCTTACATTTAAGGATGTGAAGTTCGACACATGGGAAGCAACGCTTGATAAGATCCGCGGTCTCTTGCAGGAAGAATATGGAAGACATCGGGAACTGCTTACCAGTGACAGACTGGTGGAATATGAAAAGGAATATTTTTTGAAGATTCTTAATGGTAATGCGGGGGAAGTAGAACTGACAGCATCTCTTG
>OKVH01000996.1_pt1 | contig 14370 bp, 14 predicted proteins | sample 1604791 | NCBI WGS metagenome assembly OKVH01 (sample SAMN01760919, study PRJEB22395) | human gut metagenome | reverse complement strand
GGAACACATCTGAAATTCCAGATGGGGTGCCACAGGAAAAAATGTTCGATCTCGATCTGTATAGATTCAAAGCGGATGGCAGCAAACGGGACGAAATGAGAAGGGCGATTGAAGGAGATCCATATTTGAAATACATAGTTGATGCTATCAAATATGCCGCAGGTGTAGTGTAGGAGACAGTGCTTATATGACGGAATGGGATGTCACGGAAAACGATATACAAAGGACAGAAAGCGTTTTACTCCCGAGAGGCTGCAATTTTGCTGATGATGCAAAGGCAGTTATTCGGTGTTGGGAGTCAAAAGATGTTTCTGCTTGCCCCGGAAGTGGAAAAACTACCGTTTTACTTGCAAGACTTAAGCTCCTTGCGGATAAAATGCCATTGAACAATGGCGCAGGCGTATGCGTGCTTTCACACACTAATGTGGCTGTCAACGAGATAAAAAGCCGCCTTTCTGATTGCGCGGACAAACTGATGGCCTATCCGAATTATATTGGAACTATTCAGTCATTTATTGATCGATTTGTAACAATGCCATATATCAGGCAAAAATATGGAAGAACAGTCCAGCCTGTTGACGATGAGATATATGCAGAGCATCTTTTGCAAGTTATTAATTCTGGGCAGTCTTCTCAATTGCGATGTTTAGTGGATAATCAGTATTCAGCTAATAATGCAATATATAAAAACAAAGTAGCATTTGTTAAAGCTTTGTCGCTTGATGATGCTGGTAACCTTCGTCTACAAAACCAAAGGAGACCGCTTGCAGGCTCGACAACAAAATCGGCAGAACAATTTGCCGCTGCGCAACAGACGGTATTATTTACAAACGGATTAATTAGATACGGAGATACATATCCTCTCGCGTGTGAAGCCATTTCATCTTTAAGTGACGAATATACAAATATTTTCAGTGAACGATTCAAATATGTTTTTATTGATGAATATCAAGATTGTAGTGATGATCAGAGAGAGGCACTAAGTCGTTTGTTTGATTCAGCCAAATGCCGTGTTATGCGAATTGGCGACCCAGACCAGGCGATTTATAGCTTTCAAGAAGACAATATGGTTGATTGGATTCCAGATGACGGGTGTTTATCAATTGAATCGTCCTGTAGATATCCGCAGGAAATAGCAGATATTCTTATTCCCCTTAGAAAAGGCGGGACCTCAATTGTATCCACTAACGGTAGCTGTGGATATAAACCGGTTCTAATTGTTTTTAACGATCGATCAATTGATAGTGTATTGAGTCAGTTTGTCGTCCAGCTAGAAGCCAAAGGATTACATGATCCGAATGGAGAATACTACGCGATTGGTTTTGTTGGAAAAGAATCAGTTACAGGCTTGAGAATTGGGAGCTATTGGAATAAGTACAAAACTGCCCTCAACTCAAAAAATGATTATCGATATTGGATGATTATTGAAGAAGTATGCGAATCACTTCGGAACGGCAAACTGTATCGTGCGGAGAATAGTGTTAGAAAATTGATTTGCAGGATGTTCCATTATTCGGGTGTTACGAACAAGGATACGAGCAAAGAATTCACGCAAACCAGCATCAAGGATCGACTGAAACAAGAGTATTATGATTATTACACAGACCATATAATTGCGCTCTCAGAACTGCACGACATAAGCAAAGATGCTGTAGATGGTATTGTACGCAGCATGATGGATGCGCTGCTTAAAGGGAAAGGACAAACTTTTTTTGATGCTTTACCCGCATGGTTTTTAGATCCATCAGCTTCTAGCAAAACTTCGACGCCAGACAACAATATTCTTGTAGATCCTATACGGGGGCGCAAAATAAGACTATGCACAATTCATGCCGTAAAAGGGCAGACGCACGATGCAACTCTATTTTTGGAAACCGAAAAGAACCGAGGATCTGATCTAGCTAGAATACTATGGTGCTATGGCATAGGAAAGCCGGGGCAATCCTCACTTTTTGAATATAGCCGCAAACTGGCATACGTAGGTTTCAGCCGTCCAAAAAAGTTGCTGTGTGTTGCTATACAAGAAAGTACATACGAAAAATGCAAGAAGCAATTTCATAATAAACTCTGGGAAGTAGTCGATGTCAGGCAATGAATAATGGGTTTAGATACTTGAGCTATAAGCTTTAATAGGAGGAAGAAATATGAACCGTGGTGACGTTATCTGATATATGAATATGACCATAGAAGAAGGATTCTCCATCCAGTGTGGGATGAACTTTAACGTGGCCAACAAAGAATACGGGATCATTTTGACGAGTGTGCGGAAGAACGCCCCGTATGCAGATCGCTTTGAGGACAACGGTACTACCATCATTTATGAAGGGCATGGTGTTCAACAGAGCTATGCACCGGCGGGCAGCAATCCGAAGGAAATCGATAAACCCATGACCATCCCGTCCGGGCTCCTGCTGAAAACGGATAGTTCTATGCAGTAGCGCAGGGATATAAATATGGAAAACCAGCGAAGCTTATAAAAGTGTATGAAAAAATCAAAGATGGGATCTGGGTTTACAACGGCTTTTTCAAGCTGATCGACGCATGGATGGAGCCATCCAATGGCCATAAGGTGTTCAAATTCAAGCTCGAAATGGTCGACGATGAGGTCATCCCCTCCGGCGAAGAAGCGCCGACAAAAATCTGCACTATGATCACATTATTCCGTTCTCAAAAGGCAGATCATCTACGACGGCCGCCAACATACAGCTTCTCTGCGCGACATGCAATTTGCGGAAGCACGACAACATTGAATGACCACAGGTATTATAGATGATCATTGTTTACGGTTGGTAGACATTGCATTTACGATTTGCGAACTATTACGCAACGATCACGGCTCATGTGTGATGTGAAAGGACGTTGCGAGACTATTTATGGGAATTATTATATATTTCTTCTCACGTACGGGTTTATGAGAAAAAGCCTCACAGAAACTCACACCTCACCGCTCGGCTGAAGAAAAGGAACATCTGAAGCGATTTCCGGGAATCTCCTATTATTCTTTCTCACATATGCATTTTTCAGATATAGCTTCAGATACTACATACTTCAGTACAACAAAAAGAATACTAATCCTTGTACTATAAGGGATTTCCTCATTCTGTCTCTGTCGGGATGGCATTTATCCTAGGCAGGCAGAAACGTCGAAATCGAAAAATCTGCGCCAGATAATCCAATGCTGTGGGTAAAAACGGTATGATGTTATGATCTATACAACAGAAACGCTGCGGGAAGCGCTTTCGAAATATAAAAAACCGAATGATAAGATTCATCGTATGATCCGGGAAAAGAAGCTCTTTCCCATTACAAGGGGTCTGTACACAACGGCCCCGGATATCAGATGTATTATTGCACAATCAGCCAGGATAATAAATCCATCAAACACTTGAATATTCTCGTCAAACATGGTATAATTGATGAGAATAAAGCGAGGTGAAGAAAATGCGGAGATTTGATTATGGATTTCTGAAAGAGAAGGCGTGGGATAATGAGATCGTCGGTTACCTTTCTCAGATCCATGAACAGAAGGGAAAGCAGACGCTGTATCTGCGTCAAAAACCAGCCGAGGTCGAAAAGCTGATCGAGATCGCAAAAATCCAGAGCACGGAATCCTCCAATGAGATCGAGGGCATTCGCACGACGGACACGCGCCTGCGGCAGCTCATGAGTGAGAAGACGACGCCGCGCACACGCGACGAGAAGGAAATCGCTGGGTACCGCGACGCGCTGAACACGGTGCACGAGAATTTTGAGTATATACCCCTGACACCGAACTATATCCTTCAGCTTCATAAGATCATGTACAGCCACACGGACAGCGCATTTGGCGGTTCATTCAAAAACGTCCAGAACTATATCAGCGCGACCACGGCGGATGGAAGGACCTATGCTCTGTTTACCCCTCTGGCGCCGTATGAAACGCCGGAGGCTATGCGGGAGCTGTGTGATGCATACAACTTCGCTATCGGTGAAGGCAATGTGGACCCGCTGCTGATCATCCCATGCTTTATCCACGACTTCCTCTGCATTCATCCGTTCATCGACGGAAACGGCAGGATGTCGCGTCTGCTGACGACGTTGCTGCTCTATCGCAGTGGGTATGAGATCGGCAAGTATATCTCGCTGGAAGCCAAAATTGCGAGAACGAAAGGAAGCTATTACGACGCACTGGAAGCCTCACAGAGCGGCTGGCATGAGGGCAAAGACGATCCAACGGCGTTTATTAAATATCTGCTCGGAACGATTATCGCGGCATATCGAGATTTTGAAGATCGGATGGAGCTCGTTTCCGATTCCCCACTCGAAACCGTTCGAAACGCTGTAAAAACCAGAATCGGCAGGTTTACGAAAGTCGAGATTGCAGAGCTTGTCACGTCCATGAGCGCCACGTCGGTGGAACGCCATTTAAGAGCGCTCTGCGCCAGCGGCGAAATCGAAAAGCGCGGCGGAGGACGATCTACCTACTATATTCGAAAAACCATATGAACATCAGAAGAGTACACAGCCACGGGAAACCGTGGCTGTTGCCATATATGAAAGGTGGTGATGCGTATGATTGTGCGAAGCTAACTTGGAAATCAAATAACGGACAAAGGAGGTAAAACAATATGATTTCCAAAGAACAGTTTTTAGAGCTCAAGCACTTAAAATCACTGGGCGTGCCGACGACAACGATCTGCAAGAAGATTGGGATCTCGGTGCCCAGCGCAAACAAATGGCTGCGGATGGACGAGGATGCGTTCGAGACCTACCTGCGAAACAACACGCCGTATCTCGAACAGTATCGGGCCTTTATCCTCAGTATCCTGAAAATCTGCCCGCAGACGCCGGCGACAAACATCATGTATCGAATCAAGGATCAGTTTCCGGATTTCGATTGCAAGAAGAACACCTTTTTCCGGTATGTGAAAACGCTGCGGGAGCAGACCGGATACATCAAGCCGGAGAATCGCCCCACCTCTTTCCGGGAGGAAACACCGCCCGGCTACGAAGCGCAGGTAGATTTCGGTCAGTTCAAAATGAAGGACATGTACGATCGGAACCTGTGGGTGCACTTCTTCTGCATGGTATTATCCTACAGCCGGATGCGATTTGTGTATTTCAGCCGGGAGCCATTTCGGACACAGACGGCCATTGACGCGCACAAATACGCCTTCCGTTATTTTGGAGGTCGGACACAGACGATTCTCTACGATCAGGACAAGGTGTTTGTTGTCAGCGAACACTACGGCAATGTCATCTTGGTGCCGGCATTCGAGGATTTCGTCTGTCAGGCAGGCTTTAGCGTGATCCTATGCCGGAAAAGTGATCCACAGACGAAAGGAAAAGTGGAAAGCTTCGTCCGGTATGTCAAGGAGGGCTTTTTGCAGGGACGGCTTTACACCGGCATCGATTCCCTCAACAGCGCGGCATTGGAATGGCTTGATAAAGAGTGCAATGGCTCCATCCATGAACGCACACGAAAAGCCCCGCGGGAGTCGTTTCGTGAGGAATCCAAGCATCTTGAGAAGGTGCAGCTCGAGGATGTCAAAGTGGCAATTCGCGCTGTATCCGACAAGAATGCCGTGATTTACGGCTGGAGCAAATATGAGCTGCCACGATCACGGGTCAAGCAGTACGATCAGGTCCGTATAGAGGAAGTTGACGGCATGCTCATGTTCTATAAGGCGGACACCGGTGAGCTTATCCACAAATGCCGCAAAGCTGCGGAAGAAGGTGGAGATATTCCATATCAGAATGAAGACGCCGGAATGGCGACGGTTGGAGAAAGCGCCTTCCGCCGTATCTTCGGAGAGGTAGAAGATATTGAGAACTTTATTTCCATGCTCCGAGAGCAGAACAAGCGGTATGCCAATGTTCAGATGGCGAAGATCGTTTCACTGGCAAAAGCGTATTCTGTCGGGCAAGTGGAAGCGGCAATCCGGTATTGCCTGCGGGTAAAGATATGCTCGCTCAACGAGATTCAGGCATACCTATTGTATCGGTACGGTGTTGGCATAGGGAAACGAAAGCTAACGGAGAACGCTTTCTACCACTGTAAAAAACGGGCAGAAGAGATTGCGGAGGAACAACATGGCAAACTTGATTGAACTATACGAGAAAGCTCGGCTGTTGAATCTGCAGAACCTTGCCCACGGTAAGATCGATCTAAACCGGGAGACGGTATCCAATATCGATTACTTGGATTACATTCTCAGTGCGGAACTGGAACTCCGCAGTCAGGCGGCGATCAAACGGAACAGGAATGCCAGTCGGTTGCCGCAAAGGGAATTTGATCCGTCGCGGCTGAAGCCGGGAATCGCATGGCAGGTGGAGCAGCTCGAATCTATGCAGTGGATCGAGGATGAACAGAATATCGTCGTCATCGGCAAATGCGACACCGGAAAAACGACGCTGGCGGCGCACATCGGACAGATGGTGCTGGTCCGGAGAGAGGCCGTGTATTACTGCAATATTGAAGAGTTTCTGCGGGTGATCAAAAACAAGGACAGTTCCCGTAAGACGGAAAAGATCTACCGCTACATGCTGGACTGTTCAGTAATCATCATCGACGACGTGATGTACGCCAACATCACACCGGAGAATCTGCCGGTATTCTATCGGGCAGTATCTTTCCTTAATGAGGCACGCAGCCTCATCATCATTACGAACCGTGAACTGTCCGGTTGGGTCAGTGCCGCGGAGGATACACACCTGATGCAGACTCTGGTGGATCGCATCACGGCAAACAGCCAGATCATACGTCTGGGCTAACGGAAAGGAGGACGCCATAGGCGCTACCTCCGACAAGCTTGATACTTGAAATTGAGAATAACGCCCTTTTTGAGGGCAGAATATATGGGGCAGACCATTCCCAGCGTTTTTCCGGAAAGAGCAACTTTTCCGTGACGTTTCGCCTGCCGGGTAGGGGGAGTCAAATCTCTAGGCCTATTTTATCGGACAACGGCGCGGGGTCACGCGCGAAAAATCGGGAAATCAAGATGTGGGGCTGCTGCAATAGGATAAACAATGGTCGAGCAGCATGCGACAGCCATCATGTCAATGAAGATGTGTTGGAGGCAACTTACCTCACCGCAATGCGAAGGCTCGTCGATAGTGCTGAAGAAGTAGTCGAGGTGGTAAGGGACGGCACTGAGCTCGCACTGGAACCGGAAAACAAAGCAGCAATGGAAAGGATCGATGAAGAAACCATTCAGCTGCAAGAAGCCGCGCTCGCACTGCACAAGGCAAAGCAGCGGATGGAAATCGGGGCTGTGGAATATGTATCACGGGTCAAAGAGTACAGTGAGCGTATGAAGGAACTGGAGGCCGAACGCAATGAGCTGCAAGGAACGGCAGCCAAATATGCCGAGGTCAGGATGTGGCTCGATACCTTCATAGAGCAAACGATGCAAAGTGATACGCTCACCACGGTAGATGGCACAACGATGAAAATGCTTGTCGACAGGATACACGTCAGGAACGACGGCATTGTGGTCGAATTCAAATGCGGCGTGGCAATCGAGCAGGAATATGTGAAATGAGAAAACGAACCGCCAGCGGAAAAGCACACCCCGTTGGCGGTAATCATTTTGGCGTTTTTCCATGGGTTTTCGTATCATTACGGCGCTCTTTCACATGGCGAGTGTTCTTACAGCATTTGAAAAGCTGTGAGGACACTCGCTTTTTTTCTGCTCAAACAGCGGGTCTGTCGTCTGTCGTGTAGCTCACGAACACGCCTTTTCTGGTGTTGACGGTGACGGCCGGGATGGGCAGTGCCGGTTCGTTGGGAATGTTCATTTCCCCCACGCAGTTGTAGTGAATGCGAAGCCGCTGTACCCATTCGCCGTCGATCCTCTCGGCATTGTAGACCTCGATTTTCTCCACCAGTTCGTTGAGCATCCGCGGCGTGAGCTTTCTGGCGCGGGTGTATTTGCGGACGATGGACACGAACATATCCGTTGAGGCTGCGCGGCTGTTCTGCTTCTCGATCTCGGAACGGAGCTTTTTTATTTTCTCCGAAAGCTCCTTCTGTTCCTCCTCATAGCGGCGGGACATCTTCGCAAAGCGGTCGTCGCTGAGCTTGCCGGAAACATTGTCCTCATAGATGCGCTCGAACAGGCCGTCCAGTTCATCGTCGCGGGCAAGGAGTGATTTCAGTTCCTTCTCCTTCAGTCTGCGCTCCGTTTCCTCCGCCTGCCGGGAGTGACCGATCACTTCCTTGAGAAAATCGTCCTCGTAAAGGCCGGCATACTTCGTCAGACGACGGATTTCGCCGAGAACGACCTGCTCCAGAAAGTCTACTCTGACATAGTGCGTGGAGCCGCAGGTGCCACGATTACCCTTGTAGTTGGAGCAGTTGAAATACTTGATCTCCGGGTTTCCCTGATTGAAATGAAAATGAAGGTTGCTCCCGCAGTCGGCGCAGACCAGAAGCCCGGAAAACATGCTCCTTTCCCCGTCCTTCGCTTGACGCTTTCTCATCTTGCCGCGCTTTTGCTGCACCTGTTCAAAGACGGCTCGCTCAATGATCGGCTCATGCACATCCTTGAAAATCGCCCAGTTCTCACGGTCATTCTCCAGTCGTTTCTTGTTCTTGTATGACTTGGAATAGGTCTTGAAGTTGAGAATGTCCCCACAATACTCCTGCACGGAAAGCATCTTTATGACGCTGGAGCTGTTCCAATGGGTGGGCGGCAGATCCTTGACCTTGCCGGGGCGATTGATTCCCTTGGAGTGCCAGTAAGCGCGCGGGGTCAGGATACCGTCCTCTTCAAGCTTCGCGGCAATCTGCTCCGTTCCGACCCCTTCCAGCGTCATGCGGTAAATCCGCCGCACGACCTGCGCCGCTTCCTCGTCCACGATCCAGCGTTTGGGGTTCTCAGGGTCTTTGACGTACCCGTAAGGAGGCTGCCCCATGGGTTCTCCGGCATTGCCCTTGATCTTGTTGCTGATGCGCCGCTTCTTGCTGATGTCTCGCGCATACCATTCGTTAAAAAGATTGCGGATGGGAGCCAGCTCGTTCTCACCTTCGTCGGTGTCGATGTTGTCCGAAACAGCGACCAGCCGAATGTCGTGATTGGGGAAGAACTCCTCGGTCAGTCTGCCGACCTCGATGTAGTTACGACCCAGGCGGCTGAGATCTTTTACAAACACGGCCGCCGCTTTTCCCTGCTCCAGCTGCTGAATCATGTCGGCAAAGCCGGGACGATCCATCGTAACACCGGAGATGCCGTCGTCAAAAAAATGAACCAGGTTTGTGTAGCCTTTTTCCTTTGCTACCTTGGTGAGCAGTTTTTTCTGATTCCCTATGCTGTAGCTCTCGCCGTCCATGTTATCGTCACGGGAAAGCCTCTCATACAGAAAGGCGGTCACGTCACGGGATTTTTTGTTGTTATTCGACTGTTTCATGCAGTCCTCCTTTCCGGGCAGCCGAACAGCAACACTTGTATTCCACAACAAGTATATCACTGTCTCGCCCTGTTGTCATGTATGCGGCGGGGGTGCGCCCCACCGCCTGGGACTACGCCCCCGCAGATTCCGATTTCATCAGGCGCAGAAGGACGCAGCCCAATGTGTTCTGCGTCTCCTCCTTGAACACCGGTTCAACAATAAACGACCTGTTGCCGAAGCGATAGGTCGTTTTCTCGTTCAGATCATGTTTTGCTTTTTCGCCGGGTTTTGTCCGCTTTTCCTGCATGGATTACCTCCTTATGGTTGAATTGAAGCTGTGCAGGCGGTCAAAACTTCATGGGAAGAATCTCGTGCCTGCGTCTGCCGTTGTAGATGCGGTAGAACAGGTTGACGTAGCGCTTTACGCCCCGCAGTTCCTTTTCCGCCTTGCCCGCCGCATAGATAAACTTAGGTTCATAGCTGCGGAGGCTGTAAATGAGCCGCTCCCGGTCGTACTCGCCGTGGTACAGCTCCACGAAATGGACGATTCCCTGAATGATTTCCGCTCTCAGGGAATCGGGATCGCCGCCCCATGCCTCCAGCAGGAGGGTCAGCGCTTCCTTATAAATCTCTGCGCCGACACGCTTGAACTCCGCAAAGGCGGTATTGATGCAGATGATGCGCCCGACGCCTCCGCCGCGCTCAAAGCCCACATGAAATCCTACGTCCTCGGTCGCTTCGTAAAACTCGCCCGACGCCTTATCCTCTCCGCGAAGATTGGCGCGGAGCTTTGCACTGGGCGTCAGGGCTGCGGAGTAGCCGGTAGCGTTTACAGTCAATACGAAGAACTTTACCATCTTCAAGTGTTGTGTATTCAGCACTAAACGATCCACCCGCACCTCTGCCATAAGAGGTTCTCCAAGGTTCGGGTTGAGGTTCACCACACGCCTTAAAATATTTAGCAGAATCTTCGAAAGTCGAAAACTCATATGCTCGAATCACAAATCGTTTTCCGTCGTATTCAATCTCTTTGCTGTAGCTCTTGACGGGCACAAGCTCTTTCAGACCGGGATCTTTCGGCGGATCTGTTTCGACCGCAAATCCATCCAGCAGTTTAAGGCTCTCAAAATCACGGTAGGTGATGAATTCGGCTCCCATGCCCAAGATAAAGTCAGTGAGAATTCTTGCAAATTCTATGCTGAACAGAACGATAACCACAATAATTGCAATCTTCTTGGTTTTCTTTTTGACACGGGCTTTATAGCTTCCGGTTGTTTCTGTTTTTGGATTTTCCATTTTAATTACCTCTCAATTCAAAATTTACGGTATAAGCGCCGGACTTAATCCGGCTCCGGCACCCACACCGGCACCCACACCGGCTAAAATGGATGCAATAACCGGTAAAGATGTGACTACCGCATATGCGGTCGGTCCTACCGTCCAAGATTTGCGGCAAGAACGTAACTGTCCGCTCGGATATTATCAAGTTTTTCTCTTTCTTGATATTGATTTCAACGTACGCTTTGCCGCTGAACAAATATCACTGTCTTTGCTTGCAGTAAACAAGCTCAATAATTCCTCTGTTTCTTTTGTGGGATAATACCTGAGTCCGTCAATTGCAGAGAAACGCAATTCACGAATCATAGCCTGCTTTGGCGGATAAATAGGAGCTTCGGTATCTCCGATATCAAGCCCAACAAAATCTGTTTCAGTCAAATAAAAGGTTAATACCTTAAACATTTCCGGATTTTTCCAAGAAGCAAGCATGTTCACTGTCAGAGGTAGGTAGAATGCATCACGAGGATTACAAACAACAGTTATTAATTCGTTTTCGATTCGCCGTGATCTTAGCGTCTTGAAAGCATTATCGTACCTAACGTAAATATGCGCAGGCGCAGGCTGCCCGGGTTCGGAAATGTATTCCTTAGATTGCCTAAAATGTAAATATAATTGCAGTAATAATTTGTCACAATCAGTAATTTTATCTGCGATCATCTGGGGAATTAAGTAACATTTAACACTTTCGGAAGTAAAATCGAGAATGTATTTTTCAACAATTCTTCCTGCGCCGGGTATAATAAACGAATCGATTTGCGCGAGATAATGAATGTCTGATCCTGTCTGATGGTTTATTTCATCAAACATTTTGTGCAACAACCGCCTATCCTCTGAGGGACAGAAAAAATCCGTTCCATTTTGTTCACAAGCAATTTTGTCGTTCAACAATGCATGATAAACCATTTTTTCCACCTTTCTACCAAAGATACCGAATGTTCCAACCGGCATCAATTACGGTTTTTGCAATCTTTGTGGTCGGCCTAACCCAGAGTTCTAACGTACGACCGGTGATTTTTGCATAATCAGCAAAATCGCGCAACTGCAATGTGTTAGAAATATACTTTACGTTTTTTACTTCTTTAAGCGTAGTTTGCGTTAATTCATCCGGAATTCGAACACGTCCGTTAATTCTTATTGCCCTTTTTGCGGATGGTTCAATGCCGGCCATTCTTTCTCCGGCTTTACCCATTGAATTGGGAGATCCTGTAGTTGCCGCATGCACATTGGCATACTTTAGTGCCGCACCGCCACATGCAGATAAACTTCCAAACATGAAACCATTGCATGCTCCATCAATAGCTCCTTGTTTGCCGTTTTCAAGATAACCCACCCCTGCACTGACAGCTGTGCTTACCGCTACACTGCCCACAACTTTGGCAACGCCAACGGCAACGGCGGCGGCTCCGCCCCCGGTAGCAACAGTTAGTGCAACTGCGCCAACTAATGCAACTGCCCCGATAGTAACTTTTAACCAATTCGGCATGGACCAATTGCCATTAGAGTCTTCTCTATTCACCGGATTATTCAGGCAATACGCATACGCGTTATGCCCGAGAACGCCCTGACCGGTGGAAAGGAGGACATCGGCAGAGATGAACCTTCTTACCTCCGGATCGTAGTAACGGGACCGGAGATAGTAGAACCCGGTTTCTTCGTCATACACATATCCACGGTAACGGAAGGGATTATTCTTTCCGAGTGTGGACGCGAGTGAGCCCGATGTTGACAGCAGTTTGCCCCAACTGTCAAACCTTAACAGCGATTGAGCCGCTGTTAAGGTGAGCATATTCTACAACGGTTGCTCCGGTTTTGTCAATGAGTTTTATAACATCGTTCCAGGCATTGCGAAGATAATAATAGGTGTTAAAGGTTGTGCCGTTATGCACCGCAGCACTTGTCGAGTTTACTGAAGCCTTTTTTAGAGCTTGGGATCATCCCAGCAAACTGCCTTTTATCCCATTAACGCAATATGTTTTGTAACTTGTTTATAATTATCGCTCGTCTAATCCGATAATTGGGAGTTGCATTTATCATAGGTCCTAATGAAAAAGAGAAAATATTACCCTCCTGTATAACATTGCTGCGTCCAACCACATCTTTGATTGCTTCAATGATCTTTGTACTTATCGAATCTGTACGTAATGAATTAGCATAATATACGCCCATAGTTCTATCCCGACAACCGCCCTTGCGATGCTTAAGGTAATTTTTTAAATTAGCTCGCCCGTAAAGTCCTAAACAGAAGCCAATTTGGCCACCATCAAGAGTTGTTGCTTCATTCTTGTTTCTGTATACATGATAGATTCCATTATTAACGCTAAAACCGCAAGTGCATAACAATTGAATAATGTAGTTATATGATTTAAGCGTTAGCTTCTGCGCTCCTTTTTGCGAATAATCAACTCTGATAATGTAAGGTTCTGAGGATATCGGGTATTGAATTTGTATACGATGTTTTGAATATAATTGCACGGCATTCTCTGTGCATGAAGCAGTAATGATTGGCGCGGATGATTCCCCATATTTTCCAACAAACACTGCGTTAATATTGGTATCCGAGAAATCTTTTTTTCCACGAGAATCATACGTATAGCTTTTGTCTATCAACATATAATCAGCGTCCGGGTCAAAAAGCATATACGATATGTAATCGTACGACCAACCAAAAATGCTACCGAATAGATCAAACAAGCTTAGTATATTTTGAGCACTTATTGAATCCGCTATTTTATCAGCATAAATTCTTAAAGAGCAATACATTGATACCCTCCATTACCTAAATAATCGACTGATTGTAGCTGCCCACCCGACAACCTTATAAGAAGCACCGGGATTTGCATTAACCATAGATATGCACTTAGCAGTCATTTGCCTAACGGTTTGACTCTTGCTAACAACTTCAATTAGCTTGCTTGAACCATTACGCGCTATACCAATAACATCTGGCACCCTTCTTCCAGACAGACCTGCCGTGTTTAAGGATCTGTTCAATGTGATTTTTGAATATTTGACAGGGTTCAGTGCCATTTTTCCTGCTTCTAAATTTGATGCAGCTTTGTGCAATATAGTTCCTGTCTTTTGCGCAGAGCCAACAACTTTAACAGCACCTGTTGCCATAGAAAGGCCTGATGTCGCAGCTCCAGTTATACCTCCGATTAACGTTCCTGACATAAAGCCGGTACATACACCATCTAATGCACCTTCCCAACCGTTTTCAATAGAACCTGAAATAGCACCTGAAACAGCACCTGATATTCCTCCGGATATAGCACCCGTTAATGCTGCACCAGCGATTACTCCGGCGGCCCCACCGGTACAAACCGTGGCTACTGCCAATCCGGCAATTGCTACTGCGCCAACGGCAACTTTTGCCCAGTTCGGCAGCGACCAATTGCCGTCCGCATCGGTTCGATTTACAGGATTATTTAAGCAGTAAGCAAATAGGTTATAACTTAGTGCGCTGCCGTCTGCACCAAGATACTCTGTATCATCCGCAGAAATAAACCTGCCGACTTCGGGGTTATAGTACCTGCTTTGGAGGTAGTAGAAGCCCGTCTCTTCGTCCGTCAATCGTCAGATTGCCGGTATACACATATCCACGGTAGCGGAAGGGATTATTCTTTCCGAGTGTGGACGCGAGTGAGCCCGAGGTTGACAGCA
>OKVH01000990.1_pt1 | contig 14454 bp, 8 predicted proteins | sample 1604791 | NCBI WGS metagenome assembly OKVH01 (sample SAMN01760919, study PRJEB22395) | human gut metagenome | reverse complement strand
TTTTACTTTATGGAACGCCGCGGCAGTTCACATTTTTCTTCGGAACACACCGTGTACTCTCCGGCTAATTCAGGTTTACGAGCGAGGTGCTTTGCTACCTTGCATTCTGGCAGTGCCGGACTTATTTCACTGGCGTGAAATTTTGTCCGGCACTTTTTTCTTCTTAAAATTTAAAGCTCATTTCACTTATGCGAAATGAGCTTATTTAATAGTTATATATTGTTTATAAATATTCTGAGCCGCCTTGAAAACACAAGAAAAACTGATTTTAAATAATTACGCTTATATCATATTTACGGTTCATATTTGCTGCCGGCCGGGTCGGTTACTGTGTAGTCGCCGCCGGATATGTCGGCTGTAGTTTCAAAGTCTGTGATGTCCTGATTTACGGTACCATCGAACAGGTCATATGTGAAGGTGTAGCCCTGTGCCGATACTGCTTTGACATATATTTTGATATTGCTTGCGGCTGTGACAGGGATTAAGTCTTCGATTTTGACTGTGCCTTCGAGGCTATGGAGCTTACCGTCGTCCTCTTTTGAGGCATCAGAGGTATCATTTTCCGTGTCATTCTTTGAGCCATCTTTTTTGGCATCATCCTTCCGACTTAAGGCGGATGTGATGGAGTCTGTGTCTGCAGAGTCTGCACTGTCTGTGCCGTTTTCTGCCAACAGCTGTCGGATATCGTATGTCTTTAGCTCTGTATCTGAGCTTGCAACTACGAGCTGCACACTGTTAAAGTCAAAGTAATCATTTCCCATGACCGCTACATCTACATCTGTGCCAAGCTTTATGCTGCCATTGTCAAAGGTTGGTTTATTGGCAAGTATGCCGGATGCTACATTTTTGAACACTGATGTCACACCTTCAAACTCATCGAGCACCTCTGTGCTTCTCTTATTTCCGTCAACAAACAGAAATGTCACATTGCCTGCATAGTCATCTGACAGCGGAAGTGTGGCCTCACCCGTATACTTGATGCCGTCTAGCTCGAGCGGTATCTCGTTTGTACCGAAAAATACACTGGTTTTTGTATCCTCTGTGTACTCCTTTGGCACCACCGAGACAGAGACTGTGTATGTCATATCGGTAAAATCTGCACTTTTTAAGGAAATATCCCAGTCTGTTATGAGGCTGGCCTCCTCCTCAAGAGTGGACTTGATATCATCCTGCATGGTCTGCACATCAGAAAGTATCACCGATGTGTTGTCTGAGGTGTATGACATCTGTGTCTCGAGCTTTTTTATCCTGTTATTAAGCAATACTGCCCCCGCAATAAGTGCGGCGAGCAGTATTATGGTAATCGCATTGAAAATATTTTTTTTCAAATTCATATTATAGTGTTATTCCTCATCTTCCTCTGCAGCTACAGCTATTCCAAGCTCCTCAAGCTGCTTTGGATCTACAGTTCCGGGTGCCTCTGACATGAGGTCCGAAGCGTCCTTTACCTTAGGGAATGCAATAACCTCCTTGATATTGTCTGTATGCAGCATATGCATGCAGATACGGTCAACACCGAAGGCAAGTCCTGCGTGTGGCGGTACACCATATGAGAATGCATCAAGCAGGAATCCAAACTGCTCATGTGCACACTCCTTTGTGAAGCCAAGCACCTCAAACATCTTCTCCTGAATGTCATCCTGATGGATACGCACTGAGCCTCCACCGAGCTCTGTACCATTGAGTACGATATCATATGCCTTTGCACGAACTGCGCCCGGATCTGAGTCTATCTTGTCCCAATCCTCCTCCATAGGCATAGTGAATGGATGATGCATTGCCATAAATCTGTTTTCCTCATCAGACCACTCAAGGAGTGGGAACTCTGTTACCCAGAGGAAATTGTACTTGTTCTCATCAATCAGGCCAAGCTCAGCTCCGAGCATGAGACGAAGCGCTCCAAGTACATTCCATACGATTTTATTCTTGTCTGCTGCGAAAAGGAGTAAATCTCCCGGCTTTCCGTTCATCTTTGCAACAAGTGCATCAAGCTCAGCTTCTGTCATAAACTTGGCAAATGATGACTTGTATGTGCCATCCTCATTGATGCACAGATAAGCAAGTCCCTTTGCTCCACAGCCCTTTGCGTGCTCTACAAGCTTGTCAATCTTCTTACGAGGCATCTTTGCCTGTCCCTCTACATTGATACCACGGACAGAGCCACCGTTTTCAAGAGCTCCTGTGAATACTCCAAAGCCACAGTCCTTTACCACATCTGAAACATCGCAAAGCTCCATACCAAAACGTGTATCAGGCTTGTCAGAACCAAATCTGTCCATAGCCTCCTGCCAAGGCATACGCTTAAACGGAATCTCAACATCCACATTTATGACCTCTTTAAAAAGGTGCTTTAAGAGTCTCTCATTTACCTCGATTACATCATCGATATCTACGAATGAAAGCTCCATATCTGCCTGTGTAAACTCAGGCTGTCTGTCTGCACGCAGATCCTCATCACGGAAGCATCGTGCAATCTGGAAATATCTGTCATAGCCTGAAGCCATCAGAAGCTGCTTAAAGAGCTGTGGTGACTGAGGGAGCGCGTAAAAATGTCCGTGGTGTATACGGCTTGGCACGAGATAGTCTCTGGCGCCCTCCGGTGTAGACTTGCAAAGGATTGGTGTCTCTATCTCCAAAAATCCCTCGTTTGCCATAAAGTCACGCATCACGCGAAGCACATTGCTTCTGAGCATGAGATTTCTCTGGATATCAGGGCGGCGAAGATCCAGATAACGGTATTTAAGTCTGATGTCCTCGCTGGTCTTTGAATTCTCCTCAATCTGGAATGGAGGTGTCTGTGCCTCTGAAAGCACTCTGATTGATGTAGCGATAACCTCGATATCACCTGTCTTTAAGTTCTCATTGACAGCAGCTGTTCTCTTCTGGACAGTTCCCTCAACTGCGATGACGAACTCACTTCTTAAGGTGCCTGCCTTTTCAAAGCCCTCTGCACCTACATTTTCCTCACCGAATACTATCTGAAGTATTCCGCTTCTGTCTCTTAAATCTACGAAAATGAGACTTCCTAAATTTCTTCTCTTCTGTACCCAGCCCATCACGGTGACCTTCTCACCGATATTGGCATTTGATACCTCTGTACATCTATGGCTTCTATGTAAGCCCTGCATTGATTCTGCCATTTTATGCTCCTTATATTTCTACTATATATTTATTCTAATAACTGTTTGGTACCGCTGCTGCACAGCTAATCTGCTGCTTATCAGATTCCTATCTGTTAAAGAACTCAACAAACTCCTCGTAGCCCTCTTTCATAAGCTGCTCCTTCTGGAATTTTTTGTTCTTGTTCATGCGCACAACAAGCACTTGCTGTCCGTTTGCTCTTGCGTCTTTTGCCTGGTTCATGACATCAACAAGCTTGTCTGCCGGATATTTCTTCTCAACCAGATAAGCCACCTTCTTTGGACTCTCAGGAATCTTGAAGCCGCTCTCCATGAGAAGCAGGATAATTCTCTCAAAACCGATTGAAAAACCACAGGCAGGTACATCATTTCCGGTGAACTTTCCAATCATCTTGTCATATCGTCCGCCACCGCCACAGGCTGCGCCAAGCTCAGGCATTGATATCTCAAAAATAGTTCCTGTGTAGTAGCTCATTCCACGAACAAGTGTAGGGTCAAATACGAGCTCAAACTTTGCTCCCTTTGTGGCATTGACAGCCGTAGCTATCTCTGTCATATTTGTAACCACTTCTTCGTCTAAATATTCACCAAGCTTTTCTGAAAGTATTTTTACACCCTCAGTGACATCCCTTGTCTGCTCCAAAAGCTTGAACAAATCTAGATATTTGTCGATATTTTTCTGTGGATAGCCATCCTGTGCAAGCTCACTTGCAACACCTTCCACTCCTATCTTGTCCATCTTATCGAGTGTGATAAATACGCTGTCGTAGTCCTCCTCAGCGAAACCACTGTAAGCTGCCATAGCCTTTAGGATTCTTCTCTCGTTGATTCTTATCTCAAAGTTCTCGAAGCCGAGTCTGCCGATTGTGGTAGTGGTTGCTGTAATCAGCTCTATCTCTGCCAGATTGCTTGGCTCTCCGAGTATATCTATATCACACTGTGTAAACTGTCTGTAGCGGCCTCTCTGAGGTCTGTCTGCTCTCCATACACTGCCCATCTGAAGTGCCTTAAACGGCGATGGCAGGTTGTTGGCATTGTTTGAATAATATCTTGAAAGTGGCACTGTAAGGTCATAGCGCATTCCAAAGTCTACTACATCCGACTCTTCCTTTGCTGTCTCCAGATTCAGCTTCTCGCCTCTCTTCATTACCTTGAAGATCAGCTTCTCATTTTCTCCGCCCTGCTTGCTTGTGAGATTTGCTATATTCTCCATGCATGGTGTCTCTATCGGTGTAAATCCGAAGCTTCTGTATGTATCCTTGATCACACTTGTCACATAATCACGGATTTCCATCTCTGCAGGTAGTATATCCTTCATGCCGTTGACCGGCTTTTTGCTCAGTGCCATTTGGTTTCCTCCATCTATATTAAAATATTGAATTCATTAGCTATTCTATTATACTTTTCGGTTTTGCAATCGTCAAGGGTTTATGGCAATTATACGGACTGCAAAGATAACGAGCATCTGCTGTGAACGGTTGCAAATGCTAATGCATATCTACTGCGGCGGATTGCAGATGCCACACGGAGACAAGCCCATGGATTTTGCTTCATCAAGCGTTACCTCTGTGTCACTCTTTTTCAAGGTGCGACAGCCCGCACGGTGATATTTCTTGCCGGTTGCTGTGATATGAACCATAGTCTCGCTGTTTGAGGAATCTGCAGCGCTATTTTCTGCTGCTGAGCTGTCTGAGCCTGATGATGTACTTCCTGTGGTGCCATCCAGCCAGCTGTCACCATTCTCATAGTTTATTCCGACTCCGGGCTGCACATTATAGCAATAGACATTAAAAAATATGCCGCCACCGTTATCCTCAACCGACTTTGCCTCTATGAGAACGCCATTTGCAACTAGATTGCTACCCGAGAACATCGGAGTCACTCTGTAAAGCACATGATTTCCTGTATTGTTTACATAATCCGCTACCAGATTCTCAAACGGAAGCATCCCCTCCACATTCAGATATCTCGTACCGGTAATAAGATTCTTCGGATTGGCATTCTCGCCGGCAAGCTGATAGCCAATAAGATGACAGCGATTATATAAATACCTGTCCTTTATCACATCATACTTCACCGTATGCCAGCCTGATGGCTTTATCATGCCTATCTTGCCACGCTCCTCAGTCGGCATGATATCCTTGCAGATATTGGCATAAGCCACACCGCATCTGCCAAGTGAATCCAAATCACTGTAATTTTCAAAAGCAGTGGTAGTCATATCGCTGTCCGTAAAAAAAGGCTCATTATTGTTGACGGCCACGTATGCCTTGCCATCATATGCCGGAATCGCATCAAGGGAAACGTAGGAATTGTTGTTTACCAGATCCTCCTGCGGCCCATCCACTTTATCCTTGCTGCCTAAAGCACCGGAAGAATCCTCACCTGCCACTACAGCTCCTGTGGCATTCCCGGCACCTTCAGTGCCTGATAAATCAGTGGAGGTACAGCCTGTAAAAATTGTAGCAATTGCAAGTAACTCACATAGTGTAATTGCAGCTGTTTTCCTTAACTTTAGCCATATGTTCATATAAAATCACTCTTTCTATCAATCGATTGATATTGGATTTTCCCTAATTACAATAAATTAAATGAATACTTAAATTACTAAACATAATATACTTTTATTTCCTCTCTTCGTTTATTATAGCAAACATTTGTTTGTTTTTCAACCCTTGCTGTAAAGCTATACATTCCCCACTATTTGGACAGTTACTGTTCACACCTAACAGTATGACCAGCGACGCTCTCCTAGGTGGATTACCACCACAGCGTAAGGGCCGTAAGCCCCGCCCGGTCGTGGTGCACACGGACTCTCGTGAGAGCGCATAGCGAAGCTGGTTAGATACTGTAGGATTATGCCCATGAAGAGCAGAAATGACTTGCCAAGGAAGGCAAGTCAAGGAGAACCGCGCCATGGAAGGCGCGTTTCGACGGTTTCGTCAAGCCTAGAAAATCTAAAAAGCATAATTCGTACAGTATCTTAGCTGCGTAGCGTTAGCTCGTCGGGAGCACCTCTGCCGGGGGCAAATTCCCCGTGCGCCGATCGTCTTCCCGTATTATTGAAAAATACCAAGCAATTCACACTTACTGCGCAGCATCAGGAGCCACATACGAGTATGCATTGGACATCTTTGCAGCATTGTTTGTCAGAGTGACAGCCTCTCTGTAGTAGGCAACAACAGGAGTGCCCTTATCCACAGTGTTGAACAGCTGCTCTGCAAAAGCAGGCGGCACATTGATACATCCGTGTGAGCCTGAGGTTTTGTAAATTGTTCCTCCGAAGGTATTACGCCAGCTGGCATCATGGATACCTATATTGTAGGCAAACGGCATGAAATAGCTGACAGGAGAAGAGTATCCCTCGCCGACAAGAGTAGCATTTCTCTGCTTGTAAACAATCTTGTATACACCATCTACGGAACCATTCTGACGGGCGAGATTACCTGATACGAAATCAGACTCCATCTGGAGAGCACCATCCTTGTAATACCACATGTGCTGCTTTGTGTAGTCAATCTCTATGTATGTATTACCTATGTCGTCAGCGCCTCGGTAGAGTGCTGTCTGCTCGTAAACAGGCTCTCTTTCCACTGGCTTGCCTCCCTCTAAATCTGAAAGGAGCTGGGCTTTCTCATTTTTCTTGCTGACTACCCATCCGTAGTCTCCACCACCTATTTCAATAGTGTCACCGGACGATGTCTTGAATGAGCGTTTGCGGCCGAAGGTATTGTACTTGGAAGCAAGCTGCTGGACATATTTAGTGACCTTGGCATCATCTATGCTCACGCTGCCGTCATCTGAGATGCTTAGCATATCAAGGATTTTGGCTGAGTCAAGCTTCTCGTCGGCACCTTCAATTTTGTAAGTGACGGTTGAAGCAGTGTATTTGTCGAGGGCTTCTTTTTCATTTTTGATAGTATCACTGTTTTTTGTGATGTTTGGGGCTTCATAACAGTCATCACTTAAGCTAAGCTTTGGAAGCTCGTTGTCCAGGGCGTCCTTTACCTCGGCAAGGATGCTGTCATATATCGGCTTGCAGCCTTTTTTCTCTTCAATCACATTGTATTCGCCGTCTTTTATCTCGATATGGGCATCCTCCGGATTTTCAATGTAGTCATCACTGAAAATATCAAGAGCCTTGAGCTTTTCCGCCAAAGCGGCATCGTTATATTTGGATGAACCCTTTAGAGTATAGTTTTGAGCTTTGAAGAGACTGACAGGCCATGTAAAAGCATTCTGCCTTTTTAGGATTTGCTCCTCATCACCGTTTGAGACATATTCATAGGAAAAATCAGGTCCCTTAAGTGAAAAGCTGTTGCCTTTTCTGTCAGTGATTGTGAGCAGATAATCGCGGCTTAGGGCTGTATTTTTTTCTAATGCCTCTTTTGCAGTTTTCCCTGCGTATTTTACAGAGTTAATCTTTGTGTTGAACAGATAGTGGCTGCTAAAATAAAAGGCAAAGCCAAGATAAACAGCCAAAAGCACACCAAGCACAACGGCGCAGGTTATAAGCACTTTTTTCTTCATGTAAATCGACCTCCTTGGAGATATGCTGTTGCTGCCCACACCGGGGTGTAGACAGCAGCTAAAATCAGTTACATTTGTGAAGATGTGACACATCCATATAGTCAGGCAGACCATTCTTGTAGGCTACAGCGGTTTCTCCCTGAATAAGTGGCTTTAAGTATTCGATAAGCTCAGGCTTCACATCATTGCCCGCATCATTGATCCACTCTCTTGGCACAGACTTGGCCTCGTTTGCGATATCCTTGATAGCAGAATATGTGTATTCCACCTGATAAGGATTATTTGAGATGCGCTTCAAGCATACCATTGATGCGGTCACACCCTCTGCTGCAATAGTGACACCCTTTTTACCCTGAGCAAAAGATTCCTCGATATCGGTTAATGATGCAAGGTGTGAGGCACAGCGCTGGAGCACATTTACCTCTACAGAGCGCACCTTGACACCGATGTTTTCCTTTACGATGAACTCAAGAGCTTTTCCGGCACCGCTTAGCTGCTGGTGTCCGAACTGGTCACATGCGGCCTTTGATGATGTAATGTATGAGCCGTCTGCGTCATGTATTCCTTCGGATACGGCAACTATTACATTGTTAGTGTGCGCAAGGGCTTCTTTTATATCGGCAACAAATTTGTCCTTGTCAAAATCCACCTCAGGCAGATATATGAACTGAGGCGCTGTATTGTACTCATTACGTGCGAGAGCGGAAGCGGCAGTGAGCCATCCTGCGTCACGTCCCATGATTTCAACGATTGTTACACTCTTAACAGCATAGATAAAGGTGTCATGGGCTATCTCAAGCATGCTTGATGCGATGTATTTGGCGGCAGAGCCAAAGCCCGGAGTGTGGTCTGTCATGCACAGATCATTGTCGATGGTTTTTGGAATCCCTATAATTTTCACATCACTGTTGATTTTTTTTGCATAATCGGATAACTTTAATACGGTATCCATCGAATCATTTCCACCGATGTAAAAGAAAGCTTTTATAGAAAGCTTATCGAATTGGTGGAAGATGTATACATATGGTGAATCATCATCCTTGTAATCAGGGAGTTTGTGGCGGCATGAGCCAAGATACATGGCAGGTGTGGTCTTGAGCTTTTCAAGATTAGCATCATCTGCAAAAATATCTGACAGATTGAGATAATTCTCATTTAATATGCCGAGTATTCCGTTTACGGCGCCATAGCAGATATCGTATTTCTCAGAGCTTTTTACTCCTGCGATGACTCCTGCAAGGCTTGCGTTGATTGCAACAGTTGGGCCGCCTGACTGGGCGACGATACAGTTTGACTGATTCATTGTAATCTCCTTATTGTGTATTTTAACTATTCTCTTCTGTAAGAATAGTTATGATATAATTTAAAATGACTAATGAAGGCGCATGGCATATGCACCGCATAATCATATAGATTGTAGTATCAAACATTATTTTTAGCAAGGGTTAAAATGAAAAATATGAATAAATACGAGAATTGCTTATTGTGTCCCAGAAAATGTGGCATAAACAGAAGAACCGGACAAACAGGCGTATGTGGCGTTTCATCTGAAATAAAGGTGGCGCGAGCAGCACTTCATTATTGGGAGGAGCCGTGCATATCAGGAAAAAGAGGAAGTGGGGCAGTTTTTTTCTCAGGCTGCAGCCTGCACTGCGTGTTCTGCCAGAACAGGGAAATTTCTGACGGAAAAGAGGGAAAGGTAATCAGTAAAGAGAGGCTGAGTGATATCTTTATGGAACTTGCGGACAAAGGCGCAAATAATATCAATCTGGTCACACCGGGGCAGTATATCCCTGATATAGTGTGGGCGGTAAACGATGCAAAAAGCCGCGGCATGAAGCTTCCTATTATATACAATACGAGCGGATATGAAAATGTGACAGAGCTAAAGCTGCTTGAGGGCATAGTGGATGTGTATCTTCCGGATTTTAAATATATGGACAGTACGCTTTCGGCAAGGTATTCAAGGGCAAAAGATTATCCGTCTGTCGCAAAGCAGGCGCTTTCAGAGATGGTCAGGCAGCAGCCGGATGTCGTGATTGACGATGCGACAGGACTCATACAAAAGGGAGTTATTGTGCGACAGCTTCTACTGCCGGGACATGTGAATGATGCAAAGAATGTACTTAAGTACCTGTATGATACATATCATGATCACGTATATATAAGCATGATGAGCCAGTTTACGCCGATTGCACTAAAGGATTATCCTGAGATAAACCGCACAGTGACAAGGAGAGAGTATGAAAGGCTTGTTGACTATGCCCTCGAAATAGGAATCACGAATGCATTTATACAGGAGGGGGATGTGGCAAAGGACAGCTTCATTCCTGCATTTGACTGTGAGGGAGTATAATATTTACCGTTTTTCTTAATAAAATAGTAAGAATTGGCAGGCAAAAATGACTGGATTTTGTGACACCGGTGTAGTACTATGGTTATGTGATATTTTTTAACTGTGAAGGCACTGAACAGTTACGATATTTTGTTATTACTCACATCCCGGTGTGGCAGACGATAATGTTTTTAATCACACAGGATACATTATTCAATAGAGGATACAGTGATGAAAAATATAGAAGAACAGCAGATAATAATTGAATGTCCGAATACTATCTTTCATCTATACATTGACAGTGAGGATGAGCTTTCAAAGGTTAAGGTGTTTATGAACAATATGAAGAATGTTGATTCGATAAGTCTGCATGATATATACAACTGGTGCAACAGACAGCATGTGCAGTACACGACGACATTTAATTATGACAGTAAAATGACCTTGACAGAAATGATAAAATCCTACATATTTTACTTCAGACAGAAGCTTAGATATGTAAATAATAGTGATAGGATGATAGAAACATGAGATACCCTGAATTTCTAAAGGATAGAGGAACAATAGGCTTTGTGGCGCCTTCGATGGGCTGTACAACAGAGCCGTACAGGAGTGCCTTTGACAATGCCATTAAAAGGTTTCACAGCATGGGTTATAAGACGATAGAGGGACCTAACTGCAGGTGCGACAGTGGCATAGGCATCAGCAATACACCTAAGAAGTGCGCAGAAGAGCTGAACGAGAGCTATGCTTCTGCTGATAGTGATGTGCTTATATCCTGTGGTGGTGGCGAGCTGATGTGTGAGGTAGTGCCTTATATTGATTTTGAGCGCGTGAAGCAATCAAAGCCGAAATGGTACATGGGCTATTCCGACAACACGAATTTCACATTTTTGGAGGCTACTATTGCAGATACAGCAGGTATTTACGGACCGTGTGCGGGCAGCTTTGGCATGGAGGTGTGGCATGAGTCACTTACCGATGCGTTTGATCTGCTTTGTGGCAGGAAGCTTTCATTTACCAATTACCATATGTGGGAGAAGGAATCGATAAAGGATGAGAATGCTCCGTTTGTGGGCTACAACCTGACTGAAAAGTCGTGCATCAGCTCTATTCCTGCGGTGGCAAAGGAAAGCAGGCTTACCATGAGAGGCAGGCTGCTTGGTGGCTGCATGGATTGTCTTATCAATCTGCTTGGTACATCGTTTGACCATGTAAGGGAATTTAATGAGCGCTACAGTGATGATGGTATCATATGGTTCCTTGAGGCTTGTGACCTTAATGTGATGGGCATGAGAAGGGCTATGTGGCAGATGAAAAATGCAGGATGGTTTTCAAATGTAAAGGGCTTTCTTATCGGACGCCCGGCGCACTTCGGAGAGGAAATGTTTGGCATAGACCACAGACAGGCGCTTTCATCACTGCTTAGAGAGTTTAATGTGCCAATCATCATGGATCTGGATATAGGTCATATGTCACCGATGATGCCTGTGGTATGCGGAAGCATGGCAGATGTCAGCTTCGACGGAAGCAACTTTACAATTTCGTATGATATAGAGCAGTAGATTGGAGGAAAAATGATTAGATTAATAAAGAAAAAAGCAAAGAGTATTGTATGTAGCGTGCTTGCTGCGGTGACATTGTTTACAATGAATCCGGCAGTATTTGCAACAGAGACAGCTACGCAGACTGATACAGTTTCAAGCGTTGATGTATCAGGCAGTGACGCAGCTGATAAGAGTAACACAGACAGTACTGCAGACAGCACAACGACAGCCGGCAGTGAGGCAAACGACAAGGTGACCATCAGCAATAATGATAAGCCATACTTAAGTCTTGGAGCAGACCTTACACCGGATCAGAGAGCGACAGTGCTTGGATTTATGGGAATCGAGCTCACCGATCTGGACAAATACGATGTGGTCTATGTAAATAATGATGAGGAGCACAAGTACCTCGATTCATACATCAGCAAGAGCGAGATTGGCACAAGGTCACTTTCCTCAGTACTCATTACAGAGGATAAAAAGGGTGCGGGTCTTAGTGTTTCCACGCACAATATCAATTACTGTACGGTAGGAATGTACAAGAATGCGCTTGCCACAGCAGGCATAGCTGATGCTAAAATCATAGTCGCAGGACCTTTCCCTATTTCAGGAACGGCAGCACTTGTAGGCACACTAAAGGCATACGAGGAGATGACAGGCAAGAAGCTTGACGACAAGGTGACAGACGCAGCGATGGATGAGCTTGTCACAACAGGAGAGCTCAACAAGAGCATTGACGGCGATTCGCAGGATATCGAGGCAATGATTGCTGACCTAAAGAAGCAGCTTGCCGATGGAAGGCTCAAGGATGAGAGCCAGATAAAGGATGCGATAAAGGAGGCTGCAAAGGATTACGACCTGAAGCTTTCTGATGATGATATTGCAAAGCTGACATCGCTTCTTATGAAGCTTAAGGATGCCAATATCGACTGGGATTCAGTCATCAACCAGGCACAGGACTGGGCATCAAAGCTTGGCGATAAGATAAATGACCCTGGCTTCTGGGAAAAGATTGGTAACTTTTTCATGGATTTATGGGATAAGATAAAATCCCTGTTCAGCTAGAAAAAGCTACAGGAGACAGTAAGAATAAGCAGAATATGAATCAGGCAACTCCCTGAAACGTAAGCATGAGCTGCACGTTGAAGGGAGTTTTTTAATTAATAAAAAAATAATAAATTTCTGCCGAATACATTGATACAAAGGTCATATTCTATTATAATTAAATGGATAATGGATTAATGTAAACAATGCACATAAGAAAGATGGGATTTGATGATAAAGATAAATAAATTTCTGGCAGCCTCTGTCGTTACATTGTCATTAGCCGCATGTGACCTGGCACCATACAGCAGCATGGCAGTCTATGCGGATCAGGCGGCTAAGGTTGTGTGTGATGAGAGATATTGGGTAGCGGCGAGAAGCGGACCGGGAACAGAGTATGAGCTGGAGCACAAGCTTTCAAACGGCAAGGATATTACTATTCTTGAGCAGACTACAGGTGCAGACGGCAAGGTGTGGTACAAGGCGAAGTACAATCTGGCAGCAAATAACGAGGAGTGTGTCAGCTATATAAGGTCTGATTTTGTATCAGCAGGTACCGGCACAGCTGCATCAGACAATGCGCAGACAGGGGATGCTTCGGCAGACACCGGCAATGCGGATGCCATACAGCAGAATAATGAGGAGCAGCTTGCCCTTGCAACCGCATCGGGAGCATATGCTACAGGTACGATTACCGGCGGCAATGTGTATGTCCGTAATGCAGCAGGCACATCCGGTACTACCAAGGTTGTCTCACTCAACTGGAACCATCAGGTTGACATAATAGGAGAAACCAAGGTAAACGGTGTTGTCTGGTACAATGTCAAGGGTACTTTAAACGGCAAGGCATTTACGGGCTGGACTATCAGTACATACATAAAGGTGACATATAATAATAGCGGAGACAATACTGATTTTGTCACGGCTATGAAGAATGCAGGCTTTCCTGACAGCTATATTCCAAACCTTACAGCTCTTCACAATAAGTATCCAAGCTGGACATTTGAGGCTGTAAATACAGGGTTGGACTGGAATACGGTGATTAAAAATGAGAGTATCAATGGACTTAATCTGGTATCCAAATCAGCAGACAATGCCAAGAAATCCACAGCTGCCGGAGCATATAACTGGTCAACAAATACGTGGGTTGAGTACGAACCGGGATGGGTGTCAGCAAGCAGTGCCTATATTGCTTATCTCATGGATCCAAGGAATTTTCTTGATGAGACCAATATTTTTCAGTTTCAGAGTCTGGCATACAGTCCGAATGAGGCACTTGAAGGTGTCAAGTCCATAGTAAAAGGCACATTTATGGAGGGAACAAAGACCTATTCCAACAATGGCGAGAAAATCAATTATGCAAGCACATTCATGGATGTGGCAAAGAGCAGTGGAGTAAGTGCATACCATATAGCATCGCGTATAAAGCAGGAGCAGGGACAAAAGGGAACGAGCCCTCTTATTTCGGGTACATATTCCGGATACGAAGGATATTATAATTATTTTAATTTTAGTGCAACCGGAAACACGAAGGATAAGATTTATAAAAATGGTCTGTCTTTTGCCAAGAAGCAGGGCTGGAATACAAGAGTAAAGTCCATAAGCGGCGGAGCTGTAAAGGTGGGCAGCAATTATATAAATAAGGGTCAAAATACACTGTATTTTGAGAAGTTTAATGTAGTAAATACAAGCTCGCTGTATTTCCATCAGTACATGGGCAATGCCACAGCGGCTCTTACTGAGGGACAGAGTCTGGCTAAAGGATATTCAGACAAGAATCAGGCTTTTGTATTTAAAATACCTGTATACAACAATATGCCATCGTCAGCAGTGGGCTTCGATAAAGCTGGCGATACCA
>OKVH01000986.1_pt1 | contig 14468 bp, 16 predicted proteins | sample 1604791 | NCBI WGS metagenome assembly OKVH01 (sample SAMN01760919, study PRJEB22395) | human gut metagenome | reverse complement strand
CGTGGTGGTCTTTGATGATAACAAATTCCTCCTGTCCTCGGTTGTATTTCTTTTCGTGGGAGAGGAAGTCTGGCGTATAGGTTTTTTTCTGCACCAAATCGCCGCAGTATTTTTCATTGCGGATGACACGGAGAATAACCGTGTTTTGCCACTCCTTGACACGCATAGGCTCAATGCCTTCTTCCCGAAGCTCACGGGCTATCACATGAGTACCTTTTCCCTCGTTGACAAATTTATGAAATATAAGGCGGACAACCTTTGCCCCTTCCTCATTGATATACATTTTGCCGTCACGGACATCATAGCCGAGCATACTCCGTCCGAACACAACACCTTGCTCCATCTGGCGTTTCTGCCCCCATTTCACACGCTCGGAAGTCTTTCGGCTTTCTTCCTGTGCGATAGAGGACATAATCGCAAGCCGAAGCTCCGCATCGCCGTCTAAGGTGTTGATGTTATCATTCATAAAGATAACGCCGACACCGTGTTTTTTAAGGTCACGGGTATAATAGATACTATCAAGGGTATTTCTCGCAAAACGGGAAATTTCCTTAGTAATAATCAAATCAAAGTCGCCGTTCTTTGCACACGCTATCATGCGGTTAAATTCTTTTCGCTTCTTTGTGTTCGTGCCAGAAATGCCCTCGTCAGCAAAAACCTCGTACAGTTCCCAATCGGGATTACGCTCGATATATTGTCTGAAATATCGCTGCTGACTTTCAAACGAATTGGCTTGGTCTTCATTATCCGTGGAAACACGGCAATATGCAGCCACTCGCTTTTTCATATCTACCATTTTTCGCTCTTGATTTAGGCGTTCATATCTGTTCATGGCTTAGCTCCTTTCCTTATTATTGCCTGTCTTTTCAGGGCATACAGGGATACCCGCAGGGTGTTTCTCAGTAACCTGTGTTACTGTATTTATTATAGAAAAAACGGATAGAGGTGTCGAATGTGCAAATCTTCAATTTATACATTCGGATATGTAAAAACGCCAAGCGTTAGGCTCGGCGTTGCTTTTTCTGATTTTGACTGTATTGTTTTTCAAGCGTGGCCAAGCAGCGTTCCCGCTGCGATTGGGTCAACAGCTTTCTTTTTTCCAACGAAAGAATGATTGACCTCTGGATATTCATAAGAAACGCTGCGTGTTCCTGCTCATTTAATTCTGGAACAGGGTCGCCAACATAAACAAATTCTCTATGCTTCAGCCGTCAACACCTCCCTCGTTCCAAATATATGAGCCAATGGTTGTACCATATAACGAGGGGCTAATCCTTTTTATTTAGGGCAAGGCTGATTGACAACGCTCTGTCTACGGACAGCATAAAACGCCTGTCAAAAGTGCCGATGTACTCTTGCAGGCGTTGTTTGTCTATTGTCCTTATCTGTTCAAGCAGTATAATGGAGTCTTTTTCAAGGCACTCATAGCCTTTCGCTACGATATGCGTGGGCAAATTCGCCTTTGCGTGTTCCATGCTTGTAATCGCCGCTACAATGACCGTAGGGCTGTGCTTATTGCCCGTATCATTAGAGATGATAAGTACGGGTCTGTGTTTACCTCCCTGCTCCGAGCCGATAACAGGGTTTAATTTGGCGAAGTAAATATCGCCACGCTTGATTTTCCTTTCTTCCATAAATATGTCTGACCTCCTATCTGGATTTAGGCAGGCGTGACCTGCCTATGTAACAGCCAGACACAAGGAAGTAATTAAGGTCGGGAGAGCATTAACAAAATCTCTGTTCTTATGACCGCCTTATATCTGGCTTTATGATAGGAGCATCTCTATTTGTCCTCGACACCCCGAAATGCAAGAGCGTCCGTAAACGCAGGGAAGTCGCCAAACGGTCAGCAGCGAACTGACGCCACGGGAGTTCCACCCCAACTGTCGGTCTGACAGAGCCGCCCTCATTGCCTGCGACGGGTTGGATACCGTTCGGGCTGTGACTGGACGGGAGTACCATTGTTCTCTTTGCGGGTCATGGCGAAATCGGGAGCTGCCCGATATTTTCAGTCGGTAGGTTAGGCTCACCACCTTTCTGTCGCTCGCTGCCGCTTGGCAGGTCATGGCGTACCGCTGCACACGCTTATGCTCATCACAATCACAAAGAGGAAGTATTTGGCGAATGAGTATTCGGTTGTCAAGGAACAATCCCGTTTTCGCCACACAAAGGAAAACGGGGCGAAGGTTTTTACGCCTTACACCCCATAGTCCTTGGGAAACCTCGATTTTCCCCTCTACTCAAAAAACTTTTTTAATTTTTCTTTGAGCCTGTCCATTCGCCTGTAAACCGCTTTCTCTGTAACGCCCAGATACGATGCGATTTCACGGGTAGAAAAGCCGTGTATCTTCATCAGGGCAATTTGCAGGGTCAGCTTGTCCACCTTAATCAAAACCTGATAGAGTTGCTGATTTTCAATATTGTCCAGAAAATCCTCAACTGTTTTTACTTCGGGCTGTGCCGTGTCCTCGGCAAATTCCTCAAGATATGTACCCGCATCCTGCAACCTGCGGTAAAACTTCCTGTCAGAATTAAAGACCGCCCAATCGTAAATACGGAGTTTTTCAATGGTATCCTCGCTGACACCTAAGCTCCGCATTTTCTTTTCCTCGGCTTCCTTCCAGAGCCGCCATTTCTTTTCTTCTCTGCCATAATTGAATGACATTCTCTTGACCTCCAATCTGAATTTTTTTGAAAAATCCAGATTGGTCGGCGGGGAACGGCATCCTACGACGCAAAAATGCCTTTGACGGCGTTCTGCAAAAAACGACAAAAGAAAAACCGCAAAGGCTGTAACACCTTCACGGTTATAGGAGATTAATCTTCTTTTAAGTAGAAATTTGGCATCTACTTTGAGGGTATAAGAGTTCCATGCACAAGTAAGAATTTTTTTAACAGGTTATCCTCACTTATCCATGAAGCTATGTATGTAGATGCTGCTTCGGATAAGCAGCAGAGCGACGGTCTTAGACCAACGCATAAAAAATTCCTCCAAACTCAAAAACGGGTCTGGAGAGATGCGTCATCTATGTTTTGGCATGACAATACAGCCCACCAGAAAACGCCGTTTTTTTTATTCGGTGGGCTTGTCCATCCTATGGTTATATAAAAAGAGAGCCGATAAACTGTGATTTCATTTCACAAGTTCATCGGCTCTGCGTCTGTGCGTCTGGCTCTTTGATGATGTTAAAATGCTGCTAATATTGCTCCATCAATGACCGCTATAATCAAAAATACGGCAATTCCTTTTAGAAATGAAGCAAAGTGTTTCTTCGGATTGGAATACAATTCCTTTCGGTTTTTTGTACCTGTAAAGCGTACCCTTTTAGAATTTCTCCACCACAACATATCAATGACAAGAAAATCAAAAGCGTTAAGGCTTTGTCCTAAAATCATCAGATTTGTAAAATTAGCCCTAAATCCGTCCTCTTTCACGAACAAGCCGAAGATAAAGAGGACAATGCCAAAAACAACAATATTTGATACAAACGACACAAAAGACGAAGCCGTTTTGATTTTGGATTGCAGAACTGGATTTTTGTTTACCATTTCTTGCACTTCATCGGGATAAGAAGCATAGCTTTTGATATTTTTATCATCGCTCCCTGTATTTAAGTAGCATATTCCCCAAAACAGGACATACAAAATAACTAATTCAACTATCAGCATATTATCTATTTCCTCTGATTTTTCTTTATATATACCATTCCGATAAATGGGAAGTTATTTATCCTTTGGGGGAATAGATTTTCCTATCCATCCACCAATCAAAGCACATACCAACGAAATTGCCGCTGAAGCAATACTGCTTGTAAAATAGATGCAAACACCAGAAAGAACTGCACCAACTATAGAACCAATCAAAAAGCCCATTTCCTCATAGTTTTTCATGAACAACCCTCCTTCAAACACCGATTTGTCGCTTCGTTAATCAGCTCTGTGTTTTCGTTTCAAATCTTTTAATCACTGTTACCTGTAAATTCTTTGCGTCAATCAAACTTTCCTGTTTGCACTTCGGGCAATAGAGTGGAAAGTTTTTCAGTTCTGTGTCTGCCCGCATCTGCAATCTTGTCTTATTTCCGCAGACAGGGCAGCGTATCCATTCACTACTCACCATAAAAAAAACCATTCTATTTCCCTTTATTTTTCTGCTCCAGTTCCGCACCATAACGGACAACCATAGAAAGTAAAATCAAGCAGATGCCAAGCGTAATACTGCCTGCATCATCAAACCTGTTCCATTCTGCCAGACCGATATTTTCGTAGATGCCGTCTATCACTGACATAGATATAATAGATATTGCAATCTCTATAATTCCAAGCTGCTTTATCCTATCTGCACCTGCGTTTGTAAACGGCGTACCCTCTTTCAACTCCGCTGTAAAATAGCGATAGGCAAATGCCGTGAGGATTCCGCCAGACAGCAAAGAGATTGCCGCAGCAGCTAAAATCCCTACAAGCTGCCCTTTGCTCATTTCAGCCGTAACCGACAGGAAATTGAGAAACTGGTTTTCCATATTTAACACATCTGATGCCACAAGAGTTGCCCCGATGGACGCTAAAACCACTCCTACAATGGCAAATATCAGAATAATTTTTGAGAGTATCTGCAACACCCTCATGCCTTTTTGGATTTTCTCTAAATTGCTCATTCTTTACTTTTCCTTTCTTCGCTATTATTCTTTTCCAAAGGCTTTTCAACAGTCTTATTCCTTACAAGCACGGCAATCGGCGTGATTACCAGATACAGAACGGTCAAAATCACAAAGAACCCTATATCCGCATCCAAAAACACATAAACGATATTAAAGCCAAAGTGCAGCAATACCGAATAGAGCAGGTTATTATGCCGTTCCAGAAAAATGTTCATCAGCACCGTAATGGATGTAATCACAACGATATTGGAAATGACATAGGGAATTGCCCTCCAGTCAGTAAACTCCGAGTCCACCACCCAAAGCAAAGTATGCCAGAAGCACCATACCAAGCCCTGGCAGACAGAGGATTTCAAAAAGCCATACTTTTTATGAAATTCCTCCCGCATAAAGCCACGCCATCCTAATTCCTCCCCTGTCGGTCCCGAAGTCAGGGAGAGGAAGATACTAAGCGGCAATGCTGTCGTTCCCAGATTGATGTAGGACAGCATTGGCTTTCCCGTCATAATGGAATAGAGAAACAACGACAACACGCTGATGCCAAAAGTAAAGGCAAAGGAGAGCAGCAACGGAAGCAGCTTTACTTTCCCAGAAAAGCACCGCTTCACAAAAGCCGTCTTTGTTTCATATGGTCTGAAATACCTCCATCCAATCAAAAGCAGATAGGTCGGCGACCATGCGATAAGGTTTCGGACAACCCACATGATGACAGGCGGCGCATGAAAGACAAGGCTTGCCGAGCCTGCTACAAAAATAATAAGCATCCAGACCAGAATATAGGAGCTGATGATATATTTCTTCAGATAATTTGTTTTCATTCCATTAGCTCCTTTCCCTGTCCGTGCTAATGACAAGCTCGCTCTTGATACCGTTCAGTTCAATGATATTCTCCGCATCGGGCGTGTCGAAGCGTTCCGTCTGCCGTCCGTCTTTCTCATAAGAGATACTTGTTCCAATCCCTTTTGTAACGGCAGTAAAAACAGTGTCCTCTGGAACATGGATTTTTGAGGTTGCCGATACTTGGTTGATTGCAATCTCCCCATTCAAAGAACGGCATACAATCTCCATATCCAGATTGCAGTTTACCTCTACCGTACCAGAAACATCCGCCAAAGCGATATACGGCGTCTTTACATCAAGCTCTATGCTGTCGCATTCCAGAGAACGGATTTCCACCGTCTCCGCATTGACCGCACATTCGATTTTCCCGACATAGGGTGATGGGATTTGGACGAAGATACTGACCGCTTCCTTTGCCGTCGTTTCGGATACGCCATTTTTTCGGTTTACATCCACATCAATCCTTTTTCGGATGTCGTCAATCTTGACCTTGAAATCATTCTGGAGCGTGGAGAAGGTATTGGATGCCAGACGGACACGGATTTTCTCGCCTTCGTAGCCTGACAACTGGAATTGCTTTGCTCCGCCAAACTTCATATCATAGCGTTTCGGCTCGTCAATATCGTACTCCGTGATACTCTCATAAAGATAATCCGTCGGTTTTTTCGCCCCTCTTTCATTAGAGAGCAGCTCGTCAATGGAAATGTCAAACAGGGCGGAGATTGCCATGATATTTTCAATGTCAGGAATACCCGCATCCGTTTCCCACTTCGTAACCGCCTGTCTGGACACGCTGAGCTTCTCTGCCAACTGTTCCTGCGACATTCCTGCCTGCTTGCGGATGGATTTTAATTTCTCTGCAAATGTCATGTTCGTGACCTCCTTATTTTGATATGCCCAGTATAGGAAAGCGTATTTTGCATTACAAGCAAGCAGGGTTTACATTTCAGTTTTTTCTGCTACTTTGCGTGGCATTTCCCCTTTTGCTATGACTTTGGTCTTCTTCTCTAAAAATACAGTTTATTTATAGACCGTCTGCCTGTCGGTAACGGATTGAAAAGTAAAGGAACAAATCTGTTCCCTTATCTTTCCTTCCTATAATTTAATCAAACTCCATAATTATCGGAAAACATCATTTCTGTCCAAATAACGGACGGATAATTTCCTCCATACTTCCTTGCTCCATATTTAGAAGCCGCTCCAAATTATAAATAAATGCTGTCATCTTCTTTTTCTTTTCTTCCTCGCTATATTCCATGAGGTCATCAAATGCTGTATAGGAATATAAAAAAGTCATTTCAGCAACTTCTTCTGGATAATCCGTCTGGCATATCCCCTGCGAAATTCCCTCCGTAATCAATGTCGCAATAAGCGGTGTGACTTCGAACAATAATTTTTCTTGTATTTTCTGGTGCATAAGGGCATTTTGCGGTTTATGTACCTGTTCCAATATCTCATGACCAAAGCTGCCGTCACTTATATTAAGAGCAAGCATCATCATCGTAAAACGCTGTAACACGGGTATCTCCGTTTGTTTCACAATTGATTTTGCTTTTTCAAGTATTTGCTCTGTCATACGGTCAATCATTGCATCCAAAATTTCTTCTTTGGATTTGAAATGATAGTAAAGCGTACCTCTTGCAATGCCGATTTCTTTCAGAATGTCATTGGTGCTTGTGGCATCATAGCCTTGTTCTCCAAACAATCTCCCTGCAACATCCAATATCTCATTTTTGCGTTCTTCCGCCTCTTTTACAATTCGCATTTTCTACACGCTCCCAAACACATCAAGACCGACAGATTGTCGGTTGTTATTCTATCATAGAGAGCGTTCGCTGTCAAGAAATAGTCACTTTTATAAAGTTTATAGCTCTTTCATCTCTGCTGATAGGCTATTAAATCTCTTGTTGTCAGAGATTTCACATCGTTCTATCAGAAACCACATCTCTGTAAAATATAAGGGCAAGATTTTCAGAGAACAGGTGGTGAGCTTATGGATAAAAGAAATAACGATTTTGACTTTGATTTCACGTCGATAGGACAGGCAATCAAGAAAGCCCGTGAAAAAACAGGTATGACACGGGAGCAGCTTGCCCGTATCGTGGATTATGACCCAAGACATCTGCAAGCGGTTGAGAACGAGGGGCAGTATCCGAGTATCGAGCTGTTCATTCAGCTTATTACGATGTTCGGGGTATCGGTGGACGAGTACATATTCCCAGAGAAAGAAGTCAAAAAGAGTTCCATCCGCAGACGCTTAGACGCTCAGCTTGACCGTCTGGACGACAAGGAGCTGTCCGTCATCGAAGCAACCGTGAATGGGCTATGTAAGGCAAAAGAGCCAGAGGAATAAAACCTCTGTTTTTTCTTTCGCCCTTTTCCTAATAGCTCGGACAGCCGTAGCCGAGGATTTCATAGTACCCGACGAGATAACTGTTCTGTCGGCAGGCGTCGCCAGAGTTGCCCTCCACGGTATAAACAACGCCGTTCTCGCATTTCTCCACGATGCCTACATGGTCGGCGTCGCCGTCTTGGCCGTCATTGCTCCAGTCGAAAAAGATAATGTCGCCTGCTTTCGGCTCATAATCCTTTCCCTGCCATTGCCCGTTGCTGTTAAACCAATTCACACCGTCCGAACAAAGGGAGAATTTTGGCACGATGCCGCTTTCCAGATAACCGCATTGGTCGGCACACCACGACACGAAGCAGGCACACCATTCCACACGCCCCTCAAATCCGTACCAGCTCCAGTAGGGCTGACCGCCCTCGTTGCCAAGCTGCGTCAGAGCAATCTCCACGATTGCCTGATTGCCGCCGCTTGTGAACGCCCGCCCGTATGGGTAATACCGAAGCACATGGGCGGGGTACTGCGTGTCGCCGTACTTTTCCCAACCTAACCTCTGTGCCTGCATGGTCGAAAATTCCACCGCATTGGCATAGGAATAGCCGCCATAGTTGCTCTTTGCCCAAGAGATATAGCCGTTGCCAAAGTTATATCCCTGCAAGGCGAGCTTGATACGCTCCATGTCAATCGGGTTTTCCACCTCAGCGGAGATTAGGGCTGCCTTTAGCTCCTGTACGCCGCACTGGATAGAATACTCTGGGTCTTGTATCCCGTTTGGCTCATGGGGATACCGTGTGTTAAAGCTGCCCTCTGCCGCCTGCATGGGGTCAAGCCCACGCCCGCCGCTTTCCTGCATCATCACAGCTTTGATAAGCTCCACATATTCGGGAATGCCATACTGCTTGGCATATTTCTGTATCAAAGGCTCATAGGCTTCCACTTCTGCACTAACAGGAGTATAGGAAGTGCTGCTTCCTCCGCCAAACAGGGAAACGGCGCAGCCGAGCAGGACAACGATGAGGATAATCACAATGGCAATCCAACCGCCTGCGATAAGGGATGCAATCAGAGCCTTTGTCCCTGCGATAATCGCCTTGACTGCGGCAATGGTGGCTCTGACCGTCGCTTTTGTCGCTTCGGCTGTCGCCTTTGCGGTGGCTTTCGCCGTCTGTGCCGCTTTCTGGGCGGCTTTGGCGGATGCCTTTGCCGCCGCCTGCGTCGCCTGAACGGTCTGCTCGGTGGTCTTAATCGCCGTCTTAGAGGTCGCCTGTGCGGTTTTCACGCCGTTCTCGGCGGTCTTGATTGTGCCTTTCGCTGTAGACTTGACCGTTTTCTCCGCATTTCTGGCGGTAGTCTTGATTGTCTTTTTTCCCTGCCGCCTTGTCTTTATCAGCGGGTTTTCTGTGGTCTGGGGAGCTTCGGGCTTTATAGCAGAAAAACTGTCTGAAGCAGGGGAACGGCCCGCTGTCCCGTTTCGGATCAGCGAGCCGTCCTGTTCTGCCATCACCTGTGCTTTTTTCTTCTCGGCGGCTTTGACCGCCCGTTTCTGCTTGAAGTCCGATACCCTGTCCTTTGCCTTGCCGATGTTCTCTTTCGTGGTCTGGACGGATTTCTGCCCCTGCTTATTAAACTGGTGGATGCCCTCGTCCTTGATGCGGTCTGCACCGTAAGAGATTTTATCCGCCGCATATTCGGTGGCAGAGCTTTCATCGGCATAATAGCCCTGTTCCGCTTTCTCCTTTGTCTTGGCATAGGCGGATTTCATACGCTCACTTGCAATGGCGGCTTTGTCTATGGTCTTTATCGTGCCTTTTATCGCATCTCTGGTCTTAATATCAGCCATAGCAAACCTCCCTTCTGTAAATTCCTGCGGCTGTTACACCATCCGTTTTGCCACAACCACAAGCCTGCCGTTCTGGGCGGAGTATTCGCAGGTGGAGAGGGTAATAAGCTTATCGCCGTACTCGGCGGTCACGCCCGTATCATACAGGGCAAGCTCCTTGCATTTGGCGATATAGGCGTTAAATTCCTCCTCATTCTCCGCATCCACAAAGTCATAGTAGCGGTAGCCCTCCGCACTGTACGCCACGGTCTTAAAAACGGCGACGATTTCATACTCGCCCTGCTCGGTCAATGTGTCAAACCGGATGGTCTTGTGTTCCTCATAGAAGCCCTTATCCTTGTAGTTCTCCAACGCCCCGAACATCTTTTGCCCTTTGATATGATGACCGTAGATAATCAGGTTGTCGCTTGTGAGGATGTCGCAGTTTTCTTGGATATACGGCACACCCAAATCGCTGTACTCCTTTTCAAAGCTGTGCTTCAGATAGAAGTTGGGGTTGTTCTTGCTCTGCATGACGGGATAGTTGATAGCTGTTCCGTCAATGGAAATCCAGCCAACCATGTCTTCATTCTGCAAGTACAATTCCTGATACTTGGCAAGCACATCCTCGCCCTCGCTGACGGGCGTATCTTCTGGTGTTTCTTCCTCCGCAGGGGCGTTCTCCACCACCTCTGCAAGACTGTCAAACACTTCTTCCTGCTCGTCCACCTGTGCATAGTGGGCATAGATATGATAGCCGCAGAAAGCCGCCGCCCCTAAAAGGCAGGCGGCGGCAATAATACAGATAACAGATTGATATTTTTTCAAATTCATAGGCTTGTTTTCCTTTCTTTCATTTGCCCTGTTTTCTGGGCATAACGGTATGCCCGCAGGGTATTTCATTTTTTGAGATTACGGTTTACCGTGTATGCTCGGTCTGTTTCTCCCGCATGGGTAAATCCCTGCAATACTCTGGATACCTGACCTTAATGCCCTCCATAAAGTACGGGGCGAACTCGCAGCAGAATAAATCCTCTGGCGTGAAGCTCTTTTCCCGCCCTTCCTCGGCGTAACCGTTCCAGAGGTTAAAGGCGAGGTGGCAGACCTTGACCGTGCCGCTTGTCTGCCAACCTCCGTGCATCCCCTCTGGGATAATCAAATCGTTTTTGAAATCAAACATCTGGCTGATATTCGCCCTCGTTTCCGAAGCGATACCCATCACATAGAAAAACGCCCTGTGGTAGCAGTCGTTTATCCTGCATTTCATCATATTTTCCAGAAAGAAATCCCGATGGGCTGTGCCGTTAAACCTTATATCCGCCATCGCTTACACCTCCCCAAACTTGGTCGTCATCAGCTTATACAGCTCCGTATTGCGTGGGAACTTGTTGACAAACGGTACAAGGGAGCTGCCAACTTTGAGAAGCCCCTGACCTGCCCCCACATTCGTGATATAACTCATCTGCAAATCGGAGATGTTAAGGAGCTTGGCAAGCTCGATACGGTCTGTGGACGCCTGATTGAGCATGATGATAAACTCGGAGTTGGCAAGCATTGTCCTCGCCGTGTGGCTCTGCAAGAGGTCGTCCACATTCTGGGTAATACCTGTGCAGTACGCCCCGTATTTCCTAACTCGCTTCCAGAGGGTAAAGAGGAAGTTGGCGGAATACTCATGCTGAAACAGCAGGTAAATCTCGTCAATGAAAATGAATGTGTTCCTGCCTTTTGCCCTGTTCTGCGTGATACGGTTTAAGATGCTGTCAAGCACCACAAGCATACCGATAGGCTGCAACTGTTTTCCCAAGTCCAAAATGTCGTAGCAGATAAGGCGGCTGTGGGTATCCACATTAGTATGCTTCGCAAAGGTATTGAGAGAGCCGTCCGTGAAAAGCTCAATCGCAAGGGCGATTTCCTGTGCCTCTGGCTCGTTCTGCTTCAGAAGCTCCTCACGGAAGTCCTGCAAGGTGGGCGGCGTCCCCATATAGTTGCCCTGCTGATAGTAGCGGTAGACGCTCGCCGTGCATCGGTCAATGATGGATTTCTGCTTTGCCCCCAAGCTCGCCCCGCCGATGAGCTGCTCGCAGAGGGACAAAATAAACTCCGATTTCAGGATGACGGGGTTTGCACCGTCACCATAATCGGAGTTCATATCCATAGCATTGATATGGTTGTCGCTCGTTGCCGAGATGTGGATGACCTCGCCCTGCATTGCCCGTACTAAAGGCGAATACTCTCGCTCAGGGTCTATAATAATAACATCGGCGTTGGGGTCGGTCAGAATGATGTTCGTCATTTCCTCCTTTGCCGTAAAGGATTTACCCGCACCAGACACGCCGAGGATAAAAGAATTGCCGTTCAACAGGTGGCGGCGGTTAGCGATAATCATATTTTTGGAGATTACATTCTGCCCGTAGTACACGCCGTCCTTATGGTAGATTTCCTGCACTCTAAACGGGATAAACACCGCAAGGCTCTCCGTTGTCAGCGTCCTTAATGCGTCAATCTTTCTTACGCCAAAAGGCAGGGCGGTATTCAGACCGTCCATCTGCTGATATTTCAGCACGGCGAACTGGCACAAATGCTTCCTTGCCGTCGTCAAGAGGGCTTCCGTGTCGTTGTCGAGCTGTTCTTTGGTATCGGCGGTATGCACCATCGTCAGTACCGCAAACATCATCCTCTGGTCACGGGTCGTCAAATCGTCCAGAAACTCCTTGCTTTCCCGACGCTGCTGCTCCAAGTCGTAGGGGATGACGGCGGAAAAGTTGTTGTTCTGGTTCTGCTTCCTCTGCCAGTTGGTGATGTTGGTTTCCACACCGAGCAGACGGTTTTCCACCTCCCTAACCGCTTCATCCGTGGGAACGGGAACGGCATCCACGGAGAGCATCATGTTACGGTTTAATTCACAAAGCTCCGCCACCATACTGTCCTTGATATACGCAGCGTATTCCCGCAGAAAAATCACACGCCCGTACCTGTCGCCCATCTTAAAGTAGTCTTTTTCAAACTCAAAGGTATCAGGGCAGATATAGTCCTTGAAGTCGTGACCTTTTTTCATGGACTGCATCATATCAAAAGCAAAGGCGGTTTCCTCGCCCGTGCGGTAGAAATCATGGAAGATGCGGAGCTTATCGGCTGCGTCAAGCTCGCTGCATTTTGAGCCAAGACGGTTGAAATGGGCGATAAGGTCAGACCCCACACGGGCAAAATAATTCCTTGCCTCCTCAATGTTCTTCTTGCACACCGATATAGTCACATATTTATCCTGCACGATAGAATTAGCCCCTGTTGCCTTATCGAGCAGCATCTTGTTGTATTCCCTGCGGTACTTGTCCAGACCGTCCTCCGCCATCGGGATTAAAATGGTCTGTTCAAAATCCGCTTTGTTCAGGCGGCGGTTGTTAATCGTGATTTTCGTGGTCGCCCCGCTGTCGAGGGCGTTCAAAAGCTCTGAATACTCTAAAAACATCGCTTCCTTGTCCTCACGGCTCGCCACGGCGTAATTGATGTCCTCAAACTTGAAGGTCTTGGCGTATTTGTTCTTCCCGACAAGGAAAATGCCGTCCTCCCAGATGGTTTTCATGGGGATGACCGCCTGCACTGATTTCGGAACGGCAAATTTCTCCTTGTCCTGCTTAAACAGGTTTTTAAGCGTCTTTATCATGGCTTACCTCCTTACGCTTTTTTGATTTCTTAGCTTTCTTCATTTTCTGTTTCTCTGACTTTCCCGCCTGCCGTTTCTGCTTCTTTATCGGGGCGGGCAAGCCCTTCTCCCTTGCTTCGATATTCGGCTTCAACGCTTCATAATAGAGGTTGTCTGGCAAAAATAAAATCTTCTTCGGCATCAGAAACTCCGATTTTATCCACGCCCAGACAAACTGCTCGGCGGTCATGCCGTTGTATTTCACAAAGCCCATCATGGCAAAGGGGGAAGCCCCCAGAATACACATCCAACTGAGGGTTTCCGTGCCGAACTTCGGGCGGAGCAGGAAATACAAGCCCACCGCCACGCCGCAGGCAAGGACAGAAAAAATGAACTGCCGCATCGACAGCCCGAAAAACATACTCTCCGTATAGTTGCGGATTTCCTTATTTATTTTGACTTCCAAATAGATAGCACCTCCTTTTGGACATAAAAAAACCGCCACCTGTTATCAAGTGACGATTTTGCTCGGTTTATTTTCTTGTTACCTGATAAGCCAACTGTAATCCTGCCTGCAATCCACCACATAATCGGCGTAGACTATATCGTCTACTATCTGGAAGATTATCATATAGCGTTTTTCAAACAGGATAAAACGGTAGGCGTTTCGGGGAATATATTCCCCTGTAAGCCACGAGCATCTCTGTGGCATCAGCTCCAATGAATTTGCGGTCTTTTCAAACTCGGCTGTCAACCGTTCCGCCGCCTCTGGGCTGACCTGTGCCAGAAATGCGGCATGGGAAACGAGCATCTGTGTTGCACGTTCCGATACAATCACACGGTATTTATTCTGCTGTTCCATGACCTGCTGCCTCCTTGATTGCGCTACGCATCATCGCAGCAACTTCATCAACAGAGTAACCTTTGTTCCCGCGCATCCTATCTTCCTCAACGGCAAGCAGCTCCTCACGGAGTTTTAACATCTTTTCCCGTCTGTTATAGGTTTCAATATCCATGACAACCAAATCCCCCTCGCCATTCTTGGTAAGGAAAATCGGCTCTGCGGTCTTTCTGCACATATCGGCAATCTCATTGTAATTCTGGCGGATTGCTGCGGATGGACGAATATTCATAATGACACCTCCTTGAATTGTATCGGTAGTAATA
>OKVH01000983.1_pt1 | contig 14504 bp, 7 predicted proteins | sample 1604791 | NCBI WGS metagenome assembly OKVH01 (sample SAMN01760919, study PRJEB22395) | human gut metagenome | reverse complement strand
CAAATCAGATCGATGCTGCTGCCGCAGAACTCATTTCTGTTCGTGATGATATTGCAAATCAAAAAGACGGTGTTCCTCCATCGGTGTTGTGTGTCATTTGCGGAATGTCTAATGCTGCGTATCAGCGACCTGACGGAGTATTTGTCGTGCCGATAACTGCGCTGAAAAACTGAAATAACAATCATCTCTACCGCAGAGTGATTATAGACTAAAACTGAATATCTCTACATAGAGCACCCAATCCCGGGTGCTCTAAATTTTTTATGAAGGAGGAAACCCATGCCAAGCAAATTGCAATCGTATATGCAGATGGCAGACGAAGCGCAGCGGCAGATCACCGGAAGCTTACAGGGCTGGACGAGCTTTCTTTCCACCGCCGCACGGCTGTATAAGTACCCGTATGCCGAGCAGGTCATGATCCACGCCCAGCGACCGGACGCCACCGCCTGCGCGGAGTATGACTTCTGGAACGAGAAAATGGGCAGATATGTCCGTCGCGGCTCCAAGGGCATCGCCCTCATCGACAACAGCGGCGAAAGACCGAGGCTGCGCTATGTGTTTGATGTATCTGACACAGGACGCACCGAGCGCGGAAGAAGCCCGTATCTCTGGGAGTTGCGCGAGGAACACAGGGACGCCGTATCCGCCATGCTGGAAAACCGTTACGATGTGGACGGCGCAGGCGGACTTGCCGATCAGTTTGAACGCATCGCCGCACAGCTTGCGGATGAATACTGGAATGACTACCAGCGTGACATCCTCGCCATCGTTGACGATTCTTTTCTCTATGGCTATGATGATTTCAACGTAGGCGTCGCGTTTCGCAGCGCCGCCACCGTCAGCATCACCTATTTGCTCATGTCCCGATGCGGTCTTGACCCGGAGAACCACTTTGAACACGAGGATTTTCTGAATATCTTCGACTTCAACACCCCGGAAGCCGCCGCCGAGCTGGGCACGGCGGTAAGCAGGATCAGCGGACAGGTGCTGCGCGAGATCGAAGTCACCATCAAAAATTATGAGCGCGAGAAAATCGCGGAAAGGAGCCAAAGCCATGACAGAGATGACCTACACGAAGAACGGGGATTACCTGATTCCCGACCTGACGCTGACCGAGACGGAGGAAGCGAGACCGCTGGGCAAGTACGGGAGACTGCGCAGGAGCTACCTTCAGGAGCACAGACCGGGGCTGTACAGCCGCCTGAGCCTGTCGGAGAAGCTGTTCCCGCACCTGCGGGAGATCGACGAGACGGCGAACCGGAGGCTGGAGCAGATGATGCCGGAGCTTATGAAACTGAACGGCGTGACGGAGGAGCTGAAAGCCCGGGATCAGATGAAATGGGTGGGGCTGATGAACAACCTGAAAGCGCAGGCGGAGGAAACGATCCTGAACGAGCTGGTGTACAACTGACGACGGACGAACCGGAGCCCGAACCGGCGCAACTCCCGGAGGCATACCAACTGAGCCTGTTCCCATCGGAGGATGAACAAATCGCATGGATCACTCAAGCGGAGAGCTACATGCCCTCCGCTTTTTCCATGTCTATCCCGCAGGAGGATATTGACCATATCCTTCGCATGGAAGGCAATGCAGACCATGCCCGAATGATGATTGCGACTGAGTTCTCCAAGGGCAAAAGCACGGAAGAAATAGCGGAGTTTCTTAAAAGCACCTTCCACGGCGGCAACGGCATTGTCACCGACAATGGACGATATTCTGTGTGGTATGCCGAGGACGGTATTCATATCGCCACCGGCGATGCTTCCCGCTATCTGAACTCCGCGAAGGTCGTTAGCTGGCATGAAGCCGCAGCGCGTATCGGTCAGCTTCTGGAACAGGGCGAATATGCTACCAATGTGGAGCTTGCAGAAGCGCCGGGGCATGAGCGCATGGAGCTGGCGAAGTCCCTGTGGTATCTGCGCGGCGATCTCAGCGAGGAAGCGAAAAAACAGGGCTATCTCTCCTGCCTGGACGACTACCGAAGCGGCGGGTTCCCCGACGCTACTGCCCGTCTTGCGGAAGACTTGAAGGACTCAGCGTTCCACCGGACGCTAAAGGACGAGTTTGCCGCATTCTCTGCCGCCTATTCTCAGGATAAGAGCCTCATGCGATTCCACTTCCATAAGCAGCACAAGATTTGGACGGAGCTTAGCGAGCTTCCGCTAAATCGGCGGGAATACCGTTCGGATATGGCGGAGATCCCATCTGTCGGGAGATTTATCACCGAAGATGAAATCTCCGCTTCTCTGACCCGCGGAAGCGGTATTGACGGCGGAAAGGGACGCATCTACGCCTATTTCACAGAAAAGCACAGCACCAAGGAGCAGGCGGACTTTCTGAAAAACGAATACGGCATCGGCGGCAGGTCTCACGCGGTATCCGGCGCGACGCACAGCGGCGAGGATCACAGCGGAAAAGGCATCGTCCTGAAAAAGCAGGACTGCCCGGAGGTGCAGATGAACTGGGCGAATGTCGCCAAGCGTATCTCCGAACTGATCCGTAAAGAACGCTTCCTTAGGCCGGAAGAAAAGACGCAGTATGAACAGCTTCAGCGGCAGAACACGGAGCGAAATACTGCATGGAACGAATATAACACCGTAAAGGAAGCGCACCCCGATGATATGGTGCTGTATCAGGTGGGCGATTTCTTTGAGATGTACGGCGAGGACGCAAGACAGGCAGCGGAGCTGCTTGACCTGACCCTGACCACCCGGAACATCCCGGATGTGGGGCGTGTAGCCATGTGCGGCATCCCGGCAAACCGTCTGGAACAGTATGTGGAGGATCTTCGGGATAAATACGATGTGACCATCTCCGCTATGGACGAAAACAGCCATGAGCGCCGCACCTATACCATGCGCTCCATCGACCATGAAGCGGATCGGGCAACCGATGCGTATGAAGCGGAGTTCGGCGCGGACGGCTATCGCGCCTTCCCCGGAAACAGACCGGAGGAGGAACCCACTATTCCCGATGTGCAGGCGCAGTTAGATAAGTACCTCCCCGTCGTGCGGGATGCAATCGAGCAGGATATTCGTTACCGAAACGCCTGCGGTCATTCCGACCGGGAAAACGCTGCCATCGAATGCAACGCCGCCGTGCGCCGCAGCGTCCTTTCGTCCAATGATATGGAGCTGATCCGTTCATTCTCGGATATGCCGGAGTTTCGGGAGAGACTGCATCAGGAAGCCTTTGAAGGCACCTATACGCGGCTCTATGAGCTTCTTCGTCCGCTCTCTCAGGATGATATAGACGAGGCGCTCCGTGCGTGGAACGGCGATATAAAGAGCAAGCATGCAGTCGTCCGGTATATGCGGGAGCACGCCCGCGATAAAGATACCGCCGTATGGCTCTCCCGTGAATACGGCGGGGATGAAAGCAAGAACCTCTTTATCAGCCGCGCCGGAAACCCGGAGTTTGCGGAGCTGACCTGGGCAAAGGTGCAGAGGCGAATTTCACAGCTCATTGAAGCGGACGATTTCTACACCGACCGGGAGCGTGACAATCTGGATGACGTCGATCCCATCGCCATCCGCGAGGCGCTTGCCCAGCGCGGCATCGTGAGCGGAGAGCTTGTCGATCCGGCTGCGCTTGAGCGCGACCCGTTCATTCAGCAGGTCACGGCTGACGCAGAGCGCATTGCACAGGAAGATATTGTTGACCCGACCGACCGATTCCATGTAATAAGCATTGACAGGGGTTCTAAACCGCTATATGGCGTGTGGGACGATGCGGCAAACGACTATTATACGGACGCTGACGGCGTAACCGAGGAATTTACAAGCGAATGGCAGGCAGAGGATTACCGACAGGAGCTGCAAGAACAGGCGTTTACCGAACAAGCCAAAAGCCTCATAAATGACTTCTGCCAAAGCGAGTACGGGGACGATGCGGATTTCAGCGACCTCACGAAGATCGGCGTGGCCTATACCACCGTCACCGACGATGAGATTTCCATTCAGGTAAATATCGACCTTGTGAATTACCGCCTGGAACGCTATCTGGATGACGAGCATCTGGAAACCCGGCAGTACGGCTCTATGCAGGAGCTTATCGTAAACGAGCTGGAGAGCCTGGATTTCAGCGATCTGGTCTATGTTTCGGACGAGGAGGTTGAGCAGTACCGCTTCCATGAACCGGCTGCGGAAGCTGCACCAGAAACGCCTTTCCCGTATGCCGTAGGCGACACGGTATATCTGGAGGACGGCAAGCCGTTCATCATCGAGAGCATCGGAACCTTCGATATTTCCCTGCGTGACCCGACGCTTTTCTATCCCATCTTCCGCGCGGAGAGCAAGGAGAGCTTTGTACGGCTCATGGAACGCTTTCCCCAGCCGGAGAAAGCCGCACCGGAGGCTGCGACAGAGGAAGCGGAAACTGTTCCCGGCTACCACACCGAAACGGAGGTTGTCTATCCGGCAGAGGAAACCCGTCTTCCGTATGATGTGGTCATTCAGACGCTGCACATCGACGAGCCGGAACCGCCCTCTCTTGAAGAGGTCATGGACGGCAATCCCATTTCCGTACAGATAAACGGCGAGTGGCAGACCTTCCCCAACAGAGAAACCGCCGAAACCGCCATGTATGAGGAATACAAGGAAAATCTACACAGAAATGCGCAGAACTTCCGTATCACGGACGATGATCTGGGCGTGGGCGGAGCGAAGCGTAAGTTCCGCATGAACATGGATGCGATCAATCTCCTGAAAGAGCTGGAGTTTGACGGCAGACAGGCAACGCCCGAACAGCAGGAGGTGCTTTCCCGCTATGTGGGCTGGGGCGGTCTGGAAGACGCTTTCGACGAGACCAAGGAAAACTGGAAAAACGAGTTTGCCGAGCTGTATGCTACCCTCTCTCCGGAGGAATACGCTGCCGCGAGAGCCTCTACCCTAAACGCCCATTACACCAGCCCCACGGTCATCCGAGCCATTTATGACTCGGTGGAAAACATGGGCTTCCAGACAGGCAATATCCTGGAACCGTCCATGGGCGTCGGAAACTTCTTTGGGATGCTCCCGGACAGCATGGCCTCCAGTAAGCTCTACGGCGTGGAGCTGGACAGCCTGACGGGACGCATCGCAAAGCAGCTCTATCCCAAAGCCGACATCACCGTTGCAGGCTTTGAAACCACAGACAGAAAAGACTTCTTCGATCTTGCCGTCGGCAACGTGCCATTCGGACAGTATCAGGTAAATGACCGGGCTTTTGACAAGCTCGGTTTTTCCATTCATAACTACTTTTTCGCCAAGGCGCTGGATCAGGTGCGTCCGGGCGGCGTTGTCGCGTTCGTTACCTCCCGCTACACCATGGACGCAAAGGACAGTTCTGCAAGAAAGTATATCGCGCAGAGAGCCGACTTCCTCGGCGCGATTCGTCTGCCGAACAACGCTTTCAAGGCAAACGCGGGAACTGAGGTCGTCAGCGACATCATCTTCCTGCAAAAGCGCGACAGACCCATCGAGATTGAACCCGATTGGGTACACCTGGGTGAGAACGCGGACGGCTTTGCCATCAACAGCTACTTTGTGGATCATCCGGATATGGTGCTGGGACGGCAGACCTCGGAAAGCACACAGTACGGCAAACAGGATTTTACTGTGGAACCGTATGAGGGGCTTGACCTCGGAACACAGCTTGGCTATGCCATTCAGAATATCCGAGGCACCTATACGGAGGCGGAGCTGCCTGATCTGGGCGAAGACGAAGCGATTGCAGAGTCTATCCCCGCAGACCCGAATGTAAAAAACTTCTCCTACACCATCGTGGACGGAGAGGTTTATTACCGCCAGAACAGCATTATGACAAAGCCAGACTTAAACGCCACCGCCAAGGAACGCGCAAAGGGCATGGTGGAGCTTCGGGACTGTGTGCAAAAGCTCATTGGTCAGCAGATGGACGGCTTTATCTCGGATGAAACAATACGGCAGACGCAGGCGGAGCTAAACGAGCTCTATGACAGCTTTACAGCAAAATACGGACTCATCAACTCCCGCGCCAACGCCCTCGCCTTTGCCGATGACAGCTCCTATTATCTTCTCTGCTCTCTGGAAGAGCTGGACGAAGACAAAAACCTGAAGCGCAAAGCGGATATGTTCACCAAACGCACCATCAAGGCGCATGAGGTCGTGACGAGCGTGGATACCGCATCGGAAGCGCTGGCGCTCTCAATCTCCGAAAATGCCGGTGTGGATATGGAATATATGTCGCAGCTCACCGGCAAGGACGAAGAAGCCCTGTCAAAAGAGCTTCGCGGCGTGATCTTCCGAAACCCCGAAAACAAGCAGTGGGAAACGGCGGACGAATACCTCTCAGGCAATGTCCGGGAAAAGCTGCGCATCGCGCAGTCGGCGCAGAAGATGCAGGAAGGCGATTACGCCGACAACGTGGAAGCGCTGAAAGCGGCGCAGCCCAAAGACCTGGACGCTTCGGAGATCGAGATACGCCTCGGCGCAACATGGATCGACCCGGAATATATCCGCGAATTCATGTGGGAGACCTTTGAGACCCCGTTCTATCAGCGGCGCATGATCGACGTAAATTATTCCACCTTTACGGCGGAATGGAACATCAAGAACAAAAGCGCGGTCAGCTATAACAATATCGCCGCGTATATGACCTACGGCACGGAACGGGCAAACGCCTACAAGATTCTGGAGGATACCCTGAATCTCCGCGATGTGCGTATCTATGATACCAAGTACGACGCAGACGGCAAGGAGCGCCGTGTACTGAACAGCAAGGAAACGACGCTGGCACAGCAGAAGCAGCAGGCCATCAAGGACGCTTTCCGTGACTGGATATGGAAAGACCCGGACAGGCGGCACGCGCTGGTCACACGCTACAATGAGCTGTTCAATTCCACCCGTCCCCGGGAGTATGACGGGAGCCATATCACCTTTACCGGCATGAACCCCGAAATCCGGCTGCGGGAGCATCAGCTAAACGCTGTCGCCCATGTGCTTTACGGCGGCAATACGCTCCTTGCGCACGAAGTTGGCGCTGGCAAGACCTTTGAAATGGTAGCCGCCGCCATGGAATCCAAGCGCCTCGGTCTCTGCCACAAGTCCCTGTTCGTCGTACCGAACCACCTGACGGAACAGTGGTCGAGCGAGTTTCTCAGGCTGTATCCTTCCGCCAACATCCTCGTCGCCACGAAAAAGGACTTTGAGCCAAAGAACCGCAAGAAGTTCTGCGCTCGCATCGCCACAGGCGAATACGATGCCGTAATCATCGGTCACAGCCAATTTGAAAAGATACCCGTATCCATGGAGCGGCAGCAGCGGCTTTTGGAGGAACAAATCAATGAGGTGGAAGAAGGTCTGCGCGATCTGAAAGAACAGCGGGCTGAGCGGTTTACGATCAAGTCCTTAGAGCGCACGAAGCGCGGACTGGAAACAAAGCTCAAAAAGCTTCAGGACAGCACCCGCAAGGATGATGTCGTCACCTTTGAGCAGCTCGGCGTAGACCGCCTGTATGTGGATGAAGCGCACAATTACAAAAACCTTTTCCTCTACACCAAAATGCGGAATGTGGCGGGGCTGTCCACTACCGACGCGCAGAAATCCTCGGATATGCTGCTCAAATGCCGGTATATAGATGAGATCACCGACAGCAAGGGCGTGGTCTTCGCTACCGGCACACCCGTCAGCAACAGCATGACGGAGCTTTATACCATGATGAGATACCTTCAGCACGATGCTATCCGAGGAAAAGGACTTGCGCACTTCGACTGCTGGGCCTCCACCTTCGGGGAGACGCAGACAGCCATCGAGCTTGCGCCGGAAGGCACCGGCTACCGCGCAAGGACGCGCTTTGCCAAATTTTTCAATCTCCCGGAGCTGATGACACTGTTCAAGGAGGTGGCGGATATAAAGACCTCCGACCAGCTCAATCTCCCCACGCCTACGCCCATCTACCACAACGAGGTGGCGCAGCCCACCCAAATTCAGAAGGAAATGGTGCAGGAGCTCTCGGAACGCGCAGCAAAGGTACACGCACAGCTTGTAGACCCCAGCACCGACAATATGCTGAAGATAACGTCGGACGGGCGCAAGCTGGGGCTTGACCAGCGCATCATCAATCCCGATTTGCCGGACGATCCGAACAGCAAGGTCAATATGTGCGTGAATAACATCGTGCAGATCTATGAGGATGGAAAAGCGGACAGGCTGACCCAGCTCGTGTTCTGCGACCTTTCCACGCCCAAAACCGCCCCGGCGCAGAGAGCCGCAAAGACAGCAGGCGGCAATCTGGACAGCCCTGAAATAAACGCTTTGGAGCGTCTGATCGACAGCGAGAATCCCGATGAACCCGGCTTCACCGTCTATGAGGATATTCGGGAAAAGCTGGTCGCCCGTGGTATTCCACGGGAGGAAATCGCGTTTATCCATGAAGCGAACACCGAAACGCGGAAGAAAGAGCTGTTCGCCAAGGTGCGCAGCGGTCAGGTGCGTGTTCTCATGGGCTCCACCTTCAAGATGGGGGCGGGCATGAACGTCCAGGACAGGCTTGTGGCGCTCCATGACCTTGACTGCCCGTGGCGTCCCGGCGATCTGGAACAGCGCAGCGGTCGTATCATCCGGCAGGGCAACATGAATCCCGAGGTGCATATCTATCGCTATGTCACGGAATCCACCTTTGACGCATATCTCTGGCAGACCGTGGAAAACAAGCAGAAATTCATCTCGCAGATCATGACCTCCAAATCCCCTGTGCGCTCCTGCGAGGATGTGGATGAGACAGCCCTTTCCTACGCGGAGATCAAGGCGCTCTGCGCCGGAGACGACCGCATCAAAGAGAAAATGGACTTGGACGTGGATGTAGCGCGCCTGAAGCTGATGAAGGCAAACCACCTGAGCCAGCAGTTCTGCCTGGAGGACAATCTGCTCAAAACCTTCCCCGAACAGATACGGCAGAACGAGAGCTTCATCGAGGGCTTTACCGCCGATCTGAAAACGCTCTCCGAGCATCCGCATCCCAAGGACGGCTTTGCCGGGATGGAGGTCAAGGGCGATCTTCTCACGGACAAGGACAACGCCGGAGCCGCTATCCTGGAAGCGTTCAAGGACGCAAAGGGCATGGAGCCCGTTCCCATCGGCAGCTATCGGGGCTTTGCCATGTCGCTGACCGTGGAAGACTTTGGGCGTGATTTTGTTCTTACGCTCAAAGGAAAGATGAACCATCGCGTAACGCTGGGCAAGGACGCCCGAGGCAATCTCACCCGTATCGACAACGCACTGAACGGCATACCGGAGCGTATGCAGGCGGTACAGGACAAGCTCGCTAACCTCCGGGAACAGGTAGAGACGGCGAAAGCAGAGCTGGGAAAACCCTTCCCCCAGGAAGAAGAGCTACGGACGAAATCCGCACGGCTTGCCGAGCTCAATGCCGAGCTGAACATCGACGACAGAACGCCGATGGAACAGATGGCGGAGGACGCGCCTACTGCGGAGATCGCAAAGGCAAAACCGTCTGTACTGGAGAAGCTCAAAGCGCCGATTCCACAGGCTCACTCCGAAGCGAAAACCAAGCATCGGGAGACGGATGCCCGATAAAAAAGGGCTGCGGCAAGGCAGACGCTTTGCCGCAGTTTTCCCATTACGAATCCAACGAAAGGACTGGTAAAACGAAATATGAAGGATATACCTGTTTACAGATTTCCCGCAGCCTATGCGCGGGAGAACAACGAACTGGAGCTCTACCGCGCCTCAAGCAAAGCAAACACCGCCTGCAAGGAGGCAATCGAGAAAGCGATCTCCGAGCATTATTACGATAATGTTCTGCACAAGGAAGCTGTCGCGCAGGTCGCGGAGAAGTTCGGATATGAGCGTCCGCTGTATCTTTTGGCGATCACCATCCGGCAGAAGGATTGGGATGGACGCTTCTCAAACGACAACAAGGCATGGGCACAGACCGTTCCCATAACAGAAAACCCCGACGCATGGGGTACGGATCGGAACTGCTATCTTGCCATAAACAGTCACAGCGGACTGGTCGATCTGTTCACCAAGATAGCGCGGGAGGAAGCAAAAGCCCATGAGCGCAAGCCGTCTGTTTTTGAAAAGCTTCAAAAGCCGCTTGCGGAGCCGAAGCCGGTTTCCGAAAAAAGCAAAGGACGGGAGCTATGAGCGCGCAGTTTATGCGCCGGAACATCCGTATCTCCGTCCGTCTGACGGAGGAAGAACACCGGCTGCTGAAAGAAAAAATGGAACGCATCGGTGTGACGAATCAGGAGGCGTTTCTCCGCAAGATGGCGCTGGACGGCCTTGTGATAAAGCTGGACTTGCCGGAGCTGAAAGAAATGCTCTCGCTCCTGCGCTATACCAGCAATAACATCAATCAGATCGCAAAGCGGCTCAACGAAAGCGGCAGAGCCTACGAAACAGACTTTGCGGATATTATGGAAAAGCAGGAACAGCTCTGGGGGCTTGCCAACGAAATCCTGATAAAGCTGTCTGCCCTCCGATGAATGTGCAGGGGTGCCGGGAAAACTTCTTCCCGACATCCTTGCTCCGTTACATATCTTCAGATATGATGAGCTCAGAAAGGAAGGGATTGACAATGAAATTCATTCTGAAAATTCTTCTTGCGCCGGTCATGCTGGTTGTGTGGCTGATCGAGTGCGTGTGCAAGCTGGCACTCAAGCTTTCCTCCGTGGTCTTTGTACTGGCTTCCATCCTGTTTGTCGCGGCAAGCATCTTCTACTTCACCCACGGCTCCATGCTGAAGGGCTGTATCGGTTTGGTGATTGCGTTTCTGCTTTCGCCCTACGGACTGCCGATGCTGGCCGTCAAGCTTCTTGCGTGGTTTATCGCCATGCGGATGCTGCTCAAGGAGAGAATTTACGGATAGAGCGGAAACGAATGAATCGTGAAACGGCGCAGGCTTGTCCTGCGTCTTTTCTTTTAGGAGGCAAAATGGCAACTACACGAATTATCCCCATGCACCTTAACAAAGGGAAAACGCTGGCGCAATGTCTGACTGACAGAACAGACTACGGAATGAACCCGGACAAGACCGACGGCGGCGAGCTGATTTCTTCTTTTGCCTGCGAGCCTGAGACCGTGGTTTCCGAATTTGCGCTTTCCAAGCGTGAATACCGGGAGCTGACGGGCAGGGTACAGGAAAGCGACATTATTGCGTATCAGATAAGGCAGTCCTTCAAACCGGGAGAGGTTTCACCGGAGGAAGCGAACCGCATAGGCTATGAATTTGCAGAACGCTTCCTAAAGGGCAATCACGCTTTTATCGTATGCACCCATACGGACAAATCGCATATCCACAATCATATCTACTGGAACTCTACGACGCTTGACTGCACACGGAAGTTTTCTAACTTCATCGGAAGCTACCGGGCAGTCCGTAAGCTCTCCGACCTGATCTGCGCGGAGCACCGGCTGTCTGTTATAGAGAATCCTCAGAAGCACGGGCTGAGCTACAACAAGTGGCTGGGCGGTCACGACAAGCTCACCAACCGCGATCTTCTCCGCGTGGCGATAGACGCCGCACTTGAGAAAAAGCCGAAAGACTTTGACGCGCTTTTAGCGCTCTTGAAATCCTCCGGCTATACCGTTTCCCGAAAAGGCAGGCTGTCGCTTCGGCATGAAAATCAGAAAAAGAGCATCCGTCTGGATTCCCTCGGCGAAGGATATTCCGAGCAGGAGCTCCGCGATGTTCTTGCAGGAGGCAAAACGCACAATCCGTTCGTTAAGAAGAAATACCCGAAACGAAAAGAGCGTACCACGCTGATCTCAGAAATCGAAGCGAAGCTCAATTCCGGGAAAGGCTACTGGTACGATCAGAAGATGAAGGTGGTCAAGCTCAAACAGATGGCCAAGACTTTTGTATATCTGGAAGAACAGGGCTTTGCCGATTTTGCCGCACTTTCAAATGCCGCCGCTGCCGCCGAGGAGAGATTCAATGAGCTGAAAGCGTCGATCAAGACGGCGGAAACGCGGATGAGCGAGATACAGACTTTGCGGACGCACATCATCAACTACTCCAAGACCCGCGAGGTTTACGCCGGATACCGCAAAGCCGGATACTCCAAAAAGTATCTTGCGGAGCATGAGAGCGACATCATACTTCACAAGGCGGCGAAGAAAGCCTTTGATGATTTCGGACTTAAAAAGCTCCCCACGGTCAAGAGCCTGAACGAAGAATTTGCACGGCTGCTGACCGAGAAAAAAGCGGCATACGCCGACTACCACAAGACACAGGAACAGATGCGCGAGCTTCTGATCCATAAGGCGAATGCCGCGTATCTGCTGGGACTGGAGGAACGAAAACAGCAGATCACAGAGCGCCAGCGGGAGGAAAAATAGCGATGGAACATCGCGTAGCCACAGATGAAATCTGTGTCAAACGGGGTATGGGGAAGCCCCATCAAGCAGTAGGCGGAGACTCGTCAGAGTCTCCGCCTGCTGTCTTTTGGCTCCAAAAGACCTTGCTTGCTACGGTATCTCCTTTTCTATCGCTACTACGGTAAAGACTATATTGTAGAGTATAGGAAACTGACCCCGTGTCCAAAGCCTTCTGAATTTCCCGAATTTCTCGGCGTATATCTTCAAGATTTCTATACCAGGCCAGAAAAGTATTCTGCGCGCCCCAGAATGACATCTCTCTGCTATCGGAAGCAAAAAGTGTGTATTTGGGACTGTTATTCCCGCCTCTGAACTCCTGTGAGCGCATAACTTTTGAAACGTCCATTATAACATTCTCATTTGGAGATGTTACTCTGATCATGCATGATCGACGGTTCTCCTGTGGATTGCTGTCGGGAACGCTTCCTGTCATCAAGCTGTCCAAAGAAATATTCAGTTTGTTTGACAAAATCAAGAGTTTTTCAACTTCAGGGTATCCTTCTCCGAGTTCCCATTTCGATACAGCCTGCCTGCTTACTCCGAGCATCTATGCCAACCCTTCCTGAGACAGTTGATTCTTCTTCCGAATCGCTTGTAGGTTTTCTGAAAAACTCATTTTTTCATCCTCCTGTTTGATAGGTTGATAGGATTATATCGCTTATTTGCGCATCCTTCCACCAACTGGAATTTGCATTTACGCAACTTGAAGTAGCTATTTGAGTTATATCCCTCATAACTTTGGCTTTCTTATCCCGTCTCCACAAAGCAAAAGATTATCCTTTTAATAAAGAACAATATTCTAACCCAAACAGGTTACAACTTCAAAAACCTACTCGGTAAAGACCACCCATTTTTCCAAACGGAAAGGCTTATAAATTTTTTCTAAAAACTTGTAACCTGTTTGTACCGATACCTCGTTGTATAAGTAAAAGGGTGATTCCAGAATTATTCGCTCTTTTTAGCAACAGTATTAAACAATGCTTACAAGGAGGAAAAACAAATGTTCAAAAGAAAGACAAGCATATTCTGTTTGCTGATCGCCGTCTTGATGATGGTATCAGCATCAACGGCAGCGATGGCTGCCTCACCGTATGAAACACGGTACAACAACACCGTGATGGCAAGCAGCGTTGCATCCATTTCCGACAGCGGACTACTTACGGTAGACAACCAGTTTCAAGGAATCCGCGGAAAAACAACCAAAGGCGAAATCACTACTTATGTTGAGAAAAGAACACTTGGCTTTTTCTGGACGCGAGTTGATATTGGACAGCCCAATAATCAATGGGTCGATGTCGTATATGATTATTTATATGACGGAACCCATACATTCCAGTTAAGCAATCAAGGGACATATCGTATCACGGTCGTTTATGTCATTTCTGGATCTGGCGGGGATGCTGACACCATCAGGCAGACCATGACAAAGACGTATTAAAACTAACGGTTCTGGTACGCTTTCTATGAGAGGTGATGCCGATGCAATGAGATGAATACATTGTTTTCGCATAATAACAATTAACAAACAAAAAGCCATTGTTCAATTAACAACAAGGAGGTTTATTTCAATGAAAAGATTTCTTTCATTAGTACTTGCTCTGATAATGATTTGCTCATTATCAGTAACTGCGTTCGCAGACAGTCCAAATCCGGACAATCAAAACTCTGGAGGCATTCCGCTTTCGGAAGAGATTATAGAGCAAGTTGCCATTGAGTGGGCAGCATCCACTAATCCAGAAGTGGACATACAGGTAAGTGATGTCATTAAACTGTATGGATATGATAACAATTTATGTGGTGCGTCCGTTAGCTATGTTTCAAACGGAACGCCATATGGCTATGTTGTGCTTGACTTCTCTACGGACTGCATTGTAACGGAATATGTTATCGAAGAAGGTGCTCACAACATTTGTGACGCTATCCTCGAAAACGCAGGTGTTGAGATCTCTGTTAGAGCCAATATTGAGCAGACAGCAAAAATCTACAGAACAACTCCCTTTAATTATGCGGTTTCTTTAGAAGTAAATGGTGTTAAAAGCTTTTATGATTCGCAGAAGGGCAATATTTCGATACAAGAGTTTAATGCCGAAAGAGATATTTATGATGCTGGAAAACAATCTCGCACTACACCTGTAGGACAT
>OKVH01000969.1_pt1 | contig 14615 bp, 24 predicted proteins | sample 1604791 | NCBI WGS metagenome assembly OKVH01 (sample SAMN01760919, study PRJEB22395) | human gut metagenome | reverse complement strand
TTTTGTATTAACATATTAGTTGCTGCTTCTCGAGCCTGTTTCAGTTTGGAAGAGTAAGAAGTACTGTTGATGCCGAACAGGTCCGAAATACTGGCATCGAGACTGCTGAAAAATCCGGTACCTAGCACACATTCACCTGAACAAAATCCTAAGTACTCTGTAATTTCATAGTTTTCAAAGTTAAAACCAGATGTAAGTTTCATAACTCTTTCCTCCTTTGAATATTTTTTTTACTTTTAGAAATAATAACAGTATGAAAATACTATTATACGATCACATCATCAAGAACGACCTGACATTTCGCCAGGTAGCCGAACTTACCGGCATTCCACGTTCTACTGTCAGCGACATCGCAAACGGCAAGACATCACCCACCATGAACCAGATGGAACAGCTGGCAGCGGGACTGCAAATTACTATTTCAGACCTATTTGAGTCTGATTATAAGTAATCTCATCTGAATTGTCCGGGATTTCGGACAATTTCGAAAATTGCATCACTTTTTTTCTCCTGAAACGTTTACTAAGGTGAATGGGAAAATATTCCAGATCACACATCACACGTCAGGAGGTACATAGGATGGACTACAAAAAAGGTATAATGGAACAGATTGAACAAATAAAAAGTAAACAAGTATTAAAATTCTTGTATGAACTTATTATAGCGTTCAAAGAAAATTGGGGCTGTTAAAGCCCTTTTTCTTTTTGAGCTAAAAAGTCAATCATATCATATACGCTTTTTCGATTGTCACTATTTAAATCCATCAATAGCTTCACATGATCAATAAGGCATTTGTCCATTAATATTTTTGTAACTAAATCAGCACTATTGTTTAGATTCTCTTCATACCCCATGAGATAAGCTGGTGTGGTTTCAAGTGCCTGAGCGATTGGTTCTAATATTGTTGTCGGCAAATTTTCAATATCACCATTTTCATAACGATATACAGTTGCTCTGTTTTTTCCAAGTTTAAGAGCTAGCTCATCAACACTCATACCAGCTTCTAATCTTTTTTGTCTGATTCGTTCTCCTATTGTAATAATAACCACCTCCTTTGGAGATGAAAATATAATAGCATATGATTCGCAAATATGCAACAAGATAATACGAAAAAAATACAAAAATCGCATATAATGCGAATAATATATTGACACACTTGAAAAAGAATGCTATTATTTCATTAGTCGCATATAATGCGAATAAAAAAAGAAAGGAGGAGTTGGATGGTCAATATTCAGAAACTTAAGGGGAAAATGGTAGAAAATGGCGTTAGTGTTGAAAAAATGGCTGAGATTATAGGCGTTAATAGATCGACAATGTACAGAAAACTTGATCCAAACGGTAAAAATATCTCAATAAAAGAAGCAACGATAATGGCGAGAGAATTAAAAATGTCATTTTCAGAGGTAAATGAAATTTTTTTTAATTCGGAAGTCGCATAAAATGCGAAAAGCATAACAGAACAGAAAGCAGGGTAGGAGGCGAGGAAGAGATGACATACATGAGTGTTCAATTGAATAATGGAAAGGTTTTATCGGGAAAATTAATTGGAGAACTTGTTACCGATATAGTAAACAAGTTCTCCGAGGCTGGCTTATCATGTGATGAAGCCAAAATAATTCTAAGCCGCACGAGAGAAGCTTTAGGTGAATTTAGCATTGTACAGAAAATTGATTAAAGATTTTTCTGAAGCATTTCCTGAAGTGTATACGAAATCACGTGGATATTTGAGGAAAGAATATCATTTTCATCTGGTTCTATTCCACATTTTGCAGTTAGCATACCATTTCCGGCTCTGACGTTTACTGTATAATGTTCGGAATAAACTCTTTTACCAGAACAATAAGTCATATCAAAAACTATTTCCTCTGGAATTTTTTCATAATCCAGTTTACATATCATGGATTGTCCAGGTGCGATTGTAGATTTTGCGATGTCTGATAAAAAATCACGTGGCGGATCAGGGATACTGTAACTCTTTGATAAATCAGGAGAGTAAGAAAAACTGGTTACAGTAGCAGGAGATGCCCCGGAATTTTTAATAACCAGATAAAAATGAGGTTTGCCATTGCAGTTGATACTTTGACCATAAATGGAAATATAAGGACGCGTTGCATTTTCAATCATTATGTTGTTTTGCTCAATCACTTCCTTAGATGAAAGGAAGGCTTTGTGAGCAACAAGTACAGAAAAAAATGCGGAAATGGCACTTGTAAAGGTACAAGCAAGAGTTAAACCTTCGGAAAAAGTCATAAAATCATTCTCCTTTCTTAAGTACTCGGCTGTTCCAGCAGCCTGTATGACAAGAATAAGAGGAAAAAATGATAAAGTCAACTATAACAGAAAGCAGGGTAGGTAATGTACATCATAAATAAAGACAGGACACAGCTTGCGAATATGGAGCAAATTACAGCTTTGTATATCGGCACAGACGGTCGATCAATAAAAGCAGATTTTGTCACTGGCAAAGGATGTCAAATTGCCAGATATGATTCAGGAGAGGAAGCGTGTGCGGCAATAGAGCTTTTGGGAAAAGCGATGGGGCGAACCGAAACGTTCTTTTTTCCAGATCAGGATGAAATCAAAGCACACGTACAGACGAACAACCAGAGATGGCACCATGCAACCGGAAAGAAGACAAAAGGGCATGGAGGTTCATAATTCACGAAAAGGTGAAACATTACGGGATAGTGAGGAAAACAGATGGAAATAGGATATTGCCTGGAATGTAGAGAACTGAATTATGCAATGACAAATGCAAACGGGACGTTCGAGCGGGCGAATATGTCAAACACTCATGAAGGACATAAACAGTATATTTTCGAAGCACCGGAAAAATACACACCACCGATCAGAAATATTTTGACAAAGTTACAAGCGGGGTTGCCTATTTCGAACAATGAAATTGTCCTGTTTAAGTTAGCGATTGATTTCGGGGATTTGGATGAGGCGATTAGAAGAACAGAAAGCAGGGTAGGAGGTAGAAGAAGAGATTATTGTAAAAGGAACAACTGAAAGAGTTGGAAGATATTTAAAAGAAAACAACGTGAACTTAAAAAAATTGTCTCGCGATTCAGGCATTACATATGAATTGTTATATGCCAGTGTGCGAAATAAACGTAGAGTTCGGGAACTGCGGGTAGATGAGTTCTTGAGTATCTGCAAAGTGTTAGATATATCGGCAAATGTATTTAAAGACACGAATCAAAATTAAAGGAAAGCAGACATAGGATGTAACAAAAAGCGGAGGAAATAGAAATGCTATTGTTCATGGAATGGTTCAGTATGCTGATTGTATTTGTGTGTACTGTTGGGGGAATTATAGCAATAATAGAGGACATATATCTCTGGAAAGTTATAAAACGCAAAGAAAAATCTGCCCGACTCAAACTGGATGAGCGGGCAGAGGATACAATGACAGCTGAAGAATGGAAAGAAATAGAAGAATTTATTGATTGCTATATGAAGAATTCTGAGAAAGAAAATCATCAATAAAACTTTCGAGATCTTTTTCCTGATCAGCTAGATAGACATGGATGGAGTTAATAAGCTGATATATACTTCCAGAATTACATTGAAGATGAAGAATATTATTACTGCCTTCACTGTGTAAATACATACGATAACCAGATGTTATTGTTCCGTCCCGCCCAGATTCATTTACTTCATTCAAAAGGTAAATTTCACCGTTGCTAACGATAGCATAATAGGAAGCATCGAGATCCAGGTGCCGAAATTCAGATTGAAATAATAAATTGAAAATGGGTTTGTTGGATTCAGGTTTCAAATCTCCAAAGTCTGTTACACGTTTCCAGTGAATATTACCAGACAAAGTACCTTTTGAAAGATTACTCATGAATTGTTTGATTTTGTCATTATTCATAATACTGATTTTTCCTTTCTGAGAAGATTTTTAAGAACAGTCAGTCGCTGTGCAACATTTTTCCAAGTCTTAGCATCCAAGTTTGATTTTTTTAGGGTTCTTTTCAAAAATAGAATTTTAAATTTGATTCTTAAGGAAAGAAAAGAAAACGCCGTTTCAGTATCGACTAAGAACTGCAAAATGTTAAATTGAAAAGATTCCGCACCAGAGGAAGAGTAAATTTTATCTTCCATTATAGAGTTTATGAAACCCAGGAACTTTCCTTCAATAGTATTGAAATTATTTTTGAAAGTTTCCCGTTCTTGTCGATGTATTATGTTCTTTCGAACATTTATAGTAGCAATAAAGGTAAGAAAGGTAAGAAGCAAACTTATGATGCTAACCCAAAAACCGATATATTGCAACGATAAGGGCATAGATGCTGAATTCATGGCAACACTTCTTTCTTTTGTATTTTTAAATATTTTAACATAGTGTAAAAATGTTTTCAAGATTGGGACGAAGGAGAAAAATGACAGCGGAACAGAAAATGGGAAGGAGGGAAGGCATGGAAGAACTCACATTGAAGATGCGTGCGAAGTATCCGGACGAAACGGATAAGACAGAGGGCAGATCGGATGACCTGATCAAGGTGTTGGATGAAGCGGTGGAAAAGAAATACCAGAAGATCAAGGAAAACCGGGAAGGTATACACCGGAATACAGGAGTTCTGTCAGCAGTTGAGATGGACAAATCCGCAGATTGCAGAGTATGCCAGAAAGAAAATGATGGATCTGGCGATTCGCAATGGGGATCTGAAGTAAGGGAGGAATTATGGAGAAACGACAGAGAATCGAAGAAGCATTAAAAGAGATCGGAATTCATAGCATCAAAGATCTGAACGAAGCCATAAAAAAAGAAAAGCCGCTTGATCTTGGAATTATGACAGGAAATGCGGAGGCAGTAAGAAAGGCAGGATAAGGATGAAGAGAAGAGAGTTATATAGTCTGATCGGCAGTGTGATTGCCCCGATCGTGGCGGCAGGAGCGGCAGCATTCACATTTTGGTGGCTGACAATGTACAGTGTACTGTGTGAGAGAGACGTAGCCGGAACGGTCATTACTGTATGGTGTGCGGTAGTAATCCGCATCATGTTGTGGGCGGAAAAGAAAGGAGAAGAGGGATGACAGCAGAAGAGAGAAGAAAATGGATTGATGTATTACTGGATAGAGTATTGAAGATCCATGAACAGGGAAAACATCATGTCAAAATTTCCGTTTCTAATATTAGCGGAAAGACAGCTGTTTTTGTGCATGCGATGAAAAATGGTTATGCTCCTAGAAGAGATCACAATTTTTCACAGATTATCGAAGCATCTGATGACAGCATTGACTTCGGCGAAGCACTGATGTTTCATGATGCCACTAAGTATCTGGATAGCCTGATTGAGGACAAGGAGGTATCAGAATGATCGGAGTAAGCGAAGAACGCGACCCGGCGGGCATTAAGCTGATGAGACGAGCTGGTTTGAACCCGGATCAGTACATAGCGGTGAAGAACAATGCAGAGGAGCTGGTAGCTATGGACATCAAAACCGGTGAAAAAGTAATAATTGAAAAAGTCCCGGTGCTGGCAGGCAATCCGGGACTCGAATAAAAAAGCAAGTCCAGTATAGAGCATATGAGAGGAAAAAGCAAGTGAACCATAAAAAAGAAATCGTAAATACACTTCAGAGAATGTCAGGGAAATATTCGGCATATGAGATTTTTTCCGACTGGATCAAGTGCTGTGCCCTGGCGATCAGCAACCAGAGCGACCTGTTCCAGGATAATGAGATATGGGAGAGCCGGGAAAAAGAGTACCTTGCGACCATCCAGAAGTATACAGCGGAAGAAGCAAAGGAGTTTACCCGGATGCTTGCGGAACTGACTTTTGCACTGGAGGATGAAATAACAGACGTGCTGGGCGAAGTGTACATGGAAGCCGATATGGGAAGTAAGTCCACCGGGCAGTTTTTCACACCGTACCATTTGTCGAAGATGACTGCCGGGGTTACGGTCCCGGCAGACGTTTCGCCGGCGAAACCATTGGTACTGAATGAACCAAGTACGGGAGGTGGCGGCATGATCATTGCCGCCGCTGAAATATTGAGAAAAAGAGGGCTGAACAACCAGAGGTGCATGGAAGTGGTTGCACAAGACCTGGACTGGAAGGGCGTGTATATGACTTACCTGCAGTTATCCCTTTTAGGGATAAAAGCAATCGTAGTGCAGGGCAATACCCTGTCAGAGCCATTTACAGACCTGAGAAGCTACCCGAAAGAACGGGTGCTGCTCACGCCTGCACAAAAAGGAATGTTGATTTGAAAGGAAGAAGCAAGATGGAAGGACAGCAGCCAGATGCACGTCAGAGCCTGTATGAAAGTATACTTCTGGTTCTGATGAACGAAGAGGTAGATATCAGCCGCGTTAAGAATGGGATCTATGTGGCACTGAATGGGTATGAAGTCCAGGAACGAACAACGGAGATTGCTCTGATTTCACAGGAAAGAAATGAATATCTGCTTAAAAAGTTTATGATTGCAAAGACGGTCAAAGGATGCACACCAAGAACTCTGAGATATTATCGTGACACTTTGAAATTTGTGTTCGATTACATAGGAAAAACGGTAGATGACATTACCTCAGATGACATCCGGATGTACAGCATTATCCGGATGAAAAAAGATGGAGTAACTGAAGTAACAGCAGATAATGAACTCCGTGTGCTGAGGAGTTTTTACGGGTATCTTCAGCGGGAAGAGATCCTGACAAGCAACCCGATGCTGAAGATTGAATGTATCCGGGCACAGCGGGTGAAAAAGACGGCATTTACCGAAATGGAGATTGAAAAACTCAGAATCCAGGCGATGGAAACAGGAGCGAGAGAAAGCATGATTGTTGAAACGCTGTTAAGCACTGGAATGAGGGTCGCAGAACTGGCACAGGTCAGACTGTGCGAGATTGAAGGAAACCGTGTGCTGACCCATGGAAAAGGGAAAAAGGACCGTTACACCTATCTGAACGCAAAGGCAGAGCTTGCGATGGACAGGTACCTGAAAACCAGAAACGATGATAACCCATACCTGATCCCAGGACGGATCATGCAGAGAGGTGATAAAGAACTGGAAAGACCGGCAGCATATAACTGCCATGGACATGTCGAACGTCACCAAATAGAAGAGACACTGAAAGGAATTGCACAGGCAGCAGGCGTTGCCGAAGGGAACCCACACAAGTACCGCCGCACCTGTGCGACAATGGCACTTCGCCGGGGTATGCCAGTTGAACAGGTGTCGAAGATGCTGGGACATGAACAGCTCACGACTACACAAATCTATCTGGATATAGACGAGGAAAACATGAAAGCGGCACACCGGAAATATGTAGTTTAGAAAACAAAAGGGCATTGCCATGACAGCAATGCCCTCCGCGAATATGCAATATTCCAAACCATCAATATTGTATCATTTCGCCGGCGAAAATTCAAGCGGCAAAAGCAGCGGCAGAGCCGCTTTTCAACTTGATTTAGACAATTAAAGATAGGAAAACCAGAGGGATGTATACAAGAAAGACTTGGAAGAGTAAAAACGCGATTGAGATAGCAGAATACCATGACTGCAGGTATGGGGCACCGGGAAGAAGCAGGATGGAAAAAAGGAAAACCACACCGGAAGAGATGGAGAAGCAGAACCAGAGAAACCGGGAGCGGAAAGCCAGACATAAGTTATGGGCAAACTTCAAGGAAGACGACTACTTTTCAACCTGGACGTTTAAGAAAGAAAGCAGACCGCAGGACATGGGAGAAGCAAAGCAGATCTTCAGCAAAGTGATCGGGATCATCCGGAGGGAATATAAGAAGCGTGGGCATAAGCTTTGCTGGATCCGCAACATAGAGGTAGGCACAAAAAATGCATGGCATATCCATATCGTGCTGAACCGGATACCGGATACGGACCTGATCCTGAAAAAAGCATGGACATATGGCGGGATCCATAATGAACTGCTGTATACAAGCGGGGAGTTCACAAAGTTGGCGGTATATCTGTGCAAAACACCGAAGACGGACAAGCGTCTGAAGGAGAACAGCTATTCAACGTCCAGGGGATTAGCCGGGATCGAGCCGAAAAGGCGGGTCATGAAAGGCAAGACCTGGAAAAAGGAGATCAGACCGCCGAAAGGCTGGTACATCGACAAAGAGAGCGTCCGCCAGGGAGAGAACAAACTGACCGGACAGCCATACCGAACCTATATCCTGTTCCGGATACAGAGGAAATAAAGACACGGTAACAGGGCAGAAAAGCACTAAAAACAATGGATAAAGACAAAATATGTGGACAGTGTGCATAAAATGTGCACAACTGCAAGGAATAGGGCAGAAATGCGATAAAAGGGAGTCCGCAGAAAGGAGAAACCAGTGGAAGAACATAGAGCAAAAGTAAAAGCATACATAAAAGTGACCAGCTGGCAATATGCCTGGATGCTGGAATACAACGGGCACCGCCTGTACGGTGAAGGAGAAGGGAGCACGCACAGTGTAAACCGGAAGCTGACAGCGATCGAAGCCCTGGCGGATATGCTGGGGCACATGAACAGGGGAGCAACGATCGACCTGGAGATCAATGAGATGAACGTTGCAAACTACATCAACAGTGGATGGCTGGGCAAGTGGAAACAGAATAACTGGAAAACCGTGGGTGGTGTCGGGGTTAAATACGCAGAAACATGGAAAACGGTACGCTTTGAGCCACATGAGCTCCGTGCGAAATACGTCCGCGGGCTGGAGATACCGGCATGAGCGGCGAGTGGGACGGCTTCTTGCTGCCGAAAAACGGCAGGAAGAAAAAGCGGAAAAAACATGGCAGAAGCATCATGCAGGCAGGGAAATACTGCTATCTGTGTGCCAGATTCTACGGAGACTATGGGCGAAAGCCTGTGCAGAAGCACCACATAGTCTTCGGGCGGGGAAACAGGCAGATATCAGAGGAGCTGGGATTGACCGTCTACCTGTGTGACCAGCACCATGAACACGGACCAGACGCAGTGCACGTGAACCATGAAATGGCACGAATTTTGCAGGCAGACGCACAGGAAGTATATGAACAGACACACACCAGGGAGGAGTGGATGGAGCGAATTGGGCGGAATTACAAACTATAAATGGCAGAAACAGTTCAAGGAGCAGTGGGGCATCCTGCATAATCGATACGGAATGCGGGATCTGCTGAGAGAATGGCCGGAGACAACGGCAAAAGTGATGAAAGCATTGAAGAGAAAGGAAGGCAAACAGAATGAACAAAGTAATCTTGATGGGAAGATTAACCAGAGACCCGGATATCCGACATTCTGCTGGCGAGAACAGTACAGCAGTTGCACGTTATACACTGGCAGTGGATCGCAGATACAAGCGTGATGGCGAAGCAGGTGCTGATTTTATCAGCTGTGTGGCGTTCGGACGCAGTGCAGAGTTTGCCCAGAAGTATTTCCGCCAGGGGCTGAAAGTAGTCGTTACAGGTCGTATTCAGACAGGAAGCTATACCAACCGGGACGGTAACAAGGTTTACACGACAGATGTAGCCGTAGAAGAACAGGAATTTGCGGAAAGCAAAGCGGCCGCACAGAGAAACCGGGAAGAAAGCAGCCAGGAACGGCCAGAGCCGATGCCAGTGGATGAGAACGGATTTATGAACATCCCGGACGGTATTGACGAAGAACTGCCGTTCGCATAGAAACTGATCTGAATTACGGCAAGGAGAAAGGAAGAAGATATTATGATGTTCACAAAATTTGGCGAAATGAATTCCTATAAGGAGATCAATGAACTGGCAGAAAACCTGTTTAATGAGGGCGATATCAAAAGCCTGAAAGAAATGGCTAAAGAGAACGGGATTCCGGAAGATATGACAGAAATGTACCTGCAGGGCGAGATCCCGCAGCTTTGTGAGGCGATGGATGCGGCACTTGGCAAGATCGATGTCGAGGTCAGAGAGCTGAAGCCGAAGGAGATCATGATGGACTGGGTAGAATACCTGAGAGGTCAGTGTATGGAAAATGAGATGCTTGCATTTCAGGTGCGAAAAAAGGGCAAGAGCCTGGCGGGATGCATCGGGACACTGCTGAAATGGTCCTATACTAACCAGGTGTCTGTACATAAGGACGTAATGAAGGCGGCAGGCATCGGAGGAAGCTATAGACTGGGCATGTGCCCGGGGATGGCAACCGCCAAGAAGCTGATCACAGGGTACTATATGGGAAAGTAGGCGGCAGAAATGAAAAAGAAAGCTATCGAAAAAATCCCATACCTGGGACTGAAACAGGTCAGCAGAGGGCAGGATGTGAAATATATCGGGGTAACGGCGGTCAAGACCGTGGGGCACGAAAAGCATCTGTTCCTGGAAATGTATCGAAACGAAAAAGCATCAATGGATATTCCGGTCGTACGGATTGCACTGACAAAGAAAGACTTCGGCACTTACTACCCTGACAAAGATACATGGACAAGAGAAAAAATCGGAAAGGACTATTATTACGGTTCAACACTGGTCTGGAATAAGGCAGGGGGAAGGACAGAGCAAAACAGCAGGGCAAAAGCCAATATCCTTGCCACCGAAGAAGACATGCAGCGTATTGAAAAATTCTGTGGAAAAAATGAATGGTATAAAAGCGAATGGTGGGAGCACATATACCGGTTTCAGAGTTCCATCGCAATAGAAGAACGAAGAAAAGCAGAAAACAGAAAGTATGAAAAACGGCAGCAGGCATTGAAAGACCGCCAGGAGCACACACCGGAACTCCCGGAAGCGGAGATCCTGGAGATGGCAGACAGGTTTTATTTCCACCAAAAACATTTCCTGTACTATAAAAAACGCGGCTGCTGGGTGCGGATCGCCTGCACCAAATGCGGCGGCGTAACCGAAGCCAGATGGAAAGGCGGAATAAGCTACGAAAGCCAGTACCAGAAATGGGTGGACCCGCCGAAAGAGGGTGTTCTTGCACCATGCCCGATGTGCGGTGAGAGGGGCGAGTATAAATGCCAGGGCAAGGTAAAAGGTACGCACAGCAAAAGGATCTATGCATTCCTGGGGCAGAAATATAAAGAAAAAGGCATGGTATTTCGATATATTGAACTGGAAAAAGAATGGAAACTTGGCTTGGAGGTTGGTGAGAAAGAAACAATCATGCATAATGCCAGTGAAGAGATTTCAGGTATTGAAATAGCAAGGGCCTATCTGATGCCGGGCGAAAAAACGCAGATCGACTACCACAAACATAGCTGGATCGATGGAAAAGATTACTGGGATGACTGCAACCTGTACGGAAACGCCAACATCACGATCCATGCAGGGCGGATCCTGCCGCATACCTACCGTGAAATGCAGGGAACCATATTCCAGTACAGTGCCCTGCAGGAATATGAAAAAATGGCCCCGGAAGTCAACCCGGTCAGCTACCTGGAACGCTGCCAGGATTTCCCACAGTTGGAAATGATTGTAAAAATGGGATTAAGCGAGACCGCAGCGTCCATGGTCCGGTGTGAGTGCGGCATCATAGCAGACACAAATGCAAAACGGCTGGATAAATTCCTGGGGATCCGGAAAGAGCGGACACAGCAATTGATTAAAAGCAAGGGCAACCGTGCACTCCTGGAAGTTATGAAGATGGAAAAGAAGCTGAAACAGAACTGGACAGATGAACAGATCGAACATCTGGCAGTGACAAGACTGAAACAGGGACAGGTCGAACAGGCATTACGGTACATGGGCATACAGAAGCTTCTGAACCGGATAGAACGGTATGCCGGATGCAGATATGAAAGTGCCTGCCTGCGTGCACAGGAACGGATCAGACACATGGCAGTAACCTACACGGATTACCTGGGTATGCGGCTGTCACTTGGGTATGACCTGACGAACACGGTATACCAACAGCCGAGGGACCTGGAAGCGGCACACAACAAGATGGCAGCAGAACAAAACAAGAAAGAGGCAGACAAACGTCTGCAGGAAGTAAAAAAGAGATTTGCAGGCATCCGGAACAGCTACCGGAAGCTCAGAAACCGGTATTTCTATGAGGATGATGAATATATCATCCGGCCGGCAAGGTCAGCGGAAGAGATCGTTATGGAAGGCAGGATCCTGCACCATTGTGTTGGCGGGGACAGCTATCTCGGAAAACACAATGACGGACAGACCTACATTCTGATGCTGCGGTTTGCAAAAGAACCGGAGATACCGTACATAACTGTAGAGATCGAGAGGGACACGCACCGGCTCATCCAGTGGTACGGGGCACACGACCGCAAACCGGACAAGGAGCATATGCAGAAGTGGCTGGATGATTATGTAGGACATCTGAAACAGAAAGATACAGAAGCCAAACAGAGAGCACAGAGCGTGGCATAAGGAGGGAAGGAACATGGAGTATACACAGATAACGCTGAATGACTGGCTGGAAATGAAACAGAAGCTGAAACAGGAACTGCTTGGTGTGAAGCAGTCCTTTGTCCGGATCGGATATGCACTCAGAAAGATTGACGATGCGAAGCTGTACGAGCAGGATGGATACAAGAGCGTCGCCGAGTTCGCCAAATCCGAATATGGACTTGAAGGTTCTACGGTGTCACGATTTATGAGCATTAACCGGGAATATTCCATAGACGGCTATTCCGAACGCCTGAAGCCGGAATATGCAGACTTCAACCGCTCCCAGCTGGAAGAGATGCTGAAGCTTCCGGAAGCAGACCGGGAGATGATCACACCGGATACCGCAAGAAAAGAGATCCGCGATATCAAGAAATTCAACCATGCAGAACCGCAGGAAGGCATCGCAGACGATGTAACAGACCTGATCCGGCACTTCGGGGAAGATAACGAAGAAACATTGGGAAAGCTGTATCAGTGCGGTATTGCAGATAACCTGTATGAAAATATCAACCGGCTGATTGAGATCGTAAACCCGGGCGGCAGCAGGAGCTACCGTAAAGGGCTGTTCTTCCTGATGTTCCATGAAGACTGCCTGAAATATAAGAAATACGGACAAACACCGCAGAGAATGGAGTACCGTGAATTTTTTGAGAGAATCATGGATGTTTTCGGTGATGAGCCGGAAGATCCAGAAGAAAAAATGGAAGAGGTGACAGAAGCTGAGCATGAAAGAACGGATAGCGAACCTGAAAGAGAAGTGGAAGAACTGGCAGCAGAACCGCAAAGAGATAGCAGAGTTGAGAGAGAAGATCCTGAAAGCGGGGAACATGAACAGGAGCGAATTGAACAGCCAGATCCGAAGATCGAAGAAACGGAGAAAATAGGAGTTTCGCCGGCGAAAAAAACCGAAGAAAAGGAAGAGGAAACCGTTCCGGAAATCGTGAAAAGTGTAGCAAAAATCGAAGAAACCGTTACGGAAAGTATGGAAAATGTGGCTGAAACTGAGGAAAGCGTTCCCAAAATGATGACAAACGTAGTTGAAGTAGCTGAAACAGAAATGAAAGTTACACATCAAATTAAACTGGAAGCGGAGTTTTTTGACGATGCATTGTCTGGAAGAAAGAGTTTTGAATTACGCAAGAATGACCGTAATTACAAAGAGGGCGATGTATTAGAGATGGAAGAAGTAAAAGACGGAAAGAAAACCGGGCGAAAGTGTAGTAAGCGTATTGTGTACATGATGGAAAACTTTGAGGGGCTGGAAGACGGATACTGCATCCTGGGATGCGAATTGTTGTAAAGGAGAGGATGATACGATGTTTATACATTTGAAAGATTTTAAAAGACTGCTCAAGGAAGCTTATACAGGCGTAGGGTTATGCGTGGCACGAAGAGGGGATGATGTGCTGTTTGGCGGTTCTGGCTGGGTGATTGCCACGGAAAAAGAATCCATGGATAAAAAGCAGCTGGCAGCAGTTATTGAACTGACGGGAGAACTTCCGGGAAATGGAGAAGCTTTTAAGGCAACGAAGGAAGAGAACCAGTACGAAATCGGCGAGGTTCGCTGGGGTATGATAGACAGAACAGAGAACCGAGAGGAAGAGGAGAAATTAACCGTGACGCCGATTGTGTTGGAAAGATACCCATACGGAAAAGCCATGAGGGTATTACAGGCAGCAGACGGACGAGTAGAGGTGCTGGACGATAGATTTACAAAAGCAATTGATTCCATGTCGATGAACTTAGATTATGAGTATGAAGTCCAGGGACCGTTCGTTAATCCTAAATTTCCGAAGCAGGTGTACTGGAAAAGCGAAGCAACGACACTGACAGCTATCTTGTACGATCAGGACGAACTGAAAGAAAAAGACATTCTGGAGTACCTGCGGAATATAAAAATGGAAGGGTGAGAAAAAGAATGAACGATAACAAAAACTGTAGCACATGCAGATACCATAGTGAAAATGGAGTATGCTGGTGTACAAGAAGTGATGAATTCGCTAATGCAACAATAGATACATACCGCTGTAAATGCCATCAGGAAAGAATGGAATATGACTGGAGAATGTCGGTGCTGGACAGGTTCATGAGAGGAGCGGGAAGATGAAGGATGAAAGCAGCTGAAAAAAATGTGAAACGTAAAGCACATTATGACCATCTGGAGCAGAGCGTGGATGCTGAGGCGGCCAGAAGATTCCATGAACCGACTTATTCACAGCGGATTCCGCACTATGTGAAACAGGTATATGAGCAGCTGGAACTGGCAGCAGGTCTGAGCGGATTTGAGATTGC
>OKVH01000966.1_pt1 | contig 14643 bp, 14 predicted proteins | sample 1604791 | NCBI WGS metagenome assembly OKVH01 (sample SAMN01760919, study PRJEB22395) | human gut metagenome | reverse complement strand
CGTATTTTTCCCTGCTTGGGTAGCATCTTTTCTCCGCACAACGGGCAAAAGTATTCCCTCGATTTGTCGGCCTTCTCAGCATGCACAAGACGTGACTCTGCATCTAATGCGTAAGTATAATCCTGCTTCATATGCTTCTTAAATATCAACTAAGTCAACTTTTTTTCCTAATACCGATGCTATTTTGGATAGAATATCTAATCCGACAGAATATCTCCCATTTTCTATTCTACTAAGATTAGCAGCATCAATCCCTGCCAATCCAGCCAAGTCCCGACCTTCTATACCTCTTTCCTCTCTGATTTGACGGATTCTATTTCCAATTCTGGTTCTTTCTCCTTGTCGATTGCCAGAACTCATCCCCATGAAGCTCAGCCCATTTAGAATAGCATCTCTCCAAATATTATTAGTCATTTCTTCCTTGTCATCACAATAATTTCGTTCGAAGATGCTTTCTATCATCCGAAGCTCAAAGGTCTGAGTCTCTTTACTTACGTACTGTCCTACAGGACATAGGACCTGGAATTTTTCCCCATCGCACGCTGTGACTTCTACAATTTTGGAGTTTACAATAATGGCTTTTGTCATTGACTTAGCACGATTCTTTCTCTGATTCATAATAAATTGTTTATTATTCTATATATGTTTGATAATATTCGTCCGCAAATATAAAAACTACTTTCTTAATTGTCAAATATGCCAATTATAAATTGTTTGATTAATCAATATTACCACAATCCTTACTTGTCAAATTTGCAAATTCAATTATATGGTTGTACATTTAGCCTATCCTAATAAATTTCTATTTATGAAAAAAATCCTGTTATTTGCTTCTATTGGACTGATGTTAGTTGCTTGCGAAAGTCGCGAAGAGAAAATTCAAAATGCTGTGTCGCAAGAACTGAAAGGCGTCCTATACGATTTTGAAAGTTACGAACCTGTAAAAACGCAAATTGACTCCGCATTTCAGTCTCCGTATATAAATCAGGAAGTAAGAGACCTCGCAATTAAAATGGCCCAACAAGTCAAAGACTTAACAATTGCAAAGGTTGAATACAATAGTGCTTTATCAAGTATGGCATTATGGGACAGTCCGTACAAAACAGCATTCGATCGTCAAAAAATAAAAGAAGCTGCCTCAAAAAGAGACAAAACTAAACGCGAGATGGATAACCTTCAGGAACAACTACGGTCCACTCTAAAAGATCTGTATTCGAAGATAGCCCAACAAACAGAAAATAATAACGAATTTATAGGATGGATTGTAAAACAGCGTTATAAGTGCAAGACCGGAGGCGGGGACCCGACTTTCGGAGACGACATTTTTGTATTCGACAAAGATATTAAGAATTGTCTCTTCTACTCTTCGAAAGAGGAATATGAAAGTATAAGCCGAATGATTGATCAAGTAAAAAACATCCCGGAAGAGGATTTTAAACAAAAAATAAACGATGTCAACTTTTTGGATGCAATCTAATGTAAAACGGATGTTGCAAAACTAAGCAAACACGATAGGGGCTATGCCGGCGGCATGTACATGTAGCCTGATTGCTAACTGATGCATCGCAAAGCGATGTCCCTACAGCATGAGGAACGCAACTTAGCCACATCATCCTTTAAAATTTGCGCATAAAAAGCAGCAAGCGCGTAAGGTGCGAAATAATTCGCACCTCCTAAGCTTAACGCAGCTTTCACTTAGCGTTTTAGCTGGGGATATTATTAGTAGGGGGTTATTTGAAGACCCAGGTGATGATGCCGGACTGGGTGGGGGAGCCTTCGAGAACGGAGAAGCGGCACTGACGGGTGCGCTCCACGCAGTTGCGGCGCATGGAGGCGTCGGAGGCTACAGTGCCGGAGCTGTGGGCGGCATCGTAGGTGGCGGAGGTTACGTGGCCCTGGGCATCGACCTTAACGCGCACGGCTATCACGCCGAGTTTGGTAGAGGGCACGCGCGACCAGTTTTCCATCGTACGGCCTTTCAGGCCGTTGCCCGGAGTGCCTGAGATGGCGCCTTTGTCGGAGTTGCCCTCCACGGAACCGGGTGTGCCCTTCCCTTTACCGCCGCCGAAGGCTTTGCTGGTGGCGTCGGCCACATTCTTCTTCGCCTGCTGTCGGCGTGCTGCTTCCTGACGCTCTTTCTCACGCTGAAGTTCTTCCTTAGTTGGTCCTTCCTGCTCCTTCTTCACTTTGGCGGGCGAGGGGCGCTCAGAAGTGGCCGTAGGCTTGGGTTCGGCCGCTTTTCCGGCATCTACGGCACCGGAGGCGTCCTGTGTAGGCTCGGGATTGTCGACGGCAGAGGGCGCGGGCTCGTCGACGGGAGCCACCGGATCGAGAATATCGCCCGTACGCACAAATTCGCCTGAGGCATAGAGATCCTCGACCTGGTCGAAAACGATATTCTCCGCAGGCTCGGGAGGCCAGGGCGTCAGTTCATCGGGCGGGAACTTCAGGAAGGTGTGGAGAAACACCAGAAGCACCAGCAGATGGAACGCTATGGCTACGACAATGGCTATTATGCGGTCGGACTTTTTCAATCTTGCTGAGTGGATTGGTTAGGAGTGGTCATATCGCCGGAGAGGTCGGTGGCTGGCACGGCGTCGGGCAGGATATCCTGCGCGTGGTTGGCCACGGGCTTGGTGGCGAGCACCATCTTGATATTGTTGGAGGCTCCGGCGTTGAGCACCTCGACGATGCGGCCGTAGGGCACGTTTTCGTCGGCATAGAGGGCGATGAACCCGGTGGAATCCTGCTCGTGGGCCATCTTGAGGAAGGGCACGAGCGCATCAATCTGGAGCGGCTGCGGCTGCTCGTCGCCGGCCGAGCCGTAGATATTTTTGTCGGCGTCGATATATATGCGTGTGGAGGGCTTGAGAGCGCTCTGCTCGGTGCTCTGCGGGAGGTTGACCTCAAGGCCGGTGGGGAACACGAAGGTCGAGGTCACCATAAAGAAGATGAGCAGGAGGAATATCACGTCGGTCATCGAGGCCATCGAGAAGGCCGACATCATGGAGTGTTGACGTTTGAGCATGGCAGGCTGATTGGGGAGTAATGGACGTGAGCCGCGGCGTCAGACGGCAGGCTCGTTGAGAAGGTCCATGAATTCCATTGATTTCGACTCGAGCATGTTCATCACCGAGTTGATGCGCGCCACCAGATAGTTGTAGGCGAACAGGGCGATTACGCCCACCACGAGGCCGGCCACGGTGGTTACGAGGGCTGTATAGATACCCGACGAGAAGGTGGCGATGTTGGCTGAATTGCCCTCGGAGGCAATCGCGTAGAAGGCCTGCACCATGCCTACGACTGTACCCAGAAAGCCGAGCATCGGAGCGCCGGCGGCCGTAGTGGCGAGCCACGGAAGGCCTTTGGAGAGCGAGGCGATCTCGATGTTGCCGGTGTTCTCGACAGCTGCGAGGATATCGTTGACCGGACGGCCGATACGGCTGATTCCCTTGGCGATAAGGCGCGCATAGGGTGTTCCGGTCTTCTTGCAGAGATTGAAGGCGCTCTCGATTTCACCTTCGTGGATATAGTCGCGGATGCGCTTCATGAACGTATCGTCCTCGCGGGCGGCGCGGTTTATCACAATGGCGCGCTCCACAAAGATGTAGATGCACACCAGCGAGAGCAGGGCGAGCACAATCATGAGAGGGCCGCCGCGGAGGCAGAGGTCCCAGAGCGAGAGTTCAACTTGTTGGTTTACGGCGGCAGTTGCGGCCGGTGTGCCGGTGATGGCAGCGTCGAGCAAAATCATTATACTGGTTTATAGATTACGGGGTGACAGAAAGTGCCGCGGACGGCTCCGAGGAGTGCAGACGGATTATTTCAAGCAGGCCTTGTACTGGCGGATGGTCTCCTCCAGGCCGAGGTAGAGCGCGTCGCAGATGAGAGCGTGGCCGATGGATACTTCGTTGATATGGGGCACGTTCTCCTTGAAATAGCGAAGATTTTTAAGGCTGAGGTCGTGGCCGGCGTTGATGCCCAGGCCAGCCTTTCGGGCGGCGCGGGCGGCCTCCACGTAGGGTGCCACGGCGCGCTCGGGGTCGCGCTCGTAGAGGTCGGCGTAGGGTTTGGTATACAGTTCCACGCGGTCGGCTCCGGCTTTGGCGGCCAGTCGGATATTCTCCACGTTGGTATCCACGAAAATCGAGCTTCGTATGCCGGCCTCGCGCAGCGAGTCGATGATTCCGGTGAGGAAGTCCATGTTGGCACCGACATCCCATCCGGCCGACGAGGTGAGCGCGTCGGGTGCGTCGGGCACCAGAGTGACCTGCTCGGGTTTCACCATGAGCACAAGCTTCATGAACTCAGGCGAGGGGTATCCCTCGATATTGAATTCCGTCTTCACGAGCGGACGGAGGGTGAACACGTCGTCGCGGCGGATATGGCGCTCATCGGGACGCGGATGCACCGTGATTCCGTCGGCGCCGAAGCGCTCGCAGGCCTGGGCTACCTGGGCCAGGTCGGGATTATTTTCGCCACGCGCATTGCGCAAAGTGGCTATTTTATTTATATTTACGCTTAGATTGGTAGTCATTGCCATGTTGTTGAGTTGCAAATTTACCAAGAAATTTCAACACGCTGACCCGCCCTCGTGCGAAATCTTGCCGCATTAACAGAAATTTACACTCCGCTCTCGTCCTCCTTTATTATGAGAAGGGTATCGGCGGGGTGGAGCCGTCGGTGGCCGTTGGGCACGATATAGCGGTTGCCGCGGCGTATCATTATCACGAGCGAGCCGGCCGGGAGCTGCATCTCGCTCAGAGTGGAGGCCTTGGCCAGATGTTCGGGGGTGAGGGTGAGGGTCTGGAGAGAAGTGGGAAGCTCGTCGGCGAGCTCCACGCCGAAATCGTCGTCGCCATGACTGTCGGAATCCACAAGGTCGAGCCGACGGGCTGCCGAAATGACGGTAGTTCCCTGAATGAGAAGAGAAAGGATTGTAATGAAGAATACTATATTGAATATCTGACCGGCTCCTTCTATGCCGGCCACCACCGGATAGGTTGCGAAGATGATGGGCACCGCGCCGCGCAGGCCCACCCACGAGATGAATGCCTTCGACTTAAGGCTGACCTTACGCATCGGCGCCAGCGATAGGAACACACTGAGCGGGCGCCCCACGAGAATCATGAATACGCCGATCAGGAGCGAGACAGGAGCCACGGAAATCATTTCATGCGGATTGACCAGCAAGCCAAGCATAAGAAAGACGACAATCTGGGCGAACCACGTCATTCCGTCGAGAATCTTCGCTATGCCGCGGTGATTGGGCAGCGGAGCATTGCCGATTACGATGCCGCAGATATATACGGCGAGATAGCCGTTGCCAGCAAGGGCGGTTGTACCGGCAAAAGTGAAGAATACCGCGCTAATCATGAGGATTGAAATCATGGATGCGGCCTGCCCGGCGTCCTCGCGGTTGGCCGAGCGGGTGTCGATACGCCGGTATATCCCGATCAGCCATAGCGTTATCTTTCCCATCACGAAGCCTCCGGCGATTCCTACACCGAACTGCAGCAGAAGCTCCACCACGAGGGCACCTGCCGAAAGCGAGCCACCTATGGTTATGGTCTCGATAAGAATTATCGTGAGCATATAGGCCATGGGGTCGTTCGAGCCGCTTTCAAGCTCGAGCATGGGGCGCAGGTTGTTGCGCAATCCCACTTTCTGGCTGCCGAGAATGCCGAATACGGAGGCCGAATCGGTCGACGACATAGTGGACGCCAGCAGAAGCGACGGCAACAGAGCGAAATGGATGTTGGTCCAGCTCATGCCGGAAAGCCACCAGATGAAAACACCGGTGAGAAGTGCGGTAAGGAGGACGCCCACGGTGGATAGCACCAGTCCCGGCAACACTACAGGGCGGATTGCCGCGATTTTGGTGCCCATGCCGCCCGAAAAGAGGATGATGCAGAGAGCTATCATACCGATGAACTGGGCGGTATGCATGTTGCTGAACTGGATGCCCACGCCGTCGGTGCCGAAAGCCATGCCGACCAGAAGGAAGATAAGCAGAAGCGGCAGGCCGAACCGGTAGCTCGACTTGCCGATGAGCACGCCCGCAATCAGCAGCGTGGAGCCGATAAGCAGAATGTTTTCAGTGGTGATATACTCCATAGGGGTTCATCAGAGGAAATATTCTATAATTACAGTGTCACAAAATTAACTTTTTTAACGCAATGAAAGAATGCCGAACGCAAAAAAGCAATCAGAATGCAATATCATAAGATTATAACGTCCAAAAACGCAAAACAACCTTAATTTTATAGAAATTTTCTTGCCAAAAGTACAAATTTCGCCTAATTTTGTACATAATAACCGAATCATTTTCAAAAATCAATCCGCGTAACGCAACTGGAAATCTCTCCACCCATTACTTCAGCGCAACAATTAACTTAATATTTATCACCAATCATCTCTAAAATGCGAAAAATCATTACATTGATGGGGGGGGTAGCTATACTTCTTAATGCAAGCATAGCTTCTGCCGCTCCGCTCGCACCGCGCCCCGTAGAGGAACTGCTGGGCCTGCGCCCAGGCACCACCGCCACGCAATTCACATCGGCCGCACCTGTGAGCAACCATCAGGCGCCCGCACGCCGCTCCTACGCCACGACAACCGGCGAGACCGGCGCGGCAGCAGCCAAAATCAACGCAAGTGTAGTCTATCCCGACAACGTAGCCGGCATGTGGAGCTATTCCACAACGGAATGGAATCCCACCCGTCTTGCCACCGGAATCCTCGCCACCGGCGGAGGTTTCGCCGCGAAAGGCTACTACTACATCAACCGCTACATCGAGGTGATGGGTCTGGAGGAAATCAAGACCATCAACTACAACCTTTCCGACTGGAGCGAATACGACAGCTATACGGGCTACATCCAGTATGTAGCCACCACCATGGCCTACAATCCCCTCCGACACCGAACTCGCCGTCTATACCCTCGACAACCTCCGCGTAAACAGCTACGTGGAATACAACCTCACCGCCTCCAACATCTCGGCGCCTGCTGCCGCTGATGTCGACAAGCCTTTCGAAATCACCGCCACCGTAGCCAACACCGGCGACAACACCATCCGCAGCTTTACCGTTGAGCTATGGCGCAACGACGAGCCCGTCGACCACGTGGACTGCACGGCGCTCGAGCCTTCGCAGCTCAAGGAAGTAACCTTCGAGCAGACGCTCGACGTGACCGCAGGCGAATACGTAAGCTATAAAGCCGTAGTGGTATGCGACAACGACCTTAACGACGCCGACAATACCTCGGAGGAAATCTCCGTAGGCCTGGTGGCACCCACCGTTCCGGCAGTCAACGACCTGACCGCCACATCGGGTGCCGACGGAGCCGTACTCTCCTGGAGCGCGCCTGACGTTGCCAACGCACCAGGCGAACCCTTCACCGAGACATTCGACAACGCCGAGGCATGGAGCAACGTAGTGGCAGGCTGGAAATTCGTCGATGCCGACGGACTCCCCGTAGGTGGCACCAACGTGCCCGAATTCCCGTGCACCGGCCTCCAGTCGTGGTTTGTTGTCAACAACACTCTGAGCGGTATCCAGAGCGGAACTGATCCCACACGATGGAACGCCCACAGCGGCAACCAGTTCATATGCTCGGAATACGTGTCGCGCGGTGGCGTAAGCTACCAGAGCGACGACTGGGCTGTCACTCCGCTGCTCAACACCGTAGCCCAGGCATTCTCGTTCTACGCCAAGAGCTTCGACGCCAAGTATCCCGAAACCTTCGAGGTGCTTGCATCGGCTTCCACAACAAGTCCCGACGACTTCACATCCATCGGCAAGGTAATCGATGCACCCAATGCATGGATGCAGTATCGCTTCAAGCTCCCCGAAGGCACGAAATACGCCGCCATCCGGAGCCGTTCGACCGACAAGTATTTCCTCTTCATCGACGATGTGACCTTCATCCCCGCGGATGCCGCTCCTGCAGCAATAACGCTCAAGGGCTACAACATCTACCGCAACGGAATGAAACTCAACTCCACGCTCCTTACCGAGCCTGCCTACACCGACGCCACCACCCGCGAGGGGCGTAAATACTCCTACTTTGTCACAGCCGTCTACGACCGCGGCGAGTCGCGCCCGTCGAACACGGCCGACATCGACCTCAGCGGCGTAGCCAGCCTCTACGGTGATTCCGGAGTAGACATCCGCGCCATCGGCGGTGGAATCGTGGTGAAAGGCCTCACCCAGGGTAAGGTTGCGGTAATCGCCACCGACGGCCGCACCGTAGCTTCCGCCGAAGCCGCGCCGACAGTGCGTATCAGCCTCCAGCCGGGTATCTACGTAGTGAATGCCGCCGGCCATATAGCGAAAGTAATCGTACGCTAATCCGAAGTTTCCCAGGTTTCACACCGAAACCGCCACAACATCCATCTTTAAAGGCGATGTGTTCCTCCCCGAGGGCACATCGCCTTTAACATTCATACCCTATTTTTAACACCGCCGCTCCGTAGGGATTGCGGGATTTTCCATAAATTTGCAATCGATGGAAATTTTACCGACATCGAACAGTGGAATATGAGCGAACTGACGCAACGACTTCTCAGCGACTATCTTGCCGGCAACCTCTCGGCATCCGACAAGCTTGAGGCTCTTCTGCCCCAACATGCCGACGGATGCGAGCTGCTCGTGGCCTGTCGCCCCGAGGATTTCAGCGCCTCGGCCATAGCCCGCGCAGTGGAGGATTGCGACGCACGCCTGCTTGCGCTGACGGTGACGGCGATGCGTACGCCCGACGACCATCCGGTAGTACTCGTGCGCGCCGACACGCGCAATGCCGACGCGATAGCGCGCTCGCTGGCCCGCTACGGCTATCAGACGGTCGACACCTCGGCCCGGCTCACTCCCGAGCAGCAGTCGGAGGCTATGGCCCGCATAAACGAACTCCTCCACTATCTCGACCTCTGATTCCCCATCGGCCCCGCCCGGCGAGGTATTTTTCTTTAACCGACAACACACTTACAGCCATGAGAATAGCCATAAACGGCAACCGCCATCAGGAAGGATATTTCGAGCATATAGAGCAGCTCGTGGCCACGCTCATGCAACGCGGCGACGACGTAGTTCTCGCCGAACCGTTTCTCGACTACCTCACCACCCATCTCGGCGACAGATTCGCCGTGGGGCTCGACTATATGCCTCTCACGCGGCAGCCCCACGCCGACCTGGCCATAAGCGTGGGCGGCGACGGCGCATTTCTCAAGACGGCGCGATGGATCGGCGCCGAGGCCACGCCGATAGCCGGAATCAACACCGGCCATCTGGGCTATCTCTCGGCTTTCACCTTCGAGCAGGAGGGGGCGGTATACGCATCGCTGCTTCAGGGGCGCTACGCCGTGGAGCCTCGCTCGCTGCTCCAGGTTGAAATACTCGCGGGCGAAGGGAAACAGGCCGCCGCGACGCCGCTGACGGCACTCAACGAAGTGGCAATAACGCGCGGCGACAACGGCTCGATGCTCCGCATAAGCGCCCGGCTGGGCCACAGCTCGACTCTCAACTATATGGGCGACGGCCTGATTATCGCTACCCCTACAGGCTCCACTGCCTACAACCTTTCGGTAGGAGGCCCGATTCTCGCACCTGAACTGGAGGGATGGGTGCTCTCGCCAATAGCGGCCCACTCGCTGTCGATGCGGCCGCTCGTGGTAAGCGACCGCTCCCCCATCGAAATCGGAGTGGAGACCCGCGGCAGCGGCTTCCGCCTGGCTGTCGACGGCAAATCACAGACACTCCCGCTCGAAACCACCCTGAGGCTCAGCCGCGCCCCCTATTGCGTGAATCTGGTAGTCCAGCCCTGCCACTCATTCACCGACACGCTGCGCGACAAACTCGGTATGAAAGGCTTCATCTGATAGCCTGTCTGAGCTTAAATCCCGACACACTCCAAACCGGAATTCAGAACCCTACAGATGCCCGTAGCCGAAATCAACCATAGCGCTCTTGGAAAGGTCCTTGTAAACGTCAGGCGGAACACCCATCAGATTTCCGCCCGCTGGAAGCAAGGACTTGTGAACGTAAGCGTGCCTCACGGAACGCCCGTAGAGCGCCTGCGCGACGCTCTCGACGGGTTCGCTCCGCGCCTGCTGGCCATGCGGCCCCAGGTAGCCTACCGCGACGGGCAGCATATGGAGTTCCCCTACGTCGACGTAATCATCCGCCGCCAGATGATCGACCCCAAGCGCATACTCTGTTCGGCGCGGGGCGCCACAATCGCCATAGAAGTGGGGCTGGGCTGGGACTTCGAGTCGGCCGACACTGTACGCGCCGTAAGCGACATGATGTGCAAGGGAGCCCGGAGGCTTGCCGCCGACCTTCTGCTGCCGCGCGCACGCCAGCTGGCGGCGCGTGTGGGGCGCCACCCCATAGGATGGACCATCTCACGCGGACACCGTGTGCTGGGCCGCTGCTCCTCGTCGGGAGTGATTTCCCTAAGCTATGTGCTGCTCTTCCTGCCGCAGGAGCTCTCTGACTACGTGATACTCCACGAACTGGCCCACCTGACGGAGATGAACCACTCACGGCGCTTCCACGCCCTCCTCGACGAATATCTCGACGGCCGCGAGGCCGAAACCGTAAAACTTCTGAAAACCTACCGCTGGCCCGTATTACGCAACTGAAGGCGTATCTTACCGGCAAATCCGCGGCGTAGCCGAATAAATGTGAGGCAATAAAGCGGCGCAGTAGGGCGTTATCCATTATATGAAAGTGTGTTTTCTCGTTCCGCCCGAGCCTTGCGCCGAAACGCCGGCAGAACGCTCGGCCGGCTGCACAAGGGTGGTCTACCCGATGCCGAATCTCTACGAACTCACCGTGGCTGCACTCGTGGCCGAGAAGGGGTTCGAAGTGGAATATGCCGACCTTACGGCCGACGGCACGGCCTCGCTCGAGCAGTTTCTCGGCGCCGACACGAGCGACGCCTATCTGATCTGGACCGTGAATCTGAGCCGTGCCGCCGACCGCGACGCCCGCGACGCCATACTCCGGCTGCGGCCCGAAGCCACGACAGTGTTTCTCGGCCCCGGCGCCACGTTCTTCCCCGACATCTACCTCTCGGGCAAACGGACGGCGATAGTGCGCGGAGAGCCGGAACTAACTGTGGTAGAACTGCTTGAGCACCTACGCGACGGGCAAGACATTTCAGACCTCAAGGGCCTGACCCTGCATAACCCCGATGGCACGATAAAACGCAACCCCGCGCGCGAACTGCTTACCGACCTCGACTCGCTCCCCTTCCCGGCTCGCCACCTGGCAGGCAAATACCGCTTCCACAACCCGAAGCTGAAAGTGGCACCCTACACCACGATGCTCACCTCGCGCAACTGCCCGTTCCACTGCATATACTGCGTGCCCAGCTCTCTCACTTTTGCCCGCGAGCTCGACTTCCGCGCCGACCACGGCCGCAAGCCGCCCATCTCCTTCCGCTCGGTGGAGAGCATCGGGCGCGAGCTCGACGCCCTTGCCGCCGAGGGGTACCGCGCCATAGGATTCGTCGACGACAATTTCATCTGGAACGAGGAGCGCACCGCCGGAATATGCCGCGAACTTAAGAAACACGGCATGGTATGGGGCTGTCAGGCCCGCGTCGACGCCATAACCGAACCGATAGCGCGCATGCTCGGCGAGAACGGCTGCACCTACGTTGACCTCGGTGTGGAATCGTTCAACGACGAGATTCTGCGTTTTATCCGCAAAGGCATCACCTCCGACCAGATAGTCAAGGCAATAGAACTGCTGAAGAAGTTCGGTGTACCCGTAAAACTCAACATACTGATAGGCACGTCGCCTCTCGAGACCAAGGAGACCCTGCGCGATACCCTCCGCAAGGCCATGGCCCTGAAGGTCGACCAGGTGATGTTCAACATCGTATCGCCATTCCCGGGCACGGAATTCTACCAGATGGCCAAAGAGAACGGTTGGATAAAGGGGGGTGAGTACTCGCCTACCAACGTGCAGCGCGACTCGATACTTTCCTACCCCCACCTCTCGGCCGAAGAGATGGAGCGTGCACTCTACCGCTTCAACCTGCGCTATTTCCTGTCGCCGCGCATAGTGTGGCACCATCTGCGCAAATTCCGCAGCTTCAGCGAGTTCCGTCTGGCATTCAAGGCCTTGCGTGTGAAGCTTTTCGGACGCCAGTAATCAGATCAGCACGCCGATGGACCGCTCCCCCCTGCTCTCAGTTGTTGTAATCTGCTGGAACTCTCTCGAACGGCTGCGCCAGCTTCTCGATTCGGTTCCCGACGCGCTCGCGGGGATTCCCCATGAGCTGATACTGATCGACAACGGCTCGACCGACGGGACAGCCGACTACATCGCCTCCTTCCACCCGGAAATCATCTACCGCCGTCTCGGCAGCAACCGTGGCGTAGCCGCCGCGCGCAACCGGGGAATTGCCCTTGCAAAAGGAGACTACATCTGGCTGCTCGACGACGACACCGTAATCAACTCCGAAGCCGTCGGCGCGATGCTGCGCCATATGGAAGCCAATCCACAATGCGGCATCTGCGGCTGCGCCCTGCGCACGCCGGAAGGCGAACTGCAGCAGAGCTACAAGCCCTTCCCTTCGGTGGGCGTAAAGCTGCGCAACGTGCTCGGAATAGGCAAAGCCGACCCGTATGCCAACGCCATGGCGCTGGGTAAACATTTTTCTCCCTTCTACATAATCGGAGCATGCCAGTTAATCAGGAGGAAGACCCTCGAAGAGGTCGGCCCGCTCGACGAGTGTATATTCTACGGCCCGGAGGATGCCGACTTCTGCCTGCGGGCCGCACGGCGCGGATGGTCGACCGTCTATCTTCCAGACGTGAGCATCACCCACCACTGGAAACGAATCACTACCCGTAGGCCGCTCTCGAAAATCGGACGCGCACACATACGCGGACTCCTTCATTTCTACCTCAAACACCGGCGTATATTCTAACTTAAGAATTGTAAGCTACGCAGATGTTACAAACGTGGGGCAAAGCGGTGAAACGGCACTCAACGCGCCATAACGCTGTAACAATCCGGCGAAATGTTATAAATTGTAACCACAAAGGAGTTACAAATCAGTTGCCGCCTTGCAATCCAAGGCGGCTCTTCCTATCTTTGATACCGGAAAATAGACCACCGGCCGACTTAGCCCCCATTGCGGAGGCCATCGCGGCTGCCAAGCCTATCTATATAGTAATATTATCACCCGGCTACCTCGCCCCTGCTAATGGCCGTGACTCCGGCATCAAGCCAATCACACGGCCCGTCGGCTCCGACCAGTGCAGCCCGATATCAACACCACGGCTATCAGTTGTATCCATGCTGACAAAGGATCCGACAAACAACCCCATAAATCAAGGCCGCATACTGGCAATCGACAGCGATTCGACCATATGCGAGATGATCCGCACCCATTTCGGGCCGGAAGGATTCTCCGTGGATTACTGCACAAGCTATGAGGATCTGTTCTCCATCAATGTAGGAGGATACGCACTGGTAATCATCAGTCTTGACCTTGACGATGCCGACTACGCCCTGAGCCTTGTGGAGCAGATTAAGCAACACAGCGCGTCGGCCCGCACAGGCATAATAACCTGCTCGTCGCAAATGTCGCCGGCCACAGTAATCGATTCGCTCAACGCCAGGGCCGACGACTATCTTCTGAAACCATACTCTCTCCGCGAGCTGATGGCCCGCGTGCGCGCCGTGCTCCGCCGGCAGATCTGAGTGGCGCGTCCTACCTCCCGGTTTCCTATCGTTTCCGACGGACCTATGCTATGGGTTCGCCGATTTTTTTGTATTTTTGCAATCCGACGGCCGCCAGGGCCTTCACCATCGCCGGCCGCATTCAATCCTATACGCAGTATTATCCTAATGAACAAGTTGCAGAATCTCGCCTCACGCCTCCGGATGATTCCGGGCCGGGTGGCCGCCGAAGTGCGCCGGCCGCAGTGGTGGGGCTTCTTCGTAAGTGTGGCGGCAATAGCCATCCTTTCCATCGCTTTCTTCTATCCCGACGCATCGCTCGGCAACGAGCTGCGGCAGCACGACATGCAGCAGGGAGCTGCCATAGGCTATGAGGCCACCGCCTACGCCGAAGCCACCGGCGAGGACCTCCCGCGCTGGACCAACTCGCTCTTCTCCGGCATGCCCACCTTCCAGATTTCGCCTTCCTATCCCTCCGACTCGCTTTTCGGATGGATCAACACGGTATATGGCGCAGGGCTCCCCTCCCCCTCCAATCTGCTTTTCATGATGATGTTCGGCTTCCTGATTCTGATGGCGGCCATGCGCGTGAGGTGGTACTACGGCCTCATCGGCGCCGTGGCCTGGGGCTTCTCCACCTACTTCATCATAATAATCGGAGCGGGCCACATCTGGAAGTTCGTCACGCTGGCCTACATCCCGCCCACAATCGCCGGCATCATCATGGCCTACCGCGGCCGGTGGTTTCTCGGCGCGGCGCTCGCGGCGCTGTTCGCCATGATGCAGATAAAGAACAACCACGTGCAGATGACCTACTACTTCCTCTTCGTGGTGGCGGCTATCATCATCGCTTTTCTGATCGATGCCTTCCGCAAGGGGGAGACCCGCCGCTGGCTAAAGGCCACGGGAGCTCTGCTCGTGGCCGGCGCACTGGCCGTAAC
>OKVH01000965.1_pt1 | contig 14655 bp, 9 predicted proteins | sample 1604791 | NCBI WGS metagenome assembly OKVH01 (sample SAMN01760919, study PRJEB22395) | human gut metagenome | reverse complement strand
TCCGATCTCGATATCGCCGCCGGGCGCCGGCTTCTCGCGGAGGGGAGCTACGATCTGGTGCTTTCGGACATGCGTCTGCCCGACGGGGACGGGACCGATCTGTTGCAGTGGATCGCCGAACGGGGCGTGACGGTGCCCGTGATCGTGATGACCGGCTATGCCGAAATCCGCAATGCCGTGGTGAGTATGAAGCTCGGCGCGAGGGACTATGTTTCCAAACCCGTTCAGCCGGACGAGCTGCTCCGCAAGATCCGCGAGGCGTTGGATGCCCCGCACCCCGAAACAGCTGTGCCCGCATCCGCAGCGATGGTTCCGGCGCCCGCGAAACCGCGTCGGAAGGGGGACAGGGCCTTGAGCGAAGGCGAATTGAATTACATCGAAGGGCACAGCGACGCTTCGCGTAAACTGTACGAATACGTCCGTCTGGTGGCTCCTACCAATATGTCGGTGCTGCTCGAAGGGGCGAGCGGCACGGGCAAGGAGCACGTGGCCCGGTTGATCCATCTGCGCAGCAAACGGGCGGGCAAACCCTTCGTGGCGGTCGATTGCGGCGCTCTGTCGCGTGAACTGGCAGCTTCGGAGTTTTTCGGCCATATCAAAGGCTCCTTCACGGGAGCGCTGTCCGATAAGAAGGGCGCTTTCGAATCGGCGCAGGGCGGTACGCTTTTCCTGGACGAGGTGGGCAACTTGAGCTACGAAGTTCAGATCCAGTTGCTGCGAGCCCTTCAGGAGCGCAGGATAAAACCCGTCGGAGGGCTGCGCGAAATCCCGGTGGACGTGCGTCTGATCTGTGCCACGAACGAGGATCTGGAGGCGGCTATCGCGCGCGGATCGTTTCGTGCCGACCTCTACCACCGCATCGACGAATTCGTGCTCCATATGCCCGATCTCGCGGAGCGCAGGGAGGATATTATGCTCTATGCCGACTTTTTTCTGGACCAGGCCAACCGCGAACTCGACAAACGCGTGGTGGGTTTCGATCCGGAGGCTGAAAAACTGCTCGTGGCCTGCGATTGGCCCGGAAATCTGCGGCAACTGAAGAACGCCGTGACCCGGGCGGTTCTGCTGACGACGGGCGAGTACGTCACTCCGGCCGAGCTGCCCGCCGAATTGTCGGAGGCTGTTCCGGCGCCGATCGCTTTGCGCGATCCGGCGGGAGAGGAAGAGCGGATCCGGCGGGCGCTGGCGGCGGCCGGCGGCAACAAATCCCAGGCGGCCCGGCTGCTGGGGATCGATCGCAAGACGCTCTACAACAAACTGCATCTGTACGGCATCGAATAGTCGTCGGGTGTGGAAATATTCCACATCATTTTGGGGATTTCCACACCGTTCCACAGCCGCATATAAAATTATCAATTTCTTATATCTTTGATTACCAGCATAATGATTTATGCCGGCGGATTGGCATACACCTTGACGATGTAATGAATACAGAGGTTGGGGAACCGAAGGAAAAAAATTATTTTTTAGTTAAAAAACAATCGCAAAATGAAAAAGTTATTCATTGCAGCAGCTGTAATCGTAATGGCCGGAAGCATGGCTTCCTGCGGTCAGAAAACCCAGAAGGCCGCCCAGGATACGGCCGCGACGGAACCGGTAGCGACCGAACAGGTCGAGACTGTCGAGATCGAAGCCGTAACGCCGGAATCCGAGATTCCTGCCGCTGCAGAGAGTCAGAAAACACAACCGGAGCAGGCAAATAATAAGTAGTAATTTGGAGGGTTATTATTAGTTAAACAATTGTTGCTTGCCAGGGGGCGTACCGATAGCGGTGCGCCCCCGCCATTTTGTACCGGGACGGAATTCGAATTTTCGGGATGGGAACGATGCGGCAGGTTTCGGTATCAGTTGGGGAAATCCGACGATTATTTCGCCGGAAGTTGTTGAGTAAAAGTTTGTCCCGGTATTGGATGATTTGCATTCGATTTATTTGGATGTCGTGGATGTTTTGGTTATATTTACAATGTCGAAGATAGTCACCAATGGCCTGATTATAAACTATAAATTATTTTTGCTATGTATTTAGAATCGTAGAACAACCAAAAACAATCAGAAATATCCAAGCATAAATATTTAATTATCAATACATTCTAAAAATTAACACTTTTCGGCTGCTTTTTGATGTTTCCCAAATTTCCACATATTTTTGAGACGTATTTCTGACGTGGAGAATTTGCGGGGCTTGTTTTTTGTCACACCGTGCAGACAGTTGACAAGGGTTTACAACCGTTTACGACAAGCGACAATATCCGCCCCAACATTCAGTGACTGAAAATAATAATTCATTATTTTTTGTTGTTTGTCGCATTGGTTGCAACGACCGGATGCGATAAGGACGATAATTATTATCCCGCTCCGGAATTCGAGGGAGATCCGACGGCTGAATATATTGAAGCGAATGTCGATTTCGATACGCAGATTTCTCAGGAAAATTCCGATCCAGATACTTTTTACACCTATTTTTGTTTGTGCAATGCCAGTGACCACAAAATTTACTTCACTCTTACGTTTTGCCCGACAAAAAACGATGAATTTATAGACCATATGAATGGGCTTGTAGATCCCGGAAAAAAATATACAAACAGATTCGTAACATCTAATTGGTCTATGGATGTACCGGGTCTTATCACCACCTTTTCTCCTCTTATTACGGAGATGGAGGTCTATTACGATGTCGATGACAAATATGGGCCTGTTAGATTTCCATCGGGAATAGAGGAGAAGTATTCGGATTTTACGCAGCGTTTCAAGACCCGGCAGATTTGTGATCCGGGGCAGTGGATTTACGAAGAGTTTACGCCCCGCCGGGCGCGTTGGACGTATATTCTGACCAACGAAGATTATGAACGTGCCAAAATGATGTCGGGAAAATAGGACTGAAAATTCGCGGCGATCGGTTACGACTGATTTAGCCTGCATTATAAAAAAGAGGACTGCATTGCGCAGCCCTCTTTATTTTATGATTCGACTTGCATCATGCGGCAAGGCGGATTTTCTGTTTCCGGTTTGACCCGTTTGAATTTTTACCGGATGCTTTGCGTACGGCCTTTCGGGAACAGGGCGACTGGGAAATAATCAATAGAAATGCCCGCTGGGAGCGAAGATCGCGTAGCCGAAGTTGAAAGTGAGGTACATATTGTGCCAGCTCTTCAGGTCGTATTTGGTGAGCGACAGGCTGACCGGTCCGATGGGCGTGTGATAGACGAACGAGGCTTCGGTGATGTATTGCATCTTTTCGCCGGGCAGCCCCCGGTTGTCGCGGTACATGGCATAAAATCCCGTGCGCAGGAAGAAATTGGGCAGCAGATCGAAAGTGGGCATCAGACCGCCGGCCAGGAAGTTTTTCGCCCGGTAGTCGGGCATGAAAGCCATCTGGGAGTGTACGACGGGCTGATAGGCCGGCAGCGACATCAATGTAGCCGTTTCGGTCTGGAACCGGGGGTGCGTGGTCCAGACGGCGTCGATGTTGAATCCGAACGAGAACCATTTGCAGCCGGGCAGGTCGAAATAGCGGTTCCACTGGAATTTGGCGCCGAACCATTCGCGGTGGGCGTTGAAACTTCGCTTACGCCCGAATTCGGCGGGTTTGTGTCGTTCGCGCCCCGTGATGTAGATGCCCGAGAGGGATATTTCGGACCCCCGGCGCGGGTAGAGAATCTTGTCGAGCGTGTTGCGGGCGATCTCCAGCTTGGTGCCGAAGAAGGAGAAGCGCGTGAGGTCGGTGTTGGGATCCGTACCGGGAACGGCGGTGTCGTAGCGGTAGGCTTGTTGTCCTCCGTTGAACCGCAGCGATGCCAGGCTGTTGTGTGTCAGCGGCATGGTGAGTCCGATGGAGAGGAATCCCTGGTTGTTCTTGACCGATTTGGTGTTATCGATCGGCGTGAGGTTGCCGAAGTTGCCGTGCCGCAGGTTCAGGACTTCGAAATTGTAGGAATAGTCGAGCGAGAAGGGTTTCCAAAGGTAGAAGTCCGTGCGCCCGCCCAGCGAACCGGTCGCATAGGTCGGGCCGATGTAAATACCGGCGAAAGCCCATTGCGACACGCGGCGGATCGTGTGGTAGTCGAAACCGATGAATGCCTGGTTGAAAGCCGTCGAGGAGATGTTGCCGCCGATCAGGAACCGGAGGTTTTCGCGTGCGGACATCTTCAGCTTGACCGAATACCGTTCCCGCAGCGGGTCGTACCGGAATTCGGGGTATTCGACCGAAAATTCGTCGTTGCCTATGACGGAGAAGAAGTCGTCGCGGAATTCGGGGAAACTCATCTGCCGCTGCCGTCCGTCGTAGGTGTCGTCCAGCCGCATGACGTCACGTACATAGGCCGTTTGTGCATGGGTGAGTCCTTCGAACTCGTAGTCGTCGAAGATGATCGGGGGACATTTTTCGCGGAAAGCCGCCCGCTTGGTGCGGATCTCTTCGGGCGTGACGATGCGGTGGATTTTTTCCCGCAGGGCCGGAATCTGGGCCAGTGCGTCGCGGTAGCCCGCTTCGATGATCGAATCGGCGCTGTTGAAATCGAGCATGCTGACATTGACAGCCCGGTTGATCATCAGACTGCGTCCTTCGGGCATGTCGTAGTTGGTCTTGTTCATGGCCAGCGAGAAGGCTTGATCGACGAGCGAACTGTTCTCCGTGATGTCGTTGTTTCCCGACGTGCATTTGCTGCCGATCAGGAAATCGGGATGGAACTCCTTGTCGAGGGGTTCCCAGGGGAAGTTGTCGTAGATGCCGCCGTCGTAGAGTAGCATCGTGTCGATTTTCATGGGTTTGAACGCCAGCGGAATGGACATCGACGAACGGATCGCTTCGCCCATGTCGCCCTTGCGCAGCACCACCGGACGGCGGGTGTTCATATCGCTCGCCACGCAGAGGAACGGCACCATCAGGCTGTCGAAGTCCCGCCGGGAAGCTGTCGTGGCCGGGCCGAACAGGTCGGCGAGGGCCAGGTCGATCTGATTCGAGGAGATCAGGTACGAAGGCAGGCGGAAACGGCTCGCGTTGGGGTCGTCCGGGCGGTCCTTCATGTTGAGGCGGATCGAGAGGAAGATCGGGGTGCCGGTATTGCGGCGGTAGTAGGGCAGGTAGCTGGGGTCGATGCGCCCCGAAACCCACTGTTTGACCACACCCGAAGCGACGATCCGGCGCATCTCTTCGGGGGAGTATCCTGCGGCGTACATGCCCGCGATGATCGAACCCATCGAGGTTCCCGACACGTAGTCGATCGGAATGCCGCTCTCTTCGAGTGCCTGCAATACGCCGATATGGTAAAGTCCTTTGGCTCCGCCGCCGCTCATGACCACCCCGACGCTCTGGGCCGCTGCCGGAAGGGTGAAAAGCATTCCCGCCGCGAGAAAAGAGAGGAATTTCCGCTTCATATCCTGATATTTTTATTAACTTTGCCTATTAAACCGTGCGTAAAAGTACAAAATAAAGCGTAAACTTTAGGTTATGAACGATAAAATCAACGAGCTGCTCGAACGGGTGGAGGCATTCAAACCCAAAGCTGCGGCCGAGATCGAGGATTTCCGAATCCGGATGCTGGGGAAAAAAGGCGAGCTGACGGCCCTCATGGAGGAGTTCAAGAGCGTGGCGCCCGAGCTGAAACGGGAGTTCGGCCAAAAGCTCAACAACCTCAAGAACCGGACGCAGGAGCGGATCAACGCCCTGCGGGGGCAACTTGCGGACGCCGCCGGGGACTCTTCGCAGCGGATTCCCGACATGAGCCGTCCCGGTTCTGCGGAGGAGCTGGGTTCGCGCCATCCCATTTCGCTGGTGACCAACCAGATCGTCGAGGTATTCTCGCGGCTGGGCTATACGGTGGCCGAGGGTCCCGAGATCGAGGACGACTGGCATGTCTTCTCGGCGCTCAACTTCCCGCCCGAGCATCCGGCCCGCGACATGCAGGATACGTTCTTCATCGCCAAGAACCCCGACGTGCTGCTGCGGACCCACACCTCGTCGATTCAGGTGCGGACGATGGAGCGGCAGAAGCCGCCGATCCGGGTGATCTGCCCGGGCCGCGTCTTCCGCAACGAAGCGATTTCTTACCGCGCACACTGCATCTTCCACCAGATCGAGGGACTCTATATCGACGAGGGCGTGTCGTTCGCCGATCTGAAACAGTCGATCCTCTACTTCGCCAAGGAGGTTTTCGGCGAGAACGCCACGATCCGCATGCGCCCCTCGTACTTTCCCTTCACCGAACCGTCGGCCGAGGTCGATGTGTCGTGCAACCTCTGCGGCGGCAAGGGCTGCAACGTCTGCAAGGGCACGGGTTGGCTGGAGATCATGGGCTGCGGCATGGTCGATCCCAATGTGCTGGAGGCCAACGGAATCGATTCGAAGAGATATTCCGGGTTCGCGTTCGGCATGGGGGTAGAGCGTATCGCCATGCTCAAATACGGCGTGAAGGATCTGCGGCTCTATTTCGAGAACGACGTGCGGTTCCTGCATCAGTTCGATACGGTGCTTTAAGCGCTGCGGTACACTTCCCGGGTCGGGGAGCGGCGAATCGCCCGCCGGATGCCGGGATGTTCCGGGGATGAAGTGCCGTATCGTTCGCGGGAATACGAAAAGCGGTTCTCCGACGTTTTCCCGACAGACGAAGGGAGGGGCTGCGTCTTGTCCATTGCACTCTTCCGGCGAAGAACGAAGATACAAACTCAACGATTTCAATGAAGCGGATGCTTGCGATTCTGGTGCTCTGCACGGCTTTCTCCACGGGGTTCGTCCCGCAGGGAGAGGCGTTGCCCGCACCTGCGGCGGAGGCCTCGTGGCCCGACTCGCTGCGACCGACCGAATACTATACCGAGGGTGTGAAAAAACTCCTGATCGGAGAGGACACCCTGGCGGCCCGGGCACTGTTCCTGCAGGCCCTGGAGCTCGATTCCGCGTATGCTCCGGCCTGGTTCCGCCTCTCTTCGGTGACTCCCGACGGCGATCCGCAGGGTACGGCGTGGGCACGGCGTGCTTACCGGCTGGACTCGCTCAACAAGTGGTACGGGCAGCTTTACGGGCAAAAACTGCTTGCTGAGGGAGAACTCGACAAGGCGCGTCCGCTGTTCGTGCGGCTTTCGGCGCTCGACCCGACCAATCCCGACAACATTCGTATTCTGGCGATCCTGTACCAGCAGGCCGGGATGCCCTATTCGGCGATCGATATGCTCGATTCGGCCGAGATGCGTTTCGGTAAAATGCCTTTGTTGGGGGCGATGAAACGCCAGTTGCTGATTCGCACGGGGCAGTTGGACCGTGCGCTGGCCGAAGCCAGGGAGATGGCCGAGGCGATTCCCTACGAAGCGGAAAACCACGTGATTCTGGCCGACCTGTACGGTGCTGCCAAACAGGATTCGCTGGCCATAGCCGAGTATAACCGGGCGTTGGAGATCGACTCCATGAATGTCCCGGCGCTGGCTTCGCTCGCCGAATTCTACAACAAGCGCAACGATTCGCATGCTTATCTGGCCGTGTCGAAAAGGCTTTTCGAAATCGACGAGCTCCCCTTGTCGGAAAAGGTCCGCATTTTCCGGCAGCTGACGCTCGACGTCCGTTTTTACCGGGACAACTTCTTTCAGCTCAACGACTTGATTTCGACGCTTGCGATCCGCTATCCCGACGATAAGGACGTCGTCGAACTGTATGCGCAGCACCTGATCAATGCCGGGGAGCTGGAGCAGGCGCTGACCCTCTACAAGCTGCATCTGGCCGACCAGCCTCCCCAGTTGGACTATTACCGTGCGGTGATCGACATCGAAACTTACCGCAAGCGGCTCGATTCGGTTTATCTGTATATCGACCGGGCGCTCGAGGTTTTCCCCGGAAATACCGAGCTGTATGCCCGCAAGGGACACGCCCAGGGGTATGCCGGAAAGTTGTCGCAATCGATCGGCAGCTATAAGAAAGCCCTCGAATACGCCGATACGGACTCCCTGCGCGGGGCCGTGTGGGGATATATCGGCGATGTTTATCACCAGATGGAGGAGGCCGGACGGAAGGACTCGGAACGGGACAAATACCGCCGCCGGTGTTTCGAGGCTTACGACCGTTCGCTACATTATTACTACGATAACCCGATGGTGCTCAATAACTACGCCTATTTTATAAGCGAATCGTCCCGGGATCCCCGTCAGCTCGACCGGGCCTTTGCCATGGCAGCCCGCGCGGTGGAGCTGGACGGCAACAACGCCACGCTGTTGGATACCTATGCCTGGGTGCTGTTCCGTCTTGGACGACTGCAGGAGGCTCGTCGAACGATGCAGCAGGCGATCTCTTTCGACCGCAGCGAGAATCCGGAACTCTACCTGCATTACGGGGACATCCTGGCGGCTCTCGGGGAGAAGTTCATGGCCGAAACCTACTGGCGCAAAGCGCTGGAGAAGGGATATGACGATCCCCGGGCGATCGAAGAGCGTATCCGGCAACTCAAATCCAAGCCCTGATTATGCGACAAGCCTTGAACCATTCGTATCGTTTCCCGCAGCGGGCGGAGTCGGTCCGCACGCTGTGTATTCGTTTGCCGAAGGTCGTTTTGTTTCTTTTCCTTCTACTTGGTGCAGGGTCGCTTGCGGCCCAGAATACCGACCAGCAGATCGCGGCGCAGAAACGGTTGATCGCCGACCTCGAAAAGCAGATCGCCCGGGAGGAACAGGAGATTTCGAAGCTCAAGAAGGGACGTGCCTCGGCCGAGGAGACGGTGCGCCGTCTGGCCCGTCAGATCGATTCGCGCAACCAGCTGCTCGACGTGACGGAGCGGGATGCCCGCAAGCTCGAGGTCGAGGTGGCCCGTACGGACAGCGTGGCCCGGGGGCTGTCGGCATCGCTCGACGCCCATAAACGGCGCTATGCCGAGATGGTGCGCGAGGCATACCGCAACTACAAACACAACAATTATCTGACCTACCTCTTCTCTTCGAGCGACTTCAATCAGGTGGCCCGCCGCATCACCAATCTGCGGGAGGTGGCGGCCATGCGGGAACGGCAGATGGAGCAGATCGTGACGCTTTCGGAGCAGGTGTCCGTCGAGCGGACCCGGCTGACCGGGCAGCAGCGGGCGCTGGATTCGGTGAAGCGCAGCCTGACCACGCAGCGGACCCGCCTGCAGAAAGATTCGCAGGCGGCGCGTGCCAACATCAAGCAGCTCTCCAAGAAGGAAAAAGCTGCCCTGCAACAGAAAATCGCCCGCGAGCAGCGGCTTGACGTGGCGATCGACGAGCTGCGCAAGCTGACCCGGGGCAACAAGGAGGGCAACACCTTTACGGCGAAGACTTCGAATCTGCGGCTGCCGGTGGTCGGCGGCGGGGTGAAGCGCTACAAGGGCAATATGGCCGAGATCGCGGGGCCGAAGGGGGCGCAGGTGATTTCGATCTACGAAGGCAAGGTCGTCGAGGTGAAGCGCAACCGGATCACCAATAAATACGACGTCTATATAGCCCACGGCGAATACATCTCTTCGTATGCCAACCTCAATTCCGTGACGGTGGGCAAGGACGACAAGGTGGCCCGCAACCAGCAGATCGGAACGATCGGGTCGGGGGTCGATGTGATGACCATGCAGCCCGAGTACAAGATGGTGTTCGGTATTTACGGACCGTCGCCCAAAGTACAGATGCGTGCTTCGGATTGCTTCAAAAAATAACCGTCTATGGCCGTACGCTATTATACCGATGACTGTACCTATCGCCTGCCGCAGAAACGGCTCACGGCCGCGTGGCTGGACCGCGTAGCCCGGGAAGAGGGGTATGAACTGGGGGATGTGACCTATATTTTTTGCTCGGCGGCCCGCCTGCTGGATATGAACCGGCAGTTCCTCGGGCACGACTACTATACCGACGTCATCACGTTCGATTACAGCGACCGCAAGGGCGCCCGGATCGTGTCGGGCGATATTTTCATCGATGTGGAAACCGTTGCGGACAATGCACGCGAATACGGCGCCGCGAAGCTGACCGAAATGCGCCGCGTGGTGGTGCACGGTTTGCTCCATCTGTGCGGACAGAAGGATAAGACACCCCGTGCGAACGCTCAAATGCACCGTAAGGAGGATCACTACCTCCGACAGTGGGATGAGCTGTCCAAAGGGCTGAAATAGGGCTTTGCGAGGGAATCCGGTCGCGGAGTTGCGGGTCCCTTTCCCGGTAGGGTTATTTTTAATGCCTGAAATATCCCGTAAAATCGTTCGAATATACCATAAGGGTCGATTCTTCCCGACGGCGGAATGGGCGGTTCAAGGTGCTGAAAAGACGGTTTGCAGAGGGATCCGGCCGCAGGGTTGCGAACTCTTTCACGAAAGGATGTATTTTTAACGCCTGAAATGCTCCTTAAAATCGTTCGAATATACCATAACGGTCGGTTCTGTTCCCGACGGCGGAATGGACCGTTAAAGACGCTGAAACGGCGGTTTATGGGCGGATTCGTCTTTTGTTTGGAACCGGTTCCCGAAAAAAGATGGATTTTCCCCGGCAATCGTATATTTCAATGTCCGTCATTCGACGGTCGTTCGTTCGCGGCCGGAGGCCGTGTCTGTAATGCCGACTCTCTCTTAAGTCCTTTCTTCGGAGGGGAATTCGGGTCGTTACGTTTCCAAAAAGAACGCTGTAATCGCGTTTTCCTTCGTTGGGACTGAAGCGGACGACTTCGCTTGCGGGACGTGTTTCGGAGGTTTCTGGCTGCGGTGGCTGCGGCAGCAGTTGTGGGGGCTGTCGATCGGGTCCGCCGTGCGGCGAATCGGTAGCCGGGAGAGGTGGACTGCGAAGATTCGGCTTTCGGAGGAGGCGTTTCCGCCGTGCGGGGACGGATCCGGCCGTTGGTTGTGTCCGCAACCCTTTAATCGTTTGTATTCTTCGGGAATGTGGCGGCAGGGATTGCCGGTTCCTTGCCGGAGAGAAGTTTATTTTTGCGGGAAAATGCTGACAAAGTTCGGGATTTTCCCGCGCGGGTCGCCGGAGTGTGCCGGAAGCGGGGAGAATCCGTTTTTGTTGGGGCAGCCCGTATTTGCTGATCTTTTCGGCGCTGCGGCGACGTTTTGCCGCGAGGTTGCCGTTTTCGATCCGACTTTCGCCGTCGGACGGCGGATAGCTGGGCGAAAGTTCCCGTTGCGTGCGGTTTCGGCTTTTTCGGATAAGCGACTTTGTTCGTATCTTTGCCGTGCGGCGGTCGGTCGTCGGATTGACGGCCGGCGGTGTTTTCCGCAATTCATGGAAAAGGAGATATGGTTTTACATTACGATATCATCGTGGTCGGCGGCGGTCATGCCGGCTGCGAGGCGGCTTCGGCGGCAGCGCGGCTCGGCTCCCGCACGCTGCTCGTGACGATGGACATGACCAAGTTGGCCGATATGTCTTGTAATCCGGCCGTAGGTGGTGTTGCTAAAGGACAGATAGTCAGAGAGATAGATGCTTTAGGAGGGCAGATGGGACGGATTACCGACCTTACGGCTGTCCAGTTCCGCATGCTCAACCGCTCGAAAGGGGCGGCGATGTGGAGTCCCCGGGCCCAGTGCGATAAGTCGCGTTTCTCGGCCGAATGGCGGCGTACGCTGGAGAATACCCCCAACCTCTATCTTTGGCAGGACACTGCGGTCGAACTGCTCTTCGGGCAGCGGCCTGCGGAGGAGGGTCGGCCGCAAGTGCGCGGGATTCGGACACAGATGGGGGTGGAGTTCTCGGCCGACTGTGTGATCCTGACTGCCGGGACGTTTCTGGCGGGGGTGATGTATTGCGGTCGTTCACACGCCGAGGGCGGCCGTGCGGGGGATTCGGCTTCGCACGGAGTGACCGAATCGCTCGTGGCGATGGGTTTCGAAGCCGGCCGGATGAAGACCGGGACCCCTGCACGACTCGATGCGCGGACGATCAATTTCGAAATTCTGGAACCGCAATACGGGGATGAAAATCCCTCGAAATTTTCCTTTTCCGCCGATACGCATCCGGTGCAGAATCAGCTTCCGTGCTTTTTGGTCTATACTTCGAAGAAGGTGCATGACATTCTGCGGAAGGGTTTCGGCGATTCGCCGCTTTTCAACGGTACGATCCGGGGGATCGGTCCCCGTTATTGCCCGAGTATCGAGGACAAGCTCAACACATTCGCCGATAAGGACCAGCACCAGCTTTTTCTCGAGCCGGAGGGTCGTTCGACCAACGAATATTATCTGAACGGGTTCTCCTCGTCGTTGCCCTGGGACATTCAGTGGGAGGCATTGCACGCCATCGAGGGGTTCGAAGATCTGCATATTTTCCGTCCGGGTTATGCGATCGAGTACGACTATTTCCTGCCGACGCAACTGCACCATTCGCTCGAAACCAAGCTGGTGGACGGACTCTATTTCGCCGGCCAGATCAACGGGACGACCGGCTATGAAGAGGCCGGGGCGCAGGGGGTGATGGCCGGTATCAATGCGCATCGCCGCAGGATGGGGGAGGAACCGCTGGTATTGGCACGCGACGAAGCCTACATCGGGGTATTGATCGACGACCTGGTGACCAAAGGGGTGGATGAGCCTTATCGTATGTTCACTTCGCGTGCCGAGTATCGGATTCTCTTGCGGCAGGATAATGCCGACATTCGATTGACTCCGATCGGATATAAAATCGGGCTGATTTCGCAAAAAAGGTACGATAGTTTCTGCAAAAAAAATCGACTCGTAGAATCGCTCGTAGCATTCGCTCGCGGACTGAGTGTCAAACCGGACGAAATTAACGACTGTTTGAAATCGCTCGGTTGCGACCCGATTTCGCAAGGTCGGAAACTGCACGACTTGTTGATGCGTAACAATGTGACCTTCGATCTGCTCTCGGGTGTTTTACCGAAGCTCGGCGATTTTCTGCGCGAGCAGGAGATGGATGCCGAGGTCGTCGAGGAAGCCGAGATCCAAATCAAGTACAAGGGGTATATCGAACGGGAGAAATTCATTGCCGACAAATTGCATCGCCTGGAGAATATCCGTATCCCGGCCGATTTCGATTTCCATTCGATGAATGCCCTGACGATCGAAGCCCGGCAGAAACTCACCCGAATCCGACCTGCGACGATAGGGCAGGCTTCCCGTATTCCCGGAGTTTCTCCGGCGGATGTGAATGTGTTGCTGGTGAAATTCGGTCGATAAAGTCTTTTATTGGGATTGAGCAATACGGTTTAACTGCTATGTTCCCGAATTTGACAATCGTTTTTGGATGTATTTGTCGTTTGTCGATGCGGATTAAGATCGGTCGATAAATTGTGCGATTGTATTTTTCTGTCTTATATTGTCGGGAGTGGCGGTGGCTATTCCCGATTTTTTACGACTGTTTGTAAGTGGTGACAAAGAAAACATGCAGTAAGAAAAAGGGATGTTCCACGTGGAACATCCCTTTTTCTTGAGTTTTGCGGGCGTCGATTACATGACGATCGTGCACCAGTTGTGTTTGTCTTCGGTGCGGCCGTACTGGATGTCCTGCAAAAGCGTATAGAGTTGCAGAGAAACCTTTCCTACTTCGTCGCCGTAGGTGTAGGTTTGCTTCGTATCCATGTCGTAAATGCTGCCGATCGGCGAGATGACAGCTGCCGTACCGCAAGCGCCGCACTCCTCGAAAGTCGGGAGTTCGTCTACCGGAATATGACGCTCCTCGACCTTCAGACCCAGGTCTTGAGCCAATTGACGGAGGCTCTTGTTGGTGATCGACGGAAGTACGGAGTTCGACTTCGGCGTGATATACGTGTTGTTCTTGATGCCGAAGAAGTTGGCTGCGCCGCACTCGTCGATGTATTTCTTTTCCTTGGCATCCAGATAGAACTCGCAGGCATAACCGAAATCGTGCGCTTTCTTATTGGCACGCAAGCTGGCTGCATAGTTACCACCTACCTTATAAGTACCGGTACCCAACGGTGCAGCACGGTCGAATTCGCGGATAATGACATACGGATTGGTTGAGAATCCACCCTTAAAGTAAGGACCTACCGGGGTCACGAACACCACAAACAGATATTCGCTGGCAGGATGCACACCTACTTGTGCACCGGTACCCACCAGCAACGGACGAATATACAGAGAAGCACCCGATTCATAAGGCGGAATGAAACGCTCGTTCAGCTTCACCACCTTCAAAATGGCTTCTTTGCAACGCTCCGTAGAAAGCTCCGGCATCAAGATACCCCGGCAGGTGGACTGCAGACGCGCCGCATTCTCTTCCAAACGGAAGATGCGCACCTTACCGTCTTTACCACGAAAAGCTTTCAAACCTTCAAATGCTTCCTGACCGTAGTGCAAACAAGTGGCAGCCATGTGCATAGGAATGGTTTCCTCACTGCAAACTTCCAGTTCACCCCATTGTTCGTTACGATAATAAATTCTCACATTGTAATCTGTCTTCATATATCCGAACGGCAGATTAGCCCAATCAAGTTCTTTCATATCTCAAAGTATTAGTTACTGCATTACGTACAATTTGCAACAAAAATAGCTTTTATTCTTCAGATTCTCGCTTCTCCGACAGTAATTTTTCAATTTCCTTGTCGGCTTTGGTCAATTTATCGCTGCAAAATGCTATAATTCCGTTTGCCTCCTTTATCTTTTCGGCAAGTACATCTATCTCCAGTTCGTTGTTGTCTATCTGGCTGACAATTTTCTCCAAACGCGCCATGGCTTCGGAGTAGGTCTCTTTTTTCTTGGTTACCGGCATAATTGA
>OKVH01000964.1_pt1 | contig 14676 bp, 16 predicted proteins | sample 1604791 | NCBI WGS metagenome assembly OKVH01 (sample SAMN01760919, study PRJEB22395) | human gut metagenome | reverse complement strand
TTCCAACAGATACGCGGCCTGGGTCAGGCGTTTGTTCTGAACGAGTTCGGTGTAGTTTTTCCCGGTCAGGCGGCGGATCATGCGGCTTAAGGTGTAAAAATCGTAGTGCAGTTCTTCCGCCAGTTCCGAAAGGCTGCCCTCCCGGTAATGTTCCTCGATATAGCGGTATACGCCGAGCAGCATCTCCTGTTCAAAATACTGCTCTCCCACCTGCACGCGTTCGGTGTAGTTCATGAGTTGCAGAAATAAAAGGCCCATCGTAATCTGATTGATGCTCCGCTTATTGCTCTGGTGATGTAAGAGCGTCCAGACGAGATTTTCGATCAGATTCTGCACCGGAAGGACATCCGCGATTCTGTAATGCAGATAACAGAGCGGTACCTCCCCGCTTTTCAGACAGCCGACGATAAAATCCTTTAACTGATTCTCCTCTGCCCCGATCATTCGCAGCGTCTGGTCAAAAAACTCCGGCAGAATCAGAAAGTTGACCGCGATATCGTCACGCCCTGCCGGTTCAATTTCCTGCACTGCATTCTGATTCAGAATCAGCAGCTCACCCGTTTTCAGCTCGATCCGGTCCCCGTTGATGGTGTGCACGGTGCTTCCCTGGCACATGTAGATCATCTCAACATAATTGTGGCTGTGCGCCGGAAAACGAATAAACCGCGTGTGCGGCCGAATATCAATCAATTTTCCCCGCTCCAGCAGCTTTCCCGCATCCATCACAAACTTCTGCCCGCTCGAATACCGCTCCTTTTCCACTTCCGTCTTGCCGTCCAGAATCGCCTGTTCCTCCTCCGTAATCCGGGACAGGTCTGCTATAATTTCCTGTTTCACGATTATTCCTCACATTTTTCACGTTTTTTCTGCTTTCTATTATATTCCATTCTGGTGCAAATAAGCAATGTACTTTTTCTATTCCGGCTTTGCCAATTACACTATTACTATTATATCCTTTTCCTTTATTTTCTTCTAATTCTTCTGCACTTATAGCTTGTACATACCCTATAACTTGAGAAGCTTCTTTTCCTAATGTATACACTCTAGAACTCTCTGTTGTAATTTTTACGCCAGAAATACTTAGTGCTCGTTCTTTTAATTGTGTCTCTGTTTTTGCAACATTTTTTATTGGTACAAATGTATCATCTTTTACATAAGACATTCCAAGTTTATTATTTATAGATTCTACTGAAACACCCAAAATAGTTGATAATTTTTGAATATCTTCTTCTTTGTTTTCACTCATTTTCCCTGGTACTAAGCCTATTGAAGAAATATTTCCTTTTCCTGCTAATAATATGTTATTTCTGTCATAAATGTTTCCACGTTCTGATTTTAAAGTTTTTACTCTTATTTTGTCATTTTCATTTAAATATGGATAAATCAAGCTGTTTTTCCAATTAATTTTATATTTTTTATCTTCTTTTATTACAGAAGCTTCATTAGTAAAACTAATTTCTCCTGCTGATGTATTCATCTTTTGGTTATATGTAATTTTTTCGTTATTCTCTACATTTGTAATTTCTGTTTTTAAATCTGTCATATCAATTCCCTTATATATTGAATCATTCTTTTTTACAAATGTATCTTTAGCAATTTTATTTTTTGCTGATTCACTTAGCATTTCATATGCTTCTTCATACTTTTCCTCACTTATCTTTGTAAAATAATCTTGTAATACTTGGTCAGGCTTTTCTGTTTTATTTATTATGAAAAAAGTTATTATTCCTATAATTACACTAGTAATTATAATTATTCCAATTAATATTTTTTTATTTTTCATAAAATCCCCTCCTTTCGCTATAATATACTATTTTTTTACAAAAGTAAATAGTGCATTTAGAAGGTACTAATCTTATCTTTAGCATAAGAATTCTTTCTTATTTTTTCTTTGCTATAACATTATATATATGCCAATGTTTCATTTTTCCAACACCAGTTTTTCCATCTTTTTCAACTTCGTTAAATTCTATTATTCTAAACGAATTTTCAAATAATTTTAGTACTTGTTCTTTTGACAAAAATACCATTTCTTTTTTGTCATTAGCCCACGAATCTCTTAGTCCAAAAAAATTTCCAACAAAATATCCGCTCTTTCAAAATGCTATGTACTATTTCATTCCAAAATTTATAAAATTTATCTTTGGGACAAAATGGAATACTAAAATTAGCTACTAATAAATTATTTTTATCTAACTCTATATTTTCAAATTTTTGGCACCTAAAGCTAAGTCTTTTTAATTCTTCATCATTCAATTTGCTAGATATCATCTCATTGGTATTCTCTCTATCTATTGCTAATACTTTCCAACCATTTCTTATTAAATATATTGTATCTCTACCTGCTCCACATCCTAAGTCAATAGCATCTCCTGCTTTTATATTCATATTTATAAATCTTTTAACCATTGGGTGTGGTAAACTATTCTCGGTGTTTTGATAAAATTTTTGTATATTATCCATTAGTTTTTTCCTTTCTTCTTTGTTAATATATTTTATTTATAATCTTAATTTTTCTATTAATTTTGTTGTAATTAAATTTATTTCTTCTACACTCATATGATGTTTTAAATCTGCAAATTCTATTAGCTCAATCTCTGGTTTATCTTTTATACTTTAACACAAAAAAGAGCAAATAACAATATTTACTCTTTCTCTCTATATATTAAGAAATTATTGAATAGCTTAAATTTTACTTGTTAAAAATCTTAAGTCGCTTTTTATTTTGGTTTTATAACTTCACTTTCAGTAACAGCATTATTTTTTAATTTATATGTACAAGTGATATTTCCATCTCCATAAAAAACTTTAGATATAATTCCTGTATTCATATTAACATACATTGTTGTATCTTTTACATGAATAACATAACAATTATTTTCTACACTTATTGGTTTAAAAATATTTGATGTCAAAACATTGCTATACCCTATATCTTCTATTGTTGAAGCAAATAATGCTTCTTCATATTCTTTATCAAATTCCTTCATTTTAATTTCTTGACTTTCTTCTTTTGATCGCTCATCTATAGAAATTTGTTCTGGTATATTTTTATCAACCCATTCTGTTGTAACAACACCTTCATCATTGTAGTATTCTTTTATTAAATATTTATTATCATAATTATATATTTTATATGTTGTTGTTCTGGTTTCTCCTTCTAATAGCTCCGAAGTTTTTTCATAATAATAATTTTTTACAGAATCTTTGATATTCTTACTACTTTCATATAGCTTTTGTAAAATACAATTGTTTCTAATAACATTACTTAATATTGCAATGATTATAATTGCAACTATTATAATTATTGATATAAGAAAAATTTTTATACCTTTTTTCATAATAGACTCAATCCTTTTATTATTTGAATTATATATTGCCTAAAGTGAATGTATTACATTCACTTTAGCTAGAATTGGCATTTGAAATAAACTTATAAATTCATATTGACAAAGTTACAATTGATAAATAATAATCTTATTAACTAAAATTCATAAAAATCGTTATGAAGTTATCACAAGTACTCATAACATATTCAATGTCCCACCAGCCTTCTGAAAAAGGATTTATACCTAATTTTGAATTACTATGGTACACATTATCACAAGTAAATCTATGCGTTCTCACTTCACCAGTTGTCCTATTTCTAAATCTTAGAATTACTGCACCTGGTTTTCCTGTACAAACAGCCGTATATGAAACTTTCGTTGCAGACCCTGAAATAAGTATAGATCTTTGGCTCGGAAATTCTGCACTTCCATATCCTCTTGTTTCTTGTATCGTTGTTTGCTCTGACTCAGCTGCAAATGTAGTTATTACACTTCCTGTAAATATAAGTACTGTTAACAGTGCTGCAAAACACCGTCTAATAATCTTTCTATTCATATTTTATACCTCTCTACTAATTTACAAATGCCAATCCATCACCTATATATAAAAAATTTACTTTATAATATATTTACCTGTATTGTCAATATTTTTTATTAATATTAATCTATATGTTTATTTTTTTATTTCATATTATAGTATCCTTTATGTTACAAGTTATTGTAATATTATTCATTAAAATTTATCCCCCATAAAATTCACTAATATATGTAATAATATCCTCATTATATTTTTTTACTTTCTCATCTGCTAATAATTCATCTATTGAAAAATATTCACCATCAATATCTATATTTACTTCATAAAAATAGTGATGATATGTTCTCAATTCGTCATGAGATACAGAATATTTTTCATGAATTTTATCAAATGCTAATCTAACATTATTAGTATTGTACTTACTTTTTATTTTCTCTATATCATTTCCCTTTATGTTAGGAAATAAATACATTCCCCAACGTTCATCATAGTAATTTAAATATTTATTACCTTTTTTTATAATTATAATAGAATGAATATGTTCCACTTGCTATATCTCCCTTACATTTTAGTAATCAAAATTTATATTTTAATTTATCTAATCTATTTTTCTAGTTCAAAATCCGATATTTTATATCCTAGCTCTTTCAATTTCTCATATACTTTGCTTGGTGAAATTCCAAATAAAGTATTATAATCTCCATTCACTTTATCAAAAAAATTGATGCTTTTCCTAGTATTGCATAAGCACACCTATTAAATATATCCTTTTCATTTTCTACATACCATTTAATATCCTCATCATCTATTTCTTTAAGATGTACTTCTGCTATATCTGCAAAGCAAATTTCTTTGTTTTTATATAAATCTTTTATTGTAACACCAGTTACAGCATAAGTAACTTTTCCTGACATTTCTTTTAAGTTTTGATATGCTTCTTCTTTGCTCTTAGGTTTTTCATAAATTTTTCCATTCATATATATTATCGAATCTGCAGCTATAATTATTGCTTTTTCATTTATTTGAGATGCAACGGACTTTGCCTTATCTTTAGATAAGTCTTTTACGTATTCACTTGGTTCTGTGCTATCACTTTTTTCTTCAACTACACTTTTAATAACTTCATATTTTAATCCTATATTTTTAAAAATATCTTGTCTTTGTTTCGAACCTGATGCTAATATTAGTTTTAATTTTAAAGTATCATTTTTATTCTGTGTACAATTATTATCACTATATTTTTCTATCATTTTTTACCTCCTTACTTAATTATTTATATCATTCTTTTTCTTTTATCGCAATAATAACTAAAAAATATTAGCCAGGTACTTCAGTTACAGTATCTGGCTAATATCCTAATAGTTTAATGTTTCATAAACCACCACTTCGGGGTTCTTATTACATGCATTTCTATGGTCATGGCATAAACTTCACCTATGCCAAGCTGTGCATTTAACTGTGCTAAGTATTCGATATTATAATATCGATGTTCGAATACCCACAAACCTTCTTTTCTCCATTTTTTCTTAAATTCGACCAGTTCGTTTTCAATTGGAATACGGTCTTTATCTAATAAATCTTTTAGAAGAAGTGACAAATCATTTGTCTTTTTCTTTGGTATGGTTCCCCTTGCGATTATTCTGAAACCATACTTGTGTGCACAATCAGAAATCTCTACTCTCTTGATCCGATTTTTTTCCATAACCATTGAACAATCCATAATAATGTTCTCCCTTCTCTTCTGCTAAACAAACAATTGGTTCACTATTTATAATAACATAAAATATATCATTTAGCAATTTTAATATTTATTATTCTATATATTTTTTTACTTATACTATTTACGCTAAGTCTTTTTGCTATCCTTTCGCTTTATTTGCCAATACTTATTTTAGTTCATTTTCTATATTTAGCAATCTATTATATTTTGCAACTCTATCCGTCCTACATGGTGCTCCTGTTTTTATTTGCCCAACATTAGTAGCTACAGAAATATCTGCTATAGTTGTATCTTCTGTTTCTCCTGATCTATGTGATATTACAGCAGTATAACCCGCTTTAGTTGCCATATCTATTGCCTCTAATGTTTCTGTTAGAGTTCCTATTTGGTTTGGTTTTATTAATATACTGTTTGCAATTTTATTTTTTATTCCTTTTCTTAATCTATCTGTATTTGTTACAAATAAATCATCTCCAACTAATTGAATTTTATTTCCTAAAGTTTGAGTAAGTCTTTTCCAAGAATGCCAATCTTCCTCTGCCAAACCATCTTCTATCGAAATAATTGGATACTTTTCTGTTAATTCATCTAAATATTCTATCATTTCATCACTAGTTTTAAATATTCCTGTTTTCCAAAATAAGTATCCATTTTTTCCTACTTTTTTAGCTTCTTCATACATTTCTGTGCTTGCTACATCTAATGCTATAAAAATGTCTTTTCCTGGAATATAACCAGCTTTCTCTATTGCCTCAACTATGACATCTAATGCTTCTTCTTCATTTGCTAAATTTGGTGCAAATCCACCTTCATCACCTACAGAAACCGAATATCCTTTACTCTTTAATACTTTTTTTAAATTATGATATGTTTCTACTCCCATTTTTAAATTTTCTGCAAAATCTCTTCCAGACTTAGGCATTATCATAAATTCTTGAATACTAATATTATTATCTGAATGTTTTCCACCATTTAATATATTCATCATTGGAATAGGTAATTTTTTTGCATTAATACCACCTATATAATTATATAAAGCCATTCCTAATGAATTTGCAGCTGCTCTTGCTACTGCAATAGATACTCCTAATGTAGCATTTGCTCCTAATTTCTCTTTATTTTCTGTTCCATCTATATCTATTAATCTTTTGTCTATTTTTATTTGGTCATATACATTCATTCCTATTACCTTTTTAGCAATCACTCTGTTTACATTTTCTACTGCTCTTTTTACTCCTTTTCCTAAATATCTTTCTTCATCGTTGTCTCTAAGTTCCACTGCTTCAAAACTTCCAGTTGAAGCTCCAGATGGCACTTTTGCTACTCCGCAAAATCCTCCTTCTGTTATTACCTCTACTTGAACAGTTGGATTTCCTCTCGAATCTAGCACTTCTAGTGCTTCAATATGTTCTATTTTCAAATAATCTTTCATATTATCCCTCCATTTATATTATTATTACCAATTATTTGAAAATATATCCTTTTATGCATAAAAGTAAAATAAAAATTATAAAGTAGCTCTATTTATTTAATTTTAAAAAAAGCTGTTCCAACATTTAACCAAATACCAATTTTTATAAAACTTAAACAAATGTAAAAATTTCTTATTATATAAGAAAAGAGTGGATATGTATATTGAAGTGCACCCCAAATGTTAGACAAAAAAGTTTTTCCTTGCAGAACTGAAGAATACTTCTCCTAGAATGTATTCCAATTGTTAGTACTCTAACAGAATGTTCATAAGTATTATAATCCAAATCTAGGCCGAATCCCATTATAATTCCATTACGCTTTTTGTAGAATTTTTTGAGTTCCTTTATTTTTTCGTAAGCTTCTTCAACCAATAGATCTTCGTCATAAGCAAAGTCTTCTAATAAATCCTCCAAGTCTTCCTCTAGCTCCTTTGGAATATATCCTTCTGCTGTGAGGAAATATTCATTATACTCATTACTCCGTTTAAGTCTAAACTCTTTCATATGGTATACTCCTTTCAACTTTTTTGTTATATTACTATACTACATTTAGGCTTATTTTTCAATATAAAAAGCAGTATTGAATAATACTGCTTTTTATAATCGGGATTTTAAGGACTGTTCCCGAATCCCGATTTAATTATTTCATTGCTTCTTCTACTGCTACTGCTACTGCTACTGAAGCTCCAACCATTGGGTTGTTACCCATTCCTATTAATCCCATCATTTCTACGTGGGCTGGAACTGATGAACTTCCTGCAAATTGTGCATCTGAATGCATTCTTCCCATTGTATCTGTCATACCATATGAAGCTGGTCCTGCTGCCATATTGTCTGGGTGTAATGTTCTTCCTGTTCCTCCACCAGAAGCTACAGAGAAGTATTTTTTACCTGCTTCTATTCTTTCTTTTTTATATGTTCCTGCAACTGGATGTTGGAATCTTGTAGGGTTTGTTGAGTTTCCTGTAATAGATACGTCAACATCTTCCATCCACATTATAGCTACACCTTCTCTAACATCGTTTGCACCATAACATTTAACTTTTGATCTTTCTCCATCTGAATATGGAATTTCTTCTATAACATTTACTTTTCCTGTAAAGAAATCAAATTCTGTTTTTACATATGTAAATCCATTAATTCTAGAGATTACTTGAGCTGCATCTTTTCCTAAACCATTTAAAATAACTCTTAATGGTTCTTTTCTAACTTTGTTTGCAGATTTTGCTATACCAATAGCTCCTTCTGCTGCTGCAAAGCTTTCGTGTCCAGCTAAAAATGCAAAACATTTTGTATCTTCTGAAAGTAACATAGATGCTAAATTTCCATGTCCTAGTCCAACTTTTCTGTCATCTGCAACTGAACCTGGTATACAGAATGATTGTAAACCTTCACCTATTGCTTTTGCTGCATCTGCTGCTTTAGTACATCCTTTTTTTACTGCTATTGCCGCTCCTAATGTATATGCCCAAGCAGCATTTTCAAAACAAATTGGTTGTACTCCTTTTACTATTTCATATGGATTAAATCCTTTATCTGTACATATTTTTAATGCATCTTCAAAATCTTTTATTCCGTATTTTTCCATTACTGGTTTAATTTGGTCTATTCTTCTTTCATAACTTTCAAATGTTACTGCCATTTAATTTTCCTCCTTTAATATATTCTCCAAATTGTTTATAATTTCATTTATATTTGTATATGGAATAATTTTTAGTCTATTGTTTCCTCTAAGCATAGTTGTAAGCTTAGGTGTTACAGTTTTATCATAAACACAAATTATTCTTTTATTAGTCTTATCTGCATATCCAATTTCATATCCAACACCTAGTGATGGTACTGTTACTTCTGCAAAAACTAGATTTGCTAATTTTAGTCTTTCTTCTAAACTTTCGAATATATCACTATCTTTGGTATTTGCTTCGTCTAAAATCACATTATCATCTGCAACTTCTTCATTTAAAACTTTTCCAAATTTAGATAATTCTTTTATAAGTTTTTTATAAGCTACTAACTTTTGTCTTCCACCATATATTGAACCTGAAAAATAAATATTCATATCTTATACCTCTTATTATTGTTTTCTTGGGTCTATTTTCTTAACAGCTTCATCAAATCTTCCATATGTTCCAGAAGCTTTTTCTATTGCTTCCATTGGGTCTATTCCTTTTTTAATATTTTCCATCATTTTTCCCATATGAACATATTTGTAACCAATAATTTGGTCGTCTTTGTCTAAGCCTAATTCTACTATGTATCCTTCTGTTAATTGTAAATATCTTGGACCTTTTAATGTACTTGAATAAATTGTTCCGACTTGTGATGTATGTCCTTTTCCTAAGTCTTCAAGTCCAGCTCCTACAGGAAGTCCTCCTTCTGAGAAAGCTGTTTGTGTTCTTCCATATACTATTTGTAAGAATAATTCTCTCATAGCTGTATTTATGGCATCACATACTAAGTCTGTATTTAATGCTTCTAACAATGTCTTTCCTGTTAAAATTTCTCCTGCCATAGCTGCTGAATGTGTCATTCCTGAACATCCTATTGTTTCTATTAAAGCTTCTTGTATAATACCATCTTTTACATTTAATGTTAATTTACAAGCTCCTTGTTGTGGTGCACACCATCCAATACCATGTGTTAAACCAGATATGTCTTTTATTTCTTTTGCTTTAACCCATTTACCTTCTTCTGGTATTGGTGCTGGTCCATGGTTTACTCCTTTTGCAACTGTGCACATTTCTTCTAATTCTTTTGAATATATCATTTCTATTTCTCCTTTCACCTTTTATTAGTATTTATAATTTGGTTTTTACTTTTTGGTTTACTTTCTAAAATTATATATTTTTTGTCATGTGGCCAAAACTCACTATCTTTTTCAAGCTCATATATTTCTTCCATTCGCTCTTCTTTTCTAGATTTTGTTGGCGCATCTTTTTCAAAGTTAACTAAATTCTTAGTTGGCGCTGTATAAATTGATTCTTCATATATATCTATTCTTTTATTCGAATTTTCTTCTCTTTCTATATAATCTATAACCATTTGCTTTTCACGTTTACTATAAGTATTTAGTCCTGTTTTTAAATATTTATATCTAAAAACTAAATGTCTATCATAATTGCTATATGGGGAGGTGGCTAGGTTTTCAAAACCATATTCAACCTTAAATGTACAATCTGCTATTGAAATTGTTATATTAGTCCATAAACTTCCATTTGTTGCAATGTATTCTTTTCTTAGTTTTTTTATAATTCCATACAAATTATCTGCCATTTTAAAATAAGAAGATTCCTCTAAATTAAATTTATTTGGTACTTCGTACACATTAACTGGCTCTCTTTTTAGTATTCCTTTTGGAATATAATAAAAATACATTTCTCCTGTTTCTAAACTATTAACTCCATCTATTACAGATGCATATAAAAATATTTTATTCCATTTTTCTGGTATCATGTCAAATAAACTATTTTGTATTTCTTTATATAACTCCCTCATCCTTGCAGAAGTCGACACTATATTTCCCCCCATAAGTATATTTTTTATTCTTTTATTATTAGGCTTTCTCCAGTCATTTCTGTTGGCTTTTCTAATCCCATAATTTCTAACATTGTTGGTGCTAAATCTGCTAATTTTCCTTCTTTTAATTTTACATCTTTCATTCCCACTAATACTAATGGAACTAAGTTTGTAGTATGAGCTGTATGTGGCTCTCCTGTTTTATAGTCTATCATTTGCTCTGCATTTCCATGGTCTGCAGTAATAAGAATTACTCCTTCTTGCTCTTCTACTGCATCTACTACTCTTTTTACACAACTATCTATTGTTTCTATTGCTTTTATGGCTGCTTCTAAATTACCTGTATGTCCTACCATATCTGGATTTGCATAGTTTAAAATAATAGTATCATATTTTTTAGAATTTATTGCTTCTACTACTTTTTCTGTAACTTCTAAAGCACTCATTTCTGGCTTCATATCGTATGTTTCTACTTTTGGTGAAGGTACTAATATTCTATCTTCTCCTGGATATTGTTTTTCTTCTCCACCATTAAAGAAAAATGTAACATGAGCATATTTCTCTGTTTCTGCAATTCTTAATTGATTTAATGAATTTTTACTTATATATTCTCCAAATGTATTTTCTAATCTTTTTGGTTTAAATGCAACCTTTACATTTGGCATTGTTTCATCATATTGTGTGAAACATACATAATTTAAATTCATCTTCTTTGTTTTGAATTCATTAAATTCTGGATCTACTAATGTTCTAGTTATTTCTCTTGCTCTATCTGGTCTAAAGTTAAAGAATATTACAGAATCATTTTCTTCTATTTTAGCAATAGGTGTATCCCCATTACAGATAACTGTTGGTTCTATAAATTCATCAAAAACTTCTTTTTGGTAAGAACTTTCTATTGCATTTATTGCACTTGTTGCTTTTATTCCCTCACCATTTACCATTGCATCATATGCTTTTTGAACTCTGTTCCATCTTTTATCTCTGTCCATTGCATAAAATCTTCCAGAAATAGTAGCAATTTTTCCTACACCTTTTTCTTTCATTTTTTCTTCTAGCATTGTTATATAACTTTCTCCAGAAGTTGGTGCTGTATCCCTTCCATCTGTAAAGCAATGAACATATACATTTTCGAAATCTTTTCTTTTTGCTAATTCTAAAATTGCAAATAAATGACGAATGTGACTGTGAACTCCTCCATCTGAAACAAGTCCTAATATGTGCAATTTAGAATTATTCTTTTTGCAATTTTCTATTGCTTCTACTAATTCTGGAATTGCAAAAAAGTCACCATCTTCTATTGATTTAGTAATTTTAGTTAATTCTTGATAAACTATTCTACCAGCTCCTATGTTTGTGTGACCTACTTCAGAATTTCCCATTTGACCTTCTGGAAGTCCTACACTTAATTCACTTGCATGAATATTTGTTGTTGGCCAAATTTTCATTAGTCTATCTATATTAGGCGTGTTTGCAAGTTCAACAGCATTTCCTTCTTTATGGTTGTTTTCACCAAACCCATCTAATATCATTAGCATTGTTAGCTTATCTTTCATATCTTGTTACCATCCTTACTTATCAAAATTTACTATTTTAGCAAATTCGTCAGCCTTTAAGCTAGCTCCTCCAACTAAACCTCCATCTATGTCAGATGTTGTAAATAGTTCTTTTGCATTGCTTGACTTAACGCTTCCACCATATTGTATTATAACCCTATCTGACACTTCTTGTCCATAATTTTTTTCTATCTCTTTTCTAATTTCTTTTATAGAGTTGTTAGCATCTTCTGATGTTGCAGTTTTTCCTGTTCCTATTGCCCAAATTGGCTCGTATGCTATTATTGTTCCTTCTACTTGCTCGTTTGAAAGGCCTTCTAAAGCTAATCTTGTTTGATCTGTAATTACTTTAGTTGTTTCTCCTGCTTCTTTTTGTTCTAGAGTTTCCCCTACACATACTATTGGTTTTAAACCATATTTATGTGCTGATTTTACTTTTTTATTTACTGTTTCATCTGTTTCGGCAAAATATTGTCTTCTTTCTGAATGACCTATAATAACATATTCTACACCAATTGATTTAAGCATTGGTCCAGAAATTTCTCCTGTGTATGCACCATTCTCTTCAAAGTGCATATTTTGTGCTCCTATTTTTATATTTGTATTTTGCGCTGTAAGTAGTGCATAAAATAAATCTGTATATGGAACACATAAAACAACTTCGTTATTTGTATCTTTTACTAATTTTGATAATTCATCTATACATGATATTGCTTCGTTTGGAAGCATATTCATTTTCCAGTTACCAGCAATTACTTTTTTACGCATAATTTTTTCTCCTTTCAATTTATAAATTTTAATTCTGTTAATATATTTAACAATTAACTTTTTTATAAATTTATTTATCCATTAGGCATTCTATTCCTGGTAATTTCTTTCCTTCTATAAATTCTAGTGAAGCTCCTCCACCTGTAGACATATGTGTCATTTTGTCTGAAAGTCCAGCTTTCTTTATAGCTGCTGCTGAATCTCCACCACCGATTACTGTAACAGCATCAATTTCTGCTAAAGTATTTGCTATTGCATTTGTTCCTATAGCAAATTGGTCAAATTCGAATAATCCTACTGGTCCATTCCATAATACAGTTGCTGCATTTTTTAGCTCTTCTGTATACATTTTTATTGTCTCTGTACCAATGTCGAATCCTTCCCATCCATCTGGAATTTCTTTGTAGCTTACTACTTTGCTTTCTGTATCTTCTTTAAATTCTTTTCCTACTTTTGTGTCTACTGGAAGCATTAATTTAACACCTTTTTCTTCTGCTTTCTTTAATAGGTTTTGTGCTAAATCTAATTTATCTTCTTCACAAATAGAATTTCCTACTGTATATCCCATTGATCTGAAGAATGTATATGCCATAGCTCCACCAATTAATAATGTATCTACTTTTTCTAATAAACTGTCAATTACTCCTATTTTATCAGAAACTTTCTTTCCTCCTAAAATAGCTACAAATGGTCTTTTGGGATTATTTATTGCATCTCCTAAAAATTTTAATTCTTTTTCAATTAAAAATCCGCTTACTGCTGGTATATAATCTGCAATTCCTGCTGTAGAAGCATGTGCTCTATGAGCTGTACCAAATGCATCATTTACAAATACATCTGCTAAGCTTGCAAAGTTTTTAGCAAGTTCTGGGTCATTTGTTTCTTCTCCTGGCTCAAATCTTACATTTTCTAATAACATTATTTCTCCTGGTTTTAATTCTTCTGCTAATTTTTTAGCATCTTCACCTATTACATCTTTTGCAAGTTTAACTTCTTTTCCTAATAATCTTGTTAATTCTTTTGCAACTGGTGCTAAAGACATTTCTGGAACAACTTTTCCCTTTGGTCTTCCTAAATGAGAACATAAAATTATTGCACAATTTTGTTCTAATAAATATTGTATTGTTGGTAATGCTGCAACAATTCTTGTGTTATCTCTTATTGTTCCATCTTCTAATAATGGTACGTTAAAGTCACATCTTTCGATTACTTTTTTTCCTTCTAAGTTAATATCTCTAACTGTTTTTTTACTCATAAAATTCACTCCTTCTATTTATATAACCTTATTTGTAATAATGCATTTATTTAATTGTAAAGGTTGCATATATGTCCTTTTTAGTACATATGTAAAAGATTGTTTATAATTTTATATATGTTTTTAGGCACATATGTAACCTTTACAATTTAGATTGTTTATTATACAACTATCCTTTTGCATTAGACTTTTAGAGGTTACTTTAAAAGCAACCTCTAAGTCTTTATTTATTACATATTGTCTTTTGTTGCCATATAGCAAGCTAAATCTACTAATTTATGAGAATATCCCCATTCATTGTCATACCATGCAACTAATTTTACAAATGTATCTGTTAATTGGATTCCAGCAGCTGCATCGAATATAGATGTATGTGAATCTCCTAAAAAGTCTGAAGAAACAACTGGCTCGTCTGTATATTCAAGAATTCCTTTTAATTCGTTTTCTGAAGCTTTTTTAACTGCAGCACATATTTCTTCATATGTTGCTGGTTTTTCTAAATTACATGTTAAGTCAACAACA
>OKVH01000963.1_pt1 | contig 14678 bp, 8 predicted proteins | sample 1604791 | NCBI WGS metagenome assembly OKVH01 (sample SAMN01760919, study PRJEB22395) | human gut metagenome | reverse complement strand
AAAGCTTCCGGAATCTCCGACAAAGAATCAGACAATTACAGATAAACATTTGCGCCTTCTTGAAGTAATTGCAGAGGATATTAGATATAATAATATCTGTTGGGAAGATATTAAGCGATATTATTATCCAATCGGACTATCGGATAAACGTCAACAAGAAGCAATATTACGAAAAGTCCAAATTGATGCCGGAATTGCACAATTAAAGGAAACTCAGGGGCACGAGAATAATGCGCAGATTGATTCTCAAACAGCATTAAATAATCAAGTGTTAATGAAAGCTTTAGAAAATCCAGAAGGATTTGCAAAGTTACTTGGTGCTGTAGAAAAAGCGCAAAATCTCGGAAAAAATGCTCAAGAAAAGAGATAGTGAGAGGTGATAAGCGTGACCAACTTTGACATCTTCGCAACCATCCCGCAATTTGAGCCTTTCGCCTCCGTGGCCGTCTCCGCCGAGCGGATTCTACATATCGACCCCTCCGCCTGTGTGCTGAACTGCCGCAGGGCGATGGAGTTTGCCGTGAAGTGGATGTATTCCGTGGACAAGGCGCTGGTTATGCCTTATCAGGATTCTCTGGTGAGCCTCATGAATGCCGAGGACTTCCGGGACATCGTGGGCGCGGACATCTGGCGGCGGATGGATCTGATCCGCCGCATGGGAAACAACGCCGCCCACACCGGCAAGAAAATCACCGAAGAGCAGGCGGCGCTGTGTCTGGAGAACCTCTATGTATTCTTGGACTTCGTGGCCTATTGCTATGGTGAGAACTACACCGAAGGGCATTTTGACCGTTCCTTGCTGATGCAGCCCGCCGAAGCGCCCGCAGTTCCTTCGCAGACGATACCCGATGTGGATTTTGCAGCCCTCATGGCGGAGAACGCTGCGCTGAAGGAGGAACTCACCGCCCGCCGAGCCGAGCAGCAGCAGACCTATGTGCCCAAGCCCCTCGACCTGTCTGAGTACAAGACCCGCAAGCTGTATATCGAGACCATGCTCACAGATGCGGGCTGGACAGAGGGCAAGGACTGGCTGAATGAGGTGGAGCTGCCCGGTATGCCAAACAAGTCCGAGGTGGGTTATGCGGACTATGTGCTCTACGGGGACGACGGCCGCCCACTGGCAGTGGTGGAGGCCAAGCGCACATGCGTGGATGTGGCCAAGGGCCGCCAGCAGGCAAAGCTCTATGCAGACCTGCTGGAAAAGAAGTATCACCGCCGCCCGGTCATTTTCCTGACCAATGGCTTTGAGACCCGCATCACGGACAATATCTATCCCGAACGCAAGTGTGCCGCTATCTACTCCAAGCGGGATCTGGAAAAACTGTTCAATCTCCAGACCATGCGGACAAGCCTGAAAAATGTCATGGTGGATCGGAAGATCGCCGGACGCTATTATCAGGAGGGCGCCATCAAAGCTGCCTGCGATGCCTTTGCGCGCAACCGGCGCAAGGCGCTGCTGGTCATGGCCACCGGCTCCGGAAAAACGAGAACAGTTATTGCCCTATGCGATGTGCTGCTCCAGCATGGTTGGGTGAAAAATATTCTCTTCCTTGCTGACCGCAACAGTCTGGTCACCCAGGCCAAGCGCAGCTTTGTGAATCTGCTGCCCGATCTCTCCGTTACCAACCTCTGCGAGGAGAAGGATAACTACACAGCCCACTGTGTATTTTCCACCTATCAGACCATGTACAATGTCATTGACAGCGTACAGGACGAGGAGGGCAAGCTCTTTACCTGTGGGCACTTTGACCTTGTGATCTGCGACGAAGCGCACCGCTCGGTTTATAACAAATACCGGGATATTTTCAATTATTTCGACGCGCCGCTGGTTGGACTGACGGCCACGCCGAAAGACGAAATTGACAAGAATACCTATGAGATTTTTGAGTTGGAAAATGGCGTGCCCACCTATGGCTATGAGCTGGCACAGGCGGTAAAAGACGGTTATCTGGTGGATTTCCTTTCGGTGGAAACAAAGCTGAAATTTCTGGAAGAGGGCATTGCGTACGATGAGCTTTCGGACGAAGATAAAGAAGCATACGAGAACACCTTTGTGGATGAAAATGGACAGGTTGTGGAGCGGATCCAGTCCTCAGCACTGAATACCTGGATTTTCAATGACGATACGATCAGACAGGTGCTGGACATTCTGATGACACATGGAATCCATACAGACTACGGAGAAAAGCTCGGCAAGACGATTATTTTTGCGAAAAATCATGCTCATGCGGAAAAAATATTTGAGGTGTTCAATAAAGAATATTCACATCTGCCGGGTTATGCAAAAGTGATCGACAATCGTATCAGCCATTCCCAGAGCCTGATCGATCAGTTTTCGGAGCCGGATAAACTGCCGCAGATCGCCATTTCCGTTGATATGCTGGATACGGGAATCGATGTGCCGGAAATTTTAAATCTGGTCTTTTTTAAAAAGGTAATGAGCAAGGCAAAATTCTGGCAGATGATCGGGCGGGGGACAAGGCTCTGTCCGGGACTTTTGGATGGTGAGGATAAGCAGAAATTCTATATTTTTGATTTTTGTGGGAATTTCGAGTTTTTCCGGATGCAGAAGGGAAAAGAGACAGCAGTCCGGCTGCCTTTGCAGAGTGCGATTTTTAACCTGAAATTTCAGATTTCGTATAAATTGCAGGATTTACAATATCAGACAGAAAGACTGATCGCCTATCGCAAAAACCTGGTTGAGAGTATGCAGGGAAAAGTACAGGAACTGAGCCGGGATAATTTTGCGGTGCGTCAGCATTTGAAATATGTGGAATATTATTCCAATCCGGAGAATTATCAGAATATCCGTTACGAGGATACGCTGACCGTTCAGGAGGAGGTTGCACCGCTGATCATGCCGGATCAGGAAGAGGCGTCCGCCGTTCGTTTTGACGCACTGCTCTATGGGATTGAGCTTGCTTATCTGATGGGAAATAAATATGGAAAAGCGAGAAAGGATCTTCTGAAAAAGGTGCGTGCGGTGGCAGGTGTTGCCAATATTCCGCAGATCAAAGCACAGGAAAAACTGCTGAATCAGATCCTGCACACGGATTATCTGGAGACGGCCGGTGTGGATGAATTTGAACATATCCGTGAAAATCTGCGGGAACTGATCAAATATATCAAAGAAAAAGAAGGAAAGCGGTATGATACCGATTTTGCGGATGAACTTCTGGCGATGGAATGGAAAGAGTCGGAGCTGGAAAATGATGACCTGAAAAATTATAAAGCGAAAGCAGAATATTATGTCCGCAGGCATCAGGATAATGAGGCGATTGCCAGGCTGAAGAATAATCAGCCGCTGACAGCGGCGGATGTACAGCTTCTGGAAGAGATCCTCTGGGGAGAACTGGGGACAAAAGAAGAGTATGAGACGGAGTACGGGCAGAAGCCGCTCGGAGAATTTGTCCGTGAAATTGTCGGCTTGGATATGAACGCTGCAAAAGAAGCATTTTCAGAATATCTGGATGAAAACAGCCTGGACAGCAGGCAGATTTATTTCGTAAATCAGATCGTGGAATACATTGTGCAAAATGGCATGATGAAAGATCTGTCGGTGCTTCAGGAGGCACCATTTACGGATCAGGGAAGTGTCGTGGACATTTTTACGGATCTGAACGTATGGATGGGAATTCGGAAAGTGATCGACCAGATCAATGCAAATGCCGCAGCAGCTTAGGAGATAAATAAACTATGAATTTTTTTGATTACATAAAGAACGAGTCGTTTTTTAAACCGCTTACGTTCAAGTACCGCAGGATTTATTATGACTGTATCCGGATTTTGATCGACCGTTCGAAGGAACTTCCGGTTCTCTACGAGTCGGATGCAAAGGACAGTATCACGCTGTATCTGAAAAACGAAGAGATTCAGCGACTGATCGAAGAAGCGGATGATGAGAATGAGGCGGTGCAGCTTCAGGCGGCTGAGATTCTGGCCATTTTCCGTGAATGTGGATGGATCAAGCCACGGCAGATCGGACGCAGCGGAGAATATGTTGTAAATCTTTCGACGGATTGCCGAAGAGTGATTGATTTTCTGGATAAACTGACTGAAAAGAAAAATGAAGGTACGATGTCAAACCGCATTCTCTCAATGTATGAGATCATGAAATCCGCATCGGAAGAAGGCTCGGTGCGAAAAGAACGTCCGTACTCAAACATTCTGGTGCCGATGATGGAAAATGAAACCGAGCTTCGTAATGAGCTGGCTGATTTAAAAGACAGTATATCGGATATCATGAAAACAGTCATCGAATTTCAGGACATGAACAGTTTCGGGCAGTTCATTATGAAAAATGAAATGTTGGACCGGTTCTTCAGTGAATATTTCTTCGTAAAAAACAACGGACTGATCCCTACCCAGCTTTCTTTCATCCGTGACCGGATCGAGGATCTGCGTTATGGGGATATGTATGAGAAAATGGTCGAAGAATGTGGAAAACGTCTGCGTTGCCCGAAAGAGCAGGCAATTTCCCGTGTGGATCGTTACATGGCGGAACTCCAGTATTTCCTGAGTGTGGAATACGAAGAAAATATGGAACTGATTGATACTCGCATCAACAGTTATTATAATCTGGCAAATACGAGGATTATGCAGATGGCGAGTAGCCGTGTCAGACTGGAGAATCTTCTCGGCGATTTCCTGGACCGTGTTTCCAGGATTTCAAAAGAAGAGCAGGATGCGGCGATGGAAAAAGTGGAAAAATGCACTTGTGTTATCAACCAGAAATACGTTGGTTACAAATCATTCGAGCAGAATCGGCGTATCCGCAACGAAGGTCAGAATATCGCATTAAACACCAATGCGATGTCGGAAGAAGAGATGCAGAAACGGACGGAGAATCTGTTCCGCAGTGCACCGAACCGATATGCTCCGGCCCGTGTCGGAGCATATCTGGATGAGGCACTTGGATTGGATGTGAGCATGGAGCTGAAAGAAAAGGGTGTGCAGACAAAAGAAGAGGCACTGATGATCGCAGCGGCGATGCTTTATGCGAAAAATGCAGAATTTCCATACGAAGTTCGTATCAAGGACGAAAAAGTGAGCACGAAAATTGCCGATATCAGTAATGTGGTGATCTCGAGAAAATAAAGATGTCAGAATTGTGGATCACAGGGTACGAAAATATTTACAGGGCATTTTTTTGAACGCAGAGAAGCGGATTGTGAATGTCCGATTTACAAATACAATGAGGTAAATTTATATGCAGGATTTAAGTTTTATAAGCAATATGAGCGACGAGGATGCGTATCTGTTCAAACGCTGTGTGCGGCGGCTTCTGGATACGACATTTCTTGTAAAAGACAAAGAAGAAAAGCTCTATCAGTTTGTGGCTTCCGAATCTAACCGCTACGACATGAACCAGTATCTGGCAGTGATCGGCTACAAAGTGGTTGTGGAAGAACAGATGGGTGTGGCGATGCTGCAGCCAAATGATGATGATAAAGAAACGGTTGGGCTGAAACGATTGAACCTTTATCATTTTGACCAGAGGCACATGAAGCTGCTGCTGGTGCTGTGGCTTTTATTTCTGGAGCGGATGGGATATGAAGAGGCAGTCTATGTGACGGTCGGTGAGATTATCGACAAATGCAGGCTTTATGATATTGAGCTGACGCCGGTCGAGTTTAAAAAGGCATATGCGACCTTCCGCAGATTCTGCCTGATCGATTACAGTGACGATATCACAAAAGAGGACGGGGCTGTGCGTCTCTATCCTTCTTTGCAGTTCTGTCTGGATATCGGACAGTTGAAACAGGTGATGGCAGAATTTGTGGAACAGGAAGATTTCGAGGCAGCGGACATGGCAGACCTGGAAGAGGCAGAAAGTGAGGAGAGCGATGAGTAAAATAGTTTTACGCAATGTACAGCTGATCAACTGGTATGGATTTACCAACACGGTCGTTCCGGTTGCAGAAAATCTCACCCTGATCTCCGGAGAAAATGAGTGCGGAAAATCGACGATCCTCGATGCCATCAAATATGCCTACACCGGTGATACGCAGTTTAATAAGGCGACAAGCGGATATAATACAGGCGTGGGCAAGCGAAATCTGATCTCGTATACACGCTGTCTGGTCGATGCGAGTGCCGGCGTGTATGCAAGACCGGCGGAGAAGATCCCAGTTGTGTATACCCACATCGCACTGGAATATTATGACCAGATCAACGAAAAATCCTTTGTGCTCGGCGTGATCATCGAGACAGCCGTGACGGATATCCGCGGCACGTACTGGTATGCGATGGAAGACAAACGTCTGTCGGATATTTCCTATGTTTATGAAGACGGTTCTGCCTTAAAGCCGTACGATGCGTCCGGATTTCAGAAACGTTACAATGTCAAACTCCGCAAGAAACAGGATGGAGTGGCATTGTTTATGCAGATGGTCGGACTGAAACTTCCGTATCAGGAAGTGTTTCGTTATCAGAGAAAACTTCGAAATATCATGGCATACAATCCGGCGGCAAAGATCCAGGAATTTATCCGGGAATCGGTTCTGGAAGAACACGATGTCAATTTTGAAAAATTAAAAGATGCCAAGAAAAATATTGAGCAGATCAACAGCCGTTTGGAGTTGATCGAAGAAGAGATCGGTGATCTGGATGCGATCCTGAAGGATTATGCAGAATACGATGAGCGTGTCATGCAGCTGAAAGTGGATGATATTAAATTAAAATATCGAAATATGCTTTCCTGGAAAGAAAAACGCTGCATGGCAGAAGAAGTGATCCGCAAAAACAACATTGAAGTAGAAGCACAGATCAAAACAATCAAAGAACTGAGCACGGAGATCGATGCACTTGACCGTTATTACATGGAAGCAAAAGCCGCACTGCGGGAACTGAATGTTTCCAAAGCAATCGACAATTCCAGACAGCAGATCACTGCTTTCGAGAAACAGCTGGAGAAGCGGAAAAGTGAAAGGGAAGAGCTGGAGCAGTTTCGGAAACGTCTGCTGCATGTGGCAGAAGAACTGAACAAAATGGAATGCGAGGTTTCTCATTTTGAAACGCTTGGCAAACTGACGGCAGTCGATCTTTCCAATTCTGAGAAACAGGAAGCCATCGATGCACTGAGAGCGGAAATCCGTAAAAAACGTGACAGCATTGTGCGAAGCAGGGCTTATCTGGACCGCGAGCTCAAAGAAGTGCAGCTGGAACGCAGCGAGCAGAGCAAGATCATCGAAAACTGTGACCGCAACAAAGCGGATTATTCGCATGTGCAGGAACAGACGCAGTTGATCCGGGAGATCAACAAAGAACTGAAAAAGCAGGGTATCGCTGAAGAAGCCCGCATGGCGTGTGAATATGTATCGGAACTGAAAGACGAAGCATGGCGTGATGCAATCGAAGCTTTTCTTGGTGTGCACCGCTATGCGATCCTGGTCTCGCCGCAGGCTTTTGATGTTGCCAATCAGGTTATGGACCGCTCCGGACATCGTTATGTGGAGCTGGTCAATACAAAGCGTCTGGCTGAACGCAAGATCAAATGTGAGGAAGATTCAGTCTATCATTATCTTCAGATTCAGAATGAGACTGCAGCAAAGTATTTTCAGTTCTGGCTGGGAGCGATCCATGCAGTCGAGCTGGACGAGGTTGCAAAATACGACAATGCCATGTCAAAAGAAGGAAAACTCGGCAGAAATATGGCAGTTACTTACATCAACACGAAAAAGATCAAGAGCTACTGCCTTGGCGGGGCGGCGATCGAGCTGAACCGCAAAAGAGCTGCGAAAAAACTGGATCAGCTGGAAAAACGGGAAAAAGAGATTTTGAGCAGCAGACATACGATGCAGAATCAGGATGTCTTTCTGCAGAGCAGTCTGGATTATTTCAAAGATTACAATCTGGAAGCCAACAGAGAATGTGAGCATTTAAATGCAGAGCTGGAAGCAGAAAAGGTGCGTTATCGTGAACTTCTGGAAGCCCAGAAAAACAATGCAGAATTTATGGCACTTTCGCAGCGTGTGACCGATCTGGAAAAACAGCTTCGCAATAAAACGCGGGAGAAAGACGAAGAGAGCAAGAAGCGTTATCGTCTGGAAGCAGAGATCGAGCAGAAAAAGAAAGACAGCGTGATGTATCAGGCGAAAGAAGCGGAAGAGCAGAAACATCTGGAAGAAGAACAGCAGCTCAATCGTTCAGCAGCAGAGCAGGCGATCACAGAATACGACCGCTATCTTGCCGGGGAAGATAAAAAAGGCGGCATCATGCAGCTTTCTGAGAAAGAGCAGATGGAAAAACGCGTCAGCAGTTTTGCGGCAAATATCAACGGACAGCAGCAGGCGTACAACAACCGCAAGCAGGAAGAAGAACGTCTGCCGATCGGTCTTGAGTACGAAAAAAGTTATCACCAGAGACGCGGAAAGATCTGGATCGATGACCTTCAGAATCTGCAGCAGAAATTAAAAGAGCAGACCATGCGTTATGAAAGCATTTTCAAAAGAGAATTTGTTCTGAATATTTACGAGACGGCAAGGGCTGCAAGAAAAGACATCGCACAGATCAACAAAGAGCTTCGCAAGCTGAAATTCGCGACATGCTATCAGTTTGATGTGAAATTTTTGAATGACAATTCCGACTATGCCAAAATTCTGCGTTATGCAGAGTATCTTCAGCAGACCGGAAATCTGGCGGACGGTCAGATCGCCCTTACAAAACTGATGGGTTATGAGGATGACGAAGTAGAGAAACGGGAGCGGGAGATCAAAGATATTATTAACCGCATCATTGAAAAAAATGATCTGGCGGAGATCCAGAAATTTGCAGATTACCGCAATTATATGAGCTACGAGATCATCATCAACAACGAAGAAGTAAAAGACGGAAAATTATCCAAACAGGTAGGATACAATTCCGGTGCCGGAACGCAGATCCCATATACGCTGATTTTGTCGGCGGCACTCTCCATGCTCTACAATGTGAGAGTCAATTCCGTAAGACTGATCTTTATTGATGAGCCGTTCGAAAAAATGAGTGACCACAATATCAAACTGATGCTTGATTTCTTCAAAAACCAGGACTTTCAGGTTATCTTCTGTGCACCGCCAAATAAACTGGAATCGATCGGAAGTGAATGCGGTGTGATCATCCCGGTTTTGAAAAATGCAAACGACGATATGTTGATCGGAAAGGTGAAATTTCATGACACAGTTAATGGAGCAAATTAAAGAAAAAGATGCACAGGCATTTACCCACAGCGGAAAGTTTCATGCGGACGATGTATTTTCGTCTGCACTTCTGCTGTCTGTCAATCCAGAGATCACGATCCACCGCGGCAGTCAGGTGCCGGAGGATTTTAAAGGAATTGTTTTTGACATCGGAAGAGGGAAATACGACCATCATCAGAGGGATAGCAGAATCCGTGAAAATGGTGTGCCGTATGCAGCTTTCGGACTTTTATGGGAAGAGTTGGGTGCTGAGATTTTAGGAGAAGAACTGGCAGAAAAATTTGACGAGGCTTTTGTGCAGCCACTGGACAACAATGACAACACCGGCGAAAAAAATGAACTTGCCACCTTGATCGGCAATTTCAATCCGCCATGGGATGCACAGGGCGGAAACGATGCGGCGTTCTTTCAGGCGGTCGGTGTGGCCGGCATGATTCTCGATAACAAACTGGAGCGTTATCGGGGCAATGAGCGTGCCGACAAACGTGTAGAAGAAATTTTAAAACAGCATCAGGAAGAGATCGCTTCCGGCAAAAAGCCGGCGGATGAAAAGCAGATTCTGGTGTTGCCGGATTATGTTCCGTGCCAGAAATATCTTTCCGAGACAGACATTGCATTCGTGATCTTTCCATCCAATCGCGGCGGCTACTGTATTCAGCCTCAGAAGCGAGAATACTCCCTGAATTATAAATGCAGTTTCCCGGAAAGCTGGCTTGGTCTTGAAAAAGAAGAATTAAAAGAAGAGAGCGGTCTTTCCGGTGCAGAATTCTGTCATAAGGGCGGATTTCTTATGACGACAAGTACGCTCGAAGATGCCATAAAGGCATGCAAGATCAGTCAGCAGCAGTTCCATGAGCAGGTTGTGATCGTAAATCTTGGCACAGATGAGGCAGCCGATGCATTGCTTTTCAAACTTCCGCAGTTTTCCGGTGCCAGAATCGTGCACATGGAGTTGCCGGATCTTCCGCCGATGGAGTGGGACGGCATTTATGGTGAATCCACACTTGAAAAGCAGGAATGGAAAGCACAGATCAAAGATCAGGTGAAAAAAATTCTGAAATCCAAACCGGAAGCAGTCTATGTGCAGGGAGATCTTTTTGCGGTGTATCCGCTGATCCATGCACTTCGTAAACGCCATATGCCGGTGCTTGTGATGACAGAGATGGAAGGGGAACAGAAAATTGTGCGGATTCCGTCCGGATCATAGTGTGATTTCAGATTTTTGACCCTGGCATTAAGATGCCTGCGAATTGCTCCGTTACAAGTAACTCTCGCAATTCTATAAACATTCGGAATTCGCATATTTACTGCGTAAATAGCTACTTCCTCATGTTTAGCGGGTCCCAAGTTCAAATGTCTTATCTTGCAAGCAAGAACGACATTTTGATCTTTTGACCCTGGCATCTCAAAAAGTGCACAAAAAAATAGTGGGAAAACAGGAAAAAAGTAGAAAAATGCATTATATTCTTGCAATTTAGTCGGATTTTAGGTACAATATAGTTCTATGATGATACGGAATTGCAGAAGCTGTGGAAAAGCGGAGCAATTCATAAGGATTATTTTAGGTAAATAATGATCCGGAGATGGAAGAGGGCGGATATACGAAGGTTTTCGGATTGTTAAAAGAAAAAAGTATGAAAGGAAAAGGAAATGAATAAGAAAGACGAATTCAAACCGTACATTCCGGCAGACAGAGTCATGCCGGAGCTTACTGTGACTTCCATTATTATGGGTGTTTTGCTCGCAGTAATTTTCGGAGCAGCCAATGCATATCTTGGACTCCGAGTTGGTATGACTGTTTCTGCTTCTATTCCGGCAGCAGTTATATCTATGGGTGTTATTCGCATTATCATGCGTAAGAATTCCATCCTTGAAAGTAACATGGTACAGACCATCGGTTCAGCCGGTGAGTCACTTGCAGCAGGAGCGATCTTTACGATGCCGGCACTGTTCCTCTGGGCAGAAGAGGGTCTTTGCTCTATGCCGAGCCTTGTCGAGATCACACTGATCGCACTTTGCGGTGGTGTTTTAGGTGTACTTTTCATGGTACCGCTTCGTAATGCCCTGATCGTGAAAGAGCACCTGACACTGCTTTACCCGGAAGGAACTGCATGTGCAGACGTACTTCTGGCCGGCGAAGAAGGCGGAGCAAACGCTTCTACGGTATTCTCCGGTATGGGACTTGCAGCAGTATTTAAATTTATCGTTGATGGTCTGAAGGTGATCCCGGCAGACGTATCAGCAGCTTTTAAATCTTTCAAAGGTGAGATCGGTATGGAAGTATACCCGGCACTGCTTGGTGTTGGTTATATTGTAGGACCAAAGATCGCATCTTACATGTTTGTTGGTTCTGTATTCGGATGGCTGGTTATCATCCCGCTGATCTGTCTGTTCGGACCTGATACCTGGCTGTATCCGGCAGAAGCAGGCACAACAATCGCTCAGCTTTATGCAGGCGGCGGTGCATCAGCTATCTGGAGTACTTACGTAAAATACATCGGTGCAGGTGCCATCGCAACAGGCGGTATCATCTCTCTGATCAAATCTCTGCCTCTGATCGTAAAAACTTTCAGCGACTCTATGAAGAGCGTAAAAGGCGGAAAAAATACAAGTACTGCACGTACTGCACAGGATCTGCCGATGCAGTTTATCCTGATCGGAATCGTTGCCATGGTTGTTATCATCTGGGCAGTACCGGCTATCCCGGTAACTCTGCTTGGAGCAGCACTGATCGTAATCTTCGGATTCTTCTTCGCAACGGTATCCTCCCGTATGGTAGGTCTGGTAGGAAGTTCCAATAACCCGGTATCCGGTATGGCAATCGCTACTCTGCTGATCGCAACTATGGCGATCAAAGGAAGCGGCAAAACAGGTATCGACGGTATGACAGCAGCAATCGCAATCGGTTCTGTTATCTGTATTATCGCAGCAATCGCAGGTGATACTTCACAGGATCTGAAGACCGGTTATCTGCTTGGTGCTACACCGAAAAAACAGCAGATTGGTGAGCTGATCGGTGTTCTTGCATCCGGTCTGGCTATCGGCGGTGTTCTCTACCTGTTGAATGCAGCATGGGGTTACGGCGGAGCAGAAGTACCGGCTCCTCAGGCAACTCTGATGAAGATGATCGTAGAAGGTATCATGGGCGGAAACCTGCCATGGAACCTGGTATTTGTCGGCGTATTTCTGGCACTGGGTCTTGAGATCCTGCGTATCCCGGTAATGCCGTTCGCAATCGGTCTGTATCTGCCGATCTACCTGAATGCAACCATCATGATCGGTGGCGTTGTACGTATGGTAATGGATGCACGTAAGAATGTCGATGAAAAGACAAAAGAACAGCAGTCCACAGACGGAACACTGTACTGTGCAGGTATGATCGCCGGAGAAGGTCTGGTAGGTATCCTGCTGGCAATTTTCGCAGTATTTGGTATCAACACAAGCATCGGAGAGAGTGTAAACTTTGGCAACATCGGTGGTGTCATTCTTATGGTACTGATGATCGCATCCCTGTTTTACTTCTCTCTTAAGAAAAAGAAAAAAGCATGAAAAAAAAGAAACAGGAACAACAGATAAATTATCTGGATCTGATTCCGGTAAAAGCCGAAGGCCTGAAGTGGCACAAAGACTTCAGGGATCGCGTGATACTGGAAGTAAAAAATGAAGGTTTTTTTAACGGGATCGCACAGAAAGTATTTAACCGCCCGGAAGTCACAAAGATACATCTGGATGTACATGGAAGTTATCTTTGGCCTTTTATCGATGGAGAGAGAACCGTCATGGATCTGGCTGCTCTGGAAAAAGAGCGGTTTGGTGAAGCGGCAGAACCCCTTTATCCACGAATCGTAAAGTATTTTCAGATTCTTGAGAACAATCATTTTGTAAGTTTTAAATAATAAAATCCCTTGCGGCGGGCAGTTTCTGCTGTAAGGGATTTTTTACCACAGGGGGATTCTTTTTATGTGCACAAATAAAAAACATGCAGAAAATCTCTTGCACGCACGGGGCAAATTTTCCGGTCGCATCGGTTATGTGCTGGCAGTTGCCGGCTCTGCGGTTGGACTTGGAAACATCTGGCGATTTCCATATCTTGCGGCAAAATACGGCGGAGGTATGTTTCTGCTTGTCTATCTGATTTTAATGGTCACTTTTGGATATGTTATGATCGTATCCGAAACAGCACTGGGACGTATGACGAAAAAAAGCCCGGTTGGAGCTTTCCACAAATTCGGAAAGAGCCTGCCGTTTCACCTGGGAGGCTGGATCAACGCAGTCATCCCGATGATGATCGTTCCTTATTACAGTGTGATCGGCGGCTGGGTTCTGAAATATCTGTTTGAGTATATCAGGGGCAATGCAAACCTTGTTGCACAGGATGGCTATTTCAACAGTTTTATCACCTCTTCCATGGAAGTAGAAATATGGTTTCTGATCTTTGCGGCACTGGTATTTATTGTCATTCTTGCAGGTGTAAAAAATGGAGTAGAACGTGTTTCAAAGGTTATGATGCCGCTTCTGATCCTGCTGGCAGCCTGTGTGGCTGTTTATTCCATCACAAGACCGGGAGCCGTGGAAGGCATCAAATATTTCCTGATCCCGAATCTGGAGAATTTTTCCTGGATGACGGTCGTTGCGGCGATGGGGCAGATGTTTTATTCCCTGTCGATCGCGATGGGTATCCTGTATACGTATGGATCTTATATCGGGAAAGATGTAGACATCGAAAAAAGCACCACGCAGGTTGAGATTTTTGACACCGGTGTCGCACTTCTGGCCGGTCTGATGATCATTCCGGCAGTGTTTGCATTCTCCGGCGGAGATATGGAAACGCTCCAGGCAGGACCGGCACTGACGTTCATCACCCTGCCGAAAGTATTTGCGAGTATGGGAGTTGGCACGATTGTCGGCATCGCATTCTTCCTGATGTTTCTGTTTGCGGCACTGACCAGTGCAATCTCACTTCTTGAGACCAGCGTTTCCACCCTGAACGATGAGCTTCACTGGAGCCGTGGAAAATGCTGTCTGCTGATGGTTGTCGTGATGCTGGTGATCGGAACGGCATCCTCTTTTGGATATGGTATCTGGGACTCTGTGAAGATCCTTGGTATGCAGTTTTTGGATTTCTTTGACTTCCTGACCAACTCGGTCATGATGCCGATCGCAGCACTTGCTACCTGCATTCTGATTCTGAAAGTCGTCGGATTTAAAAGAATGGATGCGGAGATTGAACAGTCATCTGATTTTAAACGCAAGAAATTATATCATTTCTTCCTGAAATATCTGGCATCCGCCTGCGTGATCATTATCCTTCTCAGCTCCATTGCAAATGTACTGGGATGGATTTCGATGTAAAAACAGAAAACTTTGAAAAAACTCGATTAAGCATTGTAAAACTGGCCGTTTGGCTAGTGTACAATGCTTTTTTAATTTTATATAATGGTTATAGAATGATGTTGGGGTCAAAAGATGCCATACGAATTGTTCCGTACTTCGTACTCCCAC
>OKVH01000950.1_pt1 | contig 14863 bp, 16 predicted proteins | sample 1604791 | NCBI WGS metagenome assembly OKVH01 (sample SAMN01760919, study PRJEB22395) | human gut metagenome | reverse complement strand
GCCTGCAATTCACAGACAGCAAGCCCTTTCGGCTGCTTGAACAATTTTTACTTCAGAATATTGTCTAACTTTTTGGGGTCACTTCAATGTGGGTGGCCTGCCGCTTTTTTACGGTGATTTTTGGGGCAAATTACTACGAACTTTTTACGAACTTTTGGCCGATTACGAACCATTTACGAAGCATTATCTTACAGTATTTGACAGTATATAACACTATCAGACAAATGAAAAACCGCGATACAGCAACCTTTGCAGGTTGTATCGCGGTTTTTACATTGGCGGAGTAAGAGAGATTTGAACTCTCGCGGCGGTTTCCCACCCTACGCCCTTAGCAGGGGCGCCTCTTCGACCTCTTGAGTATTACTCCACAAGTCAAAGTGATTCTATATATTCACTTGTTATCACAAAATGGCGGAGAGGATGGGATTCGAACCCATGGTCCGCTCGCGCGAATCGCTGGTTTTCAAGACCAGTTCCATAAACCACTCGGACACCTCTCCACAGTGGCTGCCGCCAGAATGCAGGTATTATTATACAAAAATGTGGAAGGGTTGTCAACCCCTCCACGCAAACTTTTTTGAAAATTATTTCGCTGTGAATCTCACGGTGAATTTTCTCCTGCGCTTTGTTCGAGTGGTCTTTGTTTTGGATAAGAAACGCAAAAACCGCCGCAGTGTTACACCGCGGCGGGAAAATTTTCGGGGATTATTTTACAGCGCACAGGGGGTAAAGCCGTCCTTGCCCAGCACTTGGACCTTGGCATAGCCCAGCTCCTTCAGTTTGGCGGCGACAGCCTCAAAACCGAAGGTCAGCGCCTTGGTATCGTGGGCATCGGCGGTGATGACAACATTGCCGCTGAGCACCAGCCACTCCTTCAGGATCGCATCGGACGGGAAGAAATCCTTGCGGAAGCCACGATACACCGCAGAGGTGTTGACCTCCAGCACGCAGCGGTTGCGGGCGGCGGTCATCAGCGCGGCGTTGGCGGCGGCAGTGTAGCGGGGGTCGTTCTCATCAAAGAACTTGCCGTCACCGTTGATCTTCTTGATCAGGTCGAAGTGACCCAGAATCGTCGGTTTTTTCTCAGCGACCTTGGCTACGTTGGCAAAGTACGCCTCGGCCACGGCCAGACCGTCGCCGTCAAAATCGTCGTCGATGCAGGCGCGCAGATCCTCCTCGCGCCAGTCGATCTCATAATACTTGCCGGTCTTGGGCCCCTTGACATAGTGCGTGCTGCCGATCCAGTAGTCGTACTGGGTCGGGTCATCGTCGCTGAACAGATCCCATTCCAAGCCGCACAGAATGTCCAGCTTGCCGGCATAGCGCTCCTTGAGCTTGGCAATCTGCGCCTTGTACAGGGCGGTACGGCTCTGGGTCATGCAATATTCAAGATCGTGGGGGGTATGGCTGTGGCCGCTGAAGCCCAGCGTCTGCAGACCGGCCTTCCAAGCCGTGACTGCGACCTCCTCGGGGGTGTTTTTGCCGTCGCACAATTTGGAATGAACGTGTACAGAGCTTTTCAGGTATTCGCCTGCCATGGTTACTGCATCCTTTCCTGCTTGACCTTATGGTCAATTACGTGTCGTTTTTCGAGTTCCTTCGTGATGTCCTCTACGGAAATGCCCAGCTCGATCATCAGCACCATGACGTGGTAAGCCAGGTCGCTGATCTCGTAGATGGTCTCCTCCCTGTCGCGCTTGGAGCCTGCAATGATGACCTCGGTGGATTCCTCACCGACCTTTTTGAGGATCTTTTCCAGGCCCTTGTCGAACAGATAGGTGGTATAACTGCCCTCCTGCGGGTTGGTCTTGCGGCCCTCGATGAGTGCGTACAAGCCCTGCCAGGTGAACTGCTTCAGCTCATCGGAGACATAGACCGGGTTGAAGAAGCAGCTCTCCGCGCCGGTGTGGCAGGCGGGGCCGGATTTGACGACGTCGATGACGAGCGCGTCCTTGTCGCAGTCGGCGGTGATGGAGACGACCCGCTGCACGTTGCCGGAGGTCTCGCCCTTGCGCCAGATCTCCCGGCGGCTGCGGGACCAGAATACGGTGCGGCCCTCGGCAATCGTCAGGGCCAGCGTCTCGGCATTCATGTAGGCGAGGGTCAGCACCTCTTTGGTATAATGGTCCTGCACGATGGCCGGGATCAGGCCGTTTGCGTCAAATTTGAGAGTCTTGGAATTTTCGGTGATTTCCATGGTGGACACTCCTAAAGTAATATAGTTTAGTGTACCTCTTTTTGTGGGTTTTGGCAAGAGGTAAAGTGTAGGTTTGCTATTATTACGCAGTAGGGGCCGGGCATGCCCGGCCCGCGGCTTTCCCGCAAGAGGACACTTTTGGGAATGTTGCGGGCCGCACATGTGCGGCCCCTACCGGTTGGCTGCATGGCGAAGGGGCGATCACACCCGCATCTCTACCCCGTTCTCCCGCAAATACCGCTTCAAATCGTTGATTTCCACTTGCTTTGTGTGGAAGATCGACGCGGCCAGACCGGCATCTACTGCCGGGTGATTGCGGAACAGCTCAAGGAAATCCTCCTTTTTGCCTGCGCCGCCGGAGGCGATGATGGGCACGGCGCAGCGTGCGGCCACGGCGTCCAGCAGCTCCAGATCAAAGCCGTTCTTCACGCCGTCGGTGTCGATGGAGTTCACGACCAGCTCGCCCGCGCCGTTTTTCACGCCATGCTCCAGCCAGTCCAGCGCGTCGATGCCCGTGTTCTCGCGCCCGCCCTTGGCAAACAGCATGAATTTGCCGTCCACACGCTTAATATCGGCGGAGAGCACCACGCACTGGTTGCCGTATTTCTGCGCGGCAGCCGGGATGATGCCGGGGTTGCGGATGGCCCCCGAGTTGACGCTGACCTTGTCCGCGCCGCATTTCAGCACGCGGTCAAAGTCGTCCAGCGTGTTGATGCCGCCGCCGACGGTCAGCGGGATAAAAATCTGGCTTGCGACCCGGCGCAAAATATCGGTGAACAGCCCGCGCCCCTCGACGCTGGCGGTAATATCGTAGAACACCAGCTCGTCCGCGCCGGAGGCGTTGTAGTACCGCGCCATCTCGACGGGATCGGCCATGTCCTGCAATCCTTCAAAATTGACACCCTTGACCACGCGCCCGTTTTTGACGTCCAGACAAGGAATTATGCGTTTGGTTATCATACATTCACTCCCCCTTTTGTCAGAGAGGAGTAGGAGATGTCTCTGCTACTCCTCTCTCCTCACTTGCTTTCGTACAGCCGCACGGCCTCGGCCAGATCAATCGCTCCCGTATAAATCGACTTCCCCAAAATGGCTGCGTGGCAGTGCATGGCGGAAAGCTCGGCCAGCTCGGCCATGGCGGCAATGCCGCCGCTGGCCGTGACCTCGATGCCGGGAATCGTCAAAAGCTCACGGTACAGCGCCATATTGGTGCCCTGCATCGTGCCGTCCCGGGAAATATCGGTGGCAATAATGGCCTTGACGCCCGCATTGGCGCAGCGGCGGCAGAATGCCACGCCCGGCTCGGGGGTGACCTCCTTCCAGCCGTTGACAGCGACAGCGCCGTCCTTCATGTCAACGCCGACGGCGATCTGTGCGCCGTATTTCTGTGCCATTTCTGCCGTGAAATCGAAGTTTTTTACGGCCACCGTGCCCAGAATGCAGCGGTCCGCGCCGAGGTCAAGATACCGTTGGATGCGCGCCTCGTCGCGGATGCCGCCGCCGACCTCGATTTTGAGGCCGCCCAGCTTGGCAATGGCGGCAATCGTCTGCAAATTGGCCGTGGTGTCGTCCTTGGCACCATCCAGATCGACGACATGCAAATACTTCGCACCTGCGTCGATAAATTGCTGCGCCTGGGCGACGGGGTCTGCGTTGTAGACGGTCATCCGGTCGTAGTCGCCCTGATAAAGCCGCACGGCCTGGCCGCCGCGCAGGTCAATGGCGGGGTATAGCTTCATGGTACTTCCTCCCTCTCGCTTACAGCTCGGCAAAGGCTTTTAACAGCCGCAGGCCGGTATCACCGGATTTTTCGGGGTGGAACTGGGTGCCGTACACCAGCCCCTGCCGCACCGCGCCCGTGACGGGGATGCTGTAGTCGCTCGTCGCCAGTGTCGATGCAGCGCAGTTTTTGGCGTAATAGCTGTGTACGTAATAGACGTACTCGCCGTTTTTGACGTACTTGAACAGCGGGTCGGCCTCGCGCCCGGGCACAATGTCCATGGCATTCCAGCCGATGTGCGGCACCTTGAGCGCCGGATCGGTCAGGTCGTCCGCCAGCGGGCAGACCTCGCCGGGAATCAGGCCGAGGCCGCGGTGCTCGCCGTACTCGCAGCTTTTTTCAAACAGCAGCTGCATGCCTAAGCAGATGCCCAGCAGCGGCTTTTTCTGCGTTTCCTCGCGCAGAACGGGCACAAGGCCCGTGGCTTCGAGCTTGGCCATTGCGTCGGCGAACGCCCCGACGCCCGGCAGCAGGATATGATCCGCCGCCCGCAGGTCCGCGGCGTCGCGGGTCACCCGCACCTCTGCGCCCAGGCTTCTGACGCTGGACGACAGGCTGAACAGGTTGCCTACGCCGTAGTCAACGATTGCGATCATGTATGGTTCTCCCCCTCTGTATAAAACTTATCCATGGCTCAGCGGGCCGGGTTGGTGAGAATGGAATCATAGCCCTTCAGGCGCGGTGTCTTGCGCTGCGGGAGCGGCATTTATTCACCCAGGATCTCATCCAGCGCCGCAAAGAACCGCTGCATCTGCTCGGGTGTGCCAATCGTGATGCGCAGATAGTCCGAGATGCGCGGCGCGTTGAAGTGGCGGATTAAAATGCCGCGGGCGCGCAGCTTTTCAAAAATTTCCACACAGGGCATACGGTCCGTGGTCGCGAACAAAAAATTTGTGGCCGAGTCAAACACCGTGAACCCGCGGCGGCGCAGCTCGTCGGTGGTGTGGGTGCGCTCGGCAATGACCTTTGCCGTTACATCGGCAAAATAGGCCTCGTCGGAGATCGCCGCCGCGCCCGCGGCCTGGGTCATGGCGTTGACGTTGTAGGGGCTGTAGCTGAACTTGACGCGGTTCATGTCGGCAATCAGCGCGGGCCGCGCAATGCAGAAGCCCAGCCGTGCACCCGCCAGATTGTGCGTTTTGGAGAAGGTATGGGTGATGACGAGGTTGTCATATTTTTCCAAAAGCGGCAGACAGGACGACCCGGCAGGCGCGAACTCGACGTAGGTCTCGTCCACGATCACGATGTTGTCGGGGTTCGTTTGCAACACCTCCTCGATGGCGTCCACCGGGGCCAACAGGCTGGTGGGCGCGTTCGGGTTGGCAATGACAATCGTCTCGTGCAGACCGCAGTATTTTTTCAGGTCGATGGTCAGGTCAGCCTCCAGCGGGATGATGTGCTGCGGGATGTGCAGTAAATCACACAGCACCGTGTAAAAGCTGTAGGTCACATCGGCGAAGGCCAGCGGCGTGCTTTCGTCGCAGAACGCGCGCAGGGCCAGCAGCAGGTTCTCGTCGCTGCCGTTGCCGCAGAGGATATTCTCCGGGCGCACGCCCCAGTGGCGCGCAATGGCGGCGTTGAGATCGCCGTTGGTCAAATCAGAGTACAGCCGCAGCCCCGGCACCGCCGCGGCCACCGCCGCCGCCACGCCGGGCGCGGGCGGGTACGGGTTTTCGTTGGCGTTGAGTTTGACAATGTCAGCGATTTTAAGCTGTTCGCCGGGGGTGTACGGCTCCAGCGAAGCGAGGGTTTTGGTAAAATAACGGCTCATGGGTGTTCCTCCCCGTCCGAAGTGTAGAATTGATCGTGAGGCCATTTGGCGGGATTTTCGTCGATATATTGCCAGATGGTGTCATAGTCGAGCTGGTCGCGGATAATGTGGTCGTAGTAACCGCGCTGCCATAATTGCACGCCTGCGGTGCGGTTTGTCATGCGCTTGAGCGCGGAAATGAATGCCGGAATGGTTTGGTTGGCACGCACCTCTGTAGGGGGCGGCGTCCTCGACGCCCCGGACGGGCCTTGCGTGACTACAACAATGAAATGAATGTGATTCGGCATAACGACGTACTTTTCGATTTGTAAATCCGGGTAAAAATTTGTCATGGCCTCCAACTGCGCAATGACGATTTCCCCGTGCGGCGACGGTGACACGCGCGGGGCGTCGAGGACGCCGCCCCCTACAACGCGGCCAAAAACTTTCTTCTTTTCCCGGGCACAAATCGTGATGAAATACGCACCAACCGTTCCGTAATCAAACCGCGGCAAACGATTGGGCTTCCTTTTTGGCAAGCTCATTCCTCAAACCGGATCGTCACACTCTTGGCATGGGCATGTAACCCCTCGTGCTCGGCAAAATTGGCGATGCGTCCCTGCACCTCGCCGAGGGCTTCGCGGGTGTAATAAATAAAGCTCGACTTCTTCACAAAATCATCGACGCCCAGCGGGCTCGAGAACCGCGCCGTGCCGCTGGTGGGCAGCGTGTGGTTCGGGCCGGCAAAGTAGTCGCCCAGTGCCTCGGGCACGTTTTTGCCCAGGAAGATGCTGCCCGCGTTCTGCACCGAGTTCAGCACCGCGAACGGGTCATCGACGCAGATCTCCAGGTGCTCCGGCGCAATGATGTTCACGGCCTCAATGGCCTTGTTCATATCGTCGGTGACAATAATTTTGCCGTTCGTGTCCACGCTGGCGCGGGCGATGGCGGCGCGGGGCAGCTGCGGGATCTGAACCTCCAGCTCCGCCTGCACGGCCTTGGCTAAATCCCAGCTGTCGGTGACGAGCACCGGGCTGGCCAGCTTGTCATGCTCGGCCTGGCTGAGCAGGTCGGCGGCGACCCATGCGGGGTTGCAGGTGCCGTCTGCCAGCACGAGAATTTCCGACGGACCTGCGATCATATCAATGCCGACCTTGCCGAACACCTTCCGCTTTGCCGTGGCCACGTAGATATTGCCGGGGCCGACGATCTTATCCACGGCGGGGACGCTTTCGGTGCCGTAGGTGAGGGCTGCCACGGCCTGTGCGCCGCCCGTTTTAAAAATCAAATCAATGCCCGCAATGACGGCGGCGGCCAGAATCGCGGGGTTCACCTTGCCGTCCCGTCCCGCGGGGGTCGTCATGACGATCTGCCCGACGCCCGCGACTTTGGCGGGAATGACGTCCGTCAGCACGGTGGACGGCTAGGCCGCCGTGCCGCCCGGCACGTAGACGCCCGCGCGCTGGATGGGGGTGTACTTCTGCCCCAGCACGATGCCGGGCTTGTCGTTGACCACAAAGTTTTTGTGCAGCTGCTGCTCATGGAAGTGGCGGATGTTCTCGGCGGCCATCTTCAGCGTCGTGATGAACTCGGGATCGGTCTTTTCCAGCTCGGCAAAGGCTTCCTCAATTTCGGCCTGGCTGACCCGCACGTCGGTCAGCTCGGCGTGGTCGAATTTGGCGGCGTACTCGATCAGGGCGGCGTCGCCGCGGGCGCGGACGTCCGCAATAATCGCATCGACGGTGGCCTCCACGTCGGCCTCGGCGCGGATGTCACGGTTCAGAATTTCCTCGGGGCGTACCTCATCAAAGTCATACAGACGGATCATTTTGCAAGGGCCTCCTTCATCTTATTCAGCAGCTCGGTCAGCTGGGCGTATTTGAACTTGTAGCTTGCCTTGTTGGCAATGAACCGCGCCGAGATCGGCATAAACTCCTCGATCACGGTCAGGTCGTTTTCTTTTAAGGTCGTGCCGGTCTCGACAATATCGACGATGACGTCGGACAGGCCCAAAATCGGGGCCAGCTCAATGGAGCCGTTCAGCTTGACAATGTCGATGTCGCGTCCGCGGCGCTCGTAGTGGTCGCGGGCAATGTTGACAAATTTTGTAGCTACGCGCAAGGCGCGGCTCTCGTCGTCGGTGAAGCCCGCAGGCCCGGCCACGCACATCCGACACTTGCCCATGCCGGTATCCAGCAGCTCATACACGTCTGCGCCGGACTCGGTCAGAATGTCCTTGCCGACGATGCCGATGTCTGCCGCGCCGTGCTCGACGTAAATCGCAACGTCGCTGGGCTTGACGAGGAAGTACCGCACACAGGCGTCGGGGTTCTCGACCACGAGCTTGCGGGTGTCGTTGTAGTCCTCGGTGGCGCTGTAGCCCGCGCCCGCCAGCAACTTGTACGCCTTGTCGCCGAGGCGGCCCTTCGGCAGGGCAATGTTCAGCCAGCTTTTCTCGCGGCCCTGCTGCTGCACGGGGGGCAGCGGCGCGGCCAGGCGTTCCAGCTCGTCTAAGTAGATGGCAAAGCCGATGGCGTTGGCCCCCGGCGTGAACCGCTGCATCAGGTAGTCATACCGTCCGCCCTTGAGCACCGCGCACGGGATGCCCGCGACGTAGCCGGTGAACACAAGGCCGTTGTAATACTCCATTTCGTCGGCCATGCTAAGGTCCAGCCGGGTGCCACGGCCCGCCTCGCCCAGCGCATTCTGCAAAGCCTGCAATTCCTCCAGCGCCGCGCGCTGGGTCTCGCACCGGCAGGCGGCGCGGGCGGCGGTCAGCGTTGCACCCAGCGGGCCGTGCAGGTCGAGCAGGCCGGTCAACGCGGCAGCGGCGGATTCGTCCAGCCCTGCGGCCAGCGCGGCGGTGCGCAGCTCGTGGGCGTTCTTGGCGCGCAGGAAATCAAGCAGTTTCGCGCGTGCCTCGGCGGGGACATGCAGCGCGTCCAGCAGGCCGGTCAGGTAGCCCATGTGGCTGATTTCCAGCACGGTGGGCACATCCAGCGCGGCCAGGCTTTGCAGGGCCAGCCGCACCACGGCGGCCTGCTCGTCGGCGTCCACCGCGCCCATGCTCTCCAACCCCATCTGGTGGATGGTCTGGAAGGTGTGGCTCTCGCGGCTGGGGCGGCAGACCTCCTCATTATAATAAAAGCGCTTGCACTCCCCTGCCGCGGGCTGGGCCGTCTTGGCAATGGACAGCGTTACGTCGGGCTTGATGGCCCGCAGCTTGCCGTCCAGGTCGGTGAAGGTGATGACCTGTGCGTCGGGCAGAAAGCGCTGATACTCCTGATACAGGGCGTATTCCTCAAAGCGGGACGCGCGGTATTTGCGGTAGCCGGCCTGCTCATACAGGGCACGCAGGCGGAAGGTCGCCTGTTCGGCGGGGGTAAAGCGGTTGAGTTCGATCTCCATAACATTCCTACCTCTCTGATCCGATACAAATTCTATTATACTTTAGTGCAGTAAAGTTGTAAAGTGGGTTTGTAGTAATTTCACGGACATTTGTGCGCGGAAAGCCATAGGCGCGGTGTAGGGGTCGGGTATGCCCGGCCCGGAGGTTTCCCATAAAAGGCCGTATGCGGGAAGGCCGCGGGCCGCACATGTGCGGCCCCTACAGGGCGGTGAAAACCGTAGGGGAGCATTCTATATGCGCCCGCGGGGCGTCGGGGACGCCGCCCCCTACAGCTGCGGGAGGAGCGTGCCCGCCCGCACGGTAACGCAAAAAACAAAAAGGCGCACCTTTGCCTTAAAACAAAGATGCGCCTTGCGCGTTTGGTGTATCAGCCCTTGCAGCCCTGTTCCTCCCAATCGCCGGCCACAGCGGGGTCAACGATCTGGGTGGGGTCGATCTTGCCGTCCGGCATGCGGGATGCCTCAACATGACCCAGCTCCACGGGGTTCACGTTGGGGGCGTCAAAGTCGGGAGTCTTAGCGGCGGGCGTTTTAGCAGCGTCCGCGGGTTCTTCGGGCTTCGGCTCCTCGGCGGGGGCGGCAGGTTCCTCAGGTGCGGCAGCGGGGGCGGGTTCAGCCTCGGCGGACGCATCGTCAGCGGCGGGCTCGGCGGAATCGGTCTCAGGTTCGACCTCGTCCTCCGGGCCCCAAATATGCTCGTACTCGTCGTCGTGATGCTCACGGTTCTGTAAAACATAAGCGACAGCGCCCACAGCAGCGGCACCCACGGCCAGACCGGCCAGCTTTTTCAGTAAAGACATAGTCAAAACCTCTTTTCAAGTGAAAATCATTTATTTTCGGTTAGTATACCACACTCATCCCCAAAATACAAGTGCCGATTCCCACAATGCCGATAGGAAAATGTGGATGGTTTTCATACAATGTACAACTTGCCGAAAGCCGGGCGGCGTGGTATGATGGTACACGAATTTTGTAAAAAAGAGGGTTATTGTGTGAAGTATATTTTCCAGTTTGCCCGCATCACGGCGTTCTGCCTGGCGGGCGAGGTGCTGGCGGCGGTGCTGCCGCTGCCGATCCCGGCCAGCGTGTACGGCCTGCTGCTGTTGGTCGCGGCGCTCAAATTCGGCGTGCTCAAGCTCGATCAGGTGCGGGAGACCGGGCTGTTTCTGACCGGCATCTTCCCGCTGCTGTTCGTGCCCGCGGCGGCGGGCGTCATGGAGCTGGGCAGCCAGCTGATGAATCTTTTACTGCCCGCCGTGCTGGCAATTGTGCCGATCACAGCACTGGTCATGGCGGTCACGGGCATGGTCGCGCAGAAATGCGCGGGCGGAAAGGAGCACAAAAATGGCTGAATTTTTGCAGCAATGCGGCAGCTGGGGCGTGCTGGCCACGCTGGCGGCCTACGCCGCGGGCGTCTGGGTCAACCGCAAGACCGGCAAGGCGCTGTTCAATCCCCTTTTGATGGGCAGCATTTTTATGATCGTGTTTTTGAGCTGCTTCGGCGTGCCCTACGCCGATTACAAGTCCAGCGCCCAGCCCGTGAGCTGGCTTCTGATGCCCGCCACAGTCAGCCTGGCGATCCCGCTGTATGAAAAGTGGGAGCTGCTGGAAAAGAACCTGGCCGCGATCTTTGCGTCGATTGCTGCGGGCGTGCTGACGAGCCTGGGCAGTGTGCTGGCGATGGCCTGGGTGCTCAAGCTGGAGCGCGCCCACGCTGTGAGCTTTTTGCCGAAATCTGTCACGACGGCCATCGGCATGGATGTGGCCGAGACGCTGGGCGGCACGGCGGCGCTGGCCGGTGCGGTCATCATCCTGACCGGTATCGTCGGCAGCCTGCTGGGCGAGACGGTCTGCAAGGTCTGCCGCATCACCGATCCGCTGGCGAAGGGTTTGGCGCTCGGCACATCGGCGCACGCGATCGGCACGAGCAAGGCCCTGCAGATGGGTGAAATCGAGGGTGCTATGAGCGGCCTTGCGATTGCCGTAGCGGGCATTATGACCGCGATTTTGGCACCGGTTGTGGCGAATTTTTTGCCGTAAAAGGACGGCAGCGGTAAGGCTCGGCGGGGTGAGGGCACCCCGCCCTACGTACAACAATTAAATGGGATTGTAGGGCGGCCAGCCCTCTGGCCGCCGTGCCCGCTTGCGGCTATGAGGAGCTTACTGGATTGCCGCTGTAGGGCTCGGCGTCCCCGACGCCCCGCGGAGGGGTCAAGACCCCTCCCTACAAAGCGACCATTAAAGGGGGCATTGGCAAGGCTGCGGGCCGGGCATGCCCGGCCCCTACAAAGCAGCGGCTCAAAAGTACCCCGTATTCGTATGCACATCCTGGCTTTCCAGCCCCATAGAGACCCCCAGCGCCTCATCGACGCGGCGCATATCGTCGGGCGGGATGACACCGGCGCGCTCCCGCAGACGGCGCTTATCCAGCGTGCGGATCTGCTCGGTCAAAATGATGCTGTCCTTGGCCAGCCCGCAGCGGTCCGCCCGCACGCTGATGTGCGTCGGCAGGCGGTTCTTGTCCTGGCGGCTTGTGATGGCTGCCGCAATGACCGTGGGGCTGTGCCGGTTGCCGATCTCATTCTGAATGATAAGTACCGGACGTATGCCCCCCTGCTCGGACCCCACGACGGGGCTTAGATCGGCGTAGAAAACCTCTCCGCGGTGCACTTCCATAGAAAAGACCTCCCTTTGCTTGTTACTGAAAGTATAAGCAGAGGGAGGTCTTTTTAATCATCCGCTGTGATTTTTGCGGCGAGCGCGTCGCCTTTTTCGCACAGCGCTTTAAACAGGCGGGTATTTTCCAGAGGGCGCATCACAAGCGCCGTGCGCAGGGCGTCTACCGCCGCACAGCCGAGGAACACGGCCAAAATCGCAAGCAGCGTATACCCCACCGACCCGTGGTGCGCCTCTGCCTGCAGCAGGCCGTTCCATAAAAAACCGCGGAACGCGGACACCTGATGCAGGATGTAGACGCCCAGCGTTGTGCCAGCCATGGCATTGACCCACCGCACGCAGCCGAGGTCCAGCCCCTTGAACAGGTAGAACAGCGCCAGCGCGGCCAGCAGGTTGGGCAGTGCGCCCAGCGCCGTGCGATAGTAGGCCATGTACTGGAACGCCTTGCCGTCGGTCAGGCCGCGTGTCTCGAGCACAGCGCGCAGAATCGTGTTGAGAAGCGGCAGCCCCAGCCCGAGTCCGAGCGCCGCCGCGCGGTGCTGCAAAAGGTGCGCCAGCCGGTTGTCCGGCCAGCGGCGCAGGTAGGCGATGAGCAGGTACTCATACAAAAACATCCATGCGGTGTCGCTGACCGCGCCGTTCTCGCCGAACAGCGTCGGGTAGACGATAAGCGGCACAGCCAGCACAGCCAGCAGACCGCGGTGCGCCGGGCGGGACAGCCCGCGCAGCAGGCGGTTGAGCAGCGGCACACAGAGCAAGAGCAGCAGATAGTCCGAGATGAACCACAGCTGCCGCGTGGACGCCGGGAACGCCGCCCAGCGCAGTGCGCCCCACGAGACATCCAGCCCGGCGAGCTTGCACAGCAGCGTCACAGGCACGGTATAGAGCCACAGCGACAGCCACAGCGAGAGTGGGCGGCGGGTCTTATACGGCTGCTCGCACAGGACCCAGCCGCCGATCAGCACAAAGACGCTGCACGCAATGCGCGACCCGCAGCCGATCAGGCAGAACGCGAAGGACGACGGCAGAGTGGTGTAGTCCGCAATGCCGCTCTGCCCGGTCAGATGGTCGCCGATGATGAGCAGCATGCACAGAATGCGCAGCAGCTCCAGATTGCTGCTGCGTGTCGTTTTGCCGGGCATAGGTCACCTCCGTGACATACTTGCCTCCCTCTGCGAGGGAGGTGGCCCGTAGGGCCGGAGGGAGAGAACCTTGCGGCAGCCCGAAATATTTCGGGCTGCCGCGAAGCTCTCTCCCCCACCGCCTGCGGGCGGAGCCCCCTCGCAGAGGGGGCCAAGAATTACTCTTTCTCCAAAAGCACAAGCGCATTTGCCAGCCCGCGCTCATGGGTCAGGCTGACATGAACGGTCAGGCCCTGCTCCCTGACCCAGGCAGCGGCTGCGCCGGTCAGGGCAAAATAGGGTGCACCGCTCTTTTGGCGCAGTACGGCCAGCTCGGGCATGGCAAAGCCGCCCAGACCGGTGCCGGCGGCCTTCAAGAAGGCTTCCTTGGCCGCAAAATTTGCGGCGGCGGTCTCGGCGCGTCGCTTTTCGCCTAAGGATGCCAGCAGGGCCTGCTCCGACGGCGCAAATACATGGTCGAGAAAGCTCTGCTTCGCCAAACTTTTTTCAAGGCGGCCTGCGTCACACAGGTCGATGCCGACGCCGAAAATCATACGTGCAGGACATAGCCGGCCTTGCGGGGGCCGGGTGTGCGGGTGCCATTGGGCGCGGGATAGCCAAGAATGCAGTAGCCGACGCCGATATACTTCTCGGGATCAAGGCCCCACTTGGCCAGCAGAGCCTTGCCCTCGGGCGTTTCAAACGTCTCTTTTGCGCGGTTGATCCAGCAGGAGCCCAGACCGATGCCGGACGCGGCCAGCAGCAGATTGCCCATCACAAGGCTGGCGTCCTGCACGCCATTGGGGTTATTCTTCTCACCCAGGACCAGCACCGCGGTGGGTGCGCCGTAGAACGGGTCGTTTTGGGTGCCCATGACGGCGGCGTTCAGGCGGGACAGCTCGGCCAGCGTTTCCTTGTCCTGCACAGCGACCATGACGGGGCTCTGCCTGCCCATAGCGGTAGCGGCCCAGGTGCCTGCGGTGGTGACAGCCTCCAGCTCCTCCGCCGTGATCTGCTCCGGCTTATAGGCCCGGCAGCTGCGCCGGGATGCGATAGCGTTGAGGATTTCGTTTTGGATGGACATAGTGGGAACCCCCTTTGTAAATTTCCAGGTGATTTATAATGCAGTATGTAGGGCGGCCAGCCCTCTGGCCGCCGTGGCCGTTTGCAGCGGTGGGGGTGCCCGGGAGGGATGAATCCCTCCCCTACGGATTGAATCGTAAAAAGGATATGGCGGTAAGCTGCGGGCCGGGCATGCCCCTACAGGATGCACAATTTTCCAGCGGTATTTTCGGCTGGTTGCACAGCATTTTCTACAAATATGAGCAAAATATGTCCCTGCCCTCTTGACTAGGCCGCAACTCTGTGATAGCATAAGCGCAACGAAAGAACGGCAAAGGCGCCGGACAGTGTGATTCTGTCCGGCGCCTTTCTGTTTTGAAAAGTAAGAGAGGGGTTCTGTTCTATGTACAATTCCGCAGACGTTACATGGACACTGGTTGCGGCGTTTCTGGTGTTCTTCATGCAAGCGGGCTTTGCCTTGTGCGAGGCTGGCCTGACCCGTGCAAAAAATACCGGCAATATTCTGATGAAGAATATGATGGATTTTTGTATCGGTACGCCGTGCTACTGGCTCGTCGGCTTCGGCATCATGTTTGCCGGTTCCGGTGCGCTCATCGGCGGGTTTGATCCGTTCATCCGCGGCAGCTATGACTTCGGCACGCTGCCGGTCTGGGTCTACGCGGTGTTCCAGACTGTGTTCTGCGCCACTGCCGCGACCATCGTCTCCGGCTCGATGGCCGAGCGCACGAAGTTCAGCGCCTACTGCTGCTACTCCGCCGCCATCAGCCTGATCGTCTACCCCATCTCCGGCCACTGGATCTGGGGCGGCGGCTGGCTGGCACAGCTTGGCTTCCATGATTTTGCCGGCT
>OKVH01000944.1_pt1 | contig 14920 bp, 8 predicted proteins | sample 1604791 | NCBI WGS metagenome assembly OKVH01 (sample SAMN01760919, study PRJEB22395) | human gut metagenome | reverse complement strand
GTACAACCTCTCAGTCTGCTTCGCAGACAGCTCCCCTAGTAGGGGAGCCTCTGGCGAAGAGGCAAAGCTTTACGGAATGCCAAGGCCTCCCCTCGTTAGGGGAGGTGGCACGCCGTAGGCGTGACGGAGAGGTTAAATCACCTGAAACAGGAAAAACTTCAGATAGCTCGTCTCCGGTACGCCCCAGAGGATGGGGTGGTCGGGGGCCTGCTGGCGCACTTCGATCTGGCGCAGCTGGCGGTGAGCGTCCTTTGCGGCGGAGCGCAGCATCCTGATGAACAGCTCCTCGGTGGCAAAATGAGAGCAGCTTGCCGTGGCGAGGTAGCCGCCCCGGGGCAGAAGCTTCATGGCCCGGTAGTTGATCTCCTTGTAGCCCCGCATGGCGTTTTCCACCGTGCGGCGGGCCTTGGTGAAAGCCGGCGGGTCGAGGATGATGAAATCGTAGGGATGGCCTTCTTTTTCGAGGCGGGGCAGCAGCTCGAAGGTATCCTCGCAGAGGAAGTCCATGTTGGTCAGGCCGTTGCGCTCCGCGTTCCGCTGGGCCATGGCGATGGCGTCGGCGCTGATGTCCGCTGCCGTGACCCGGGCTGCGCCGCCGCTGGCTGCGTTGAGGGCAAAGCTGCCGGTGTGGGTGAAGCAGTCCAGCACAGTGTGGCCGGCGGCGAGGCGGGCGACCGCCCGGCGGTTGTACTTCTGGTCGAGGAAGAAGCCGGTCTTCTGGCCGTTCTCGAAATCGACGTGATAGTAGACGCCGTTCTCGCAGATCTCGGTCTGGGTGGAGGCGGGGTGGTTTTCACCCGGCAGCTCGAACCAGCCCTTGCTCTGCTCGAGGCCCTCTTTGGCACGCAGGGCCTCGTCGTTCCGCTCGTAGATGCCGTCTATGGTCTGGCCGTCGGCCCGCAGCACTTCGGCGAGGAGGGGGAAGAGGACAGGCTTCAGCTTTTCCATGCCGACGCTGAGGGTCTGGGTGACGAGGATGTTGTTGAAGCGGTCCACGGTCAGGCCGGGGAACTGGTCGGCCTCACCGAAGACGACCCGGCAGGCCGAGAGGTCGGCGGGCTCGAGGACGGTCTTGCGGTAGGCCCAGGCGTACTCGACGCGGCGGCGCCAGAAGCTGGCGTCGAAGGTGTCGTTGGCGTTGCGGGAGATGAGGCGGACGCGGATCTTGCTCTTGAGAGAGACGAAGCCGGTGCCGAGGTAAGCGCCCTTCGGGCTCACCACGTCGGCAAGGGTTCCGTTCTCAGGCTCTGTCTCCGGGAACTCGAGGATGTCGTTCTCGTACACCCACGGATGCCCGCCCACGAGGCTGGCCTCGGCTTTTTTGTTTACTTTATAAATAGGATAGCTGCGTTCTGATTTCATACTGTGAACTCCTTCTGTTAAAGGCTCTCCCTTTGGGAGAGCTGGCGCGGAGCGCCTGAGAGGGCAAGCGTGTGACAAAAGAGACGGAATGCAGCGATAGTCAAAAGCCTTTATCAGAGCGATGTTATCGCTGTGTTCAGACATCTCCGTCAGCGTCCTTGCCCTCTCCGTCACCTTCGGTGACACCTCTCCCAAGGGGAGAGGCTTTTGTGACATGCTAACTCACCATTTATAATACCATAAAAATATGTTAGAATAAATACAAAAACCACCGAAAGGAAGGAAAACATCATGGAGATCGAGCGCAAGTGGATGGTGAACGGCTGGCCGGAGGGGCTGCCGCTGAAAGAGGAGTTTGCCATGCGGCAGGGCTACATCAGCGTGCGGCCCACCGTCCGCATCCGGGAAGAGGCCCTGACGGGCGGCAAGACCCACTACGTCCTCTGCTTCAAGTCGGGCGGCGGGCTGGCGAGGGAAGAGATCGAGCGGGACATCGACCCCGAACTTTTCAATGACCTCGAGACCAAGATCATCGGCAGGCCCCTCATCCCGAAGCTCCGCCGCAGCTACCTGCTGCCGGACGGTGCGGTGCTGGAAGTGAATCATGTGGACGAGGGCCAGCCGACGGAGTTCTGGTACGCCGAGGTGGAGTACCCCACGGTAGAGACCGCCCGCAGCTGGCAGCCTGCCGCCGTGGGCCTCGCGGACTACCTCAGCGACGAAGTCACCGACCAGCCCGGCCAGAGCATGGGGGCCTATTGGGAGCAGACCCGGGGCTGAACCGACGAAAGTTGTGGAAAAACCTTGAAGATTATGATATGATGGTCGTATCACTCATACTGCGGCCCCGGACGGGCCGGGAAAGAAGGAAACAACTACGAAACGACCCAAATTCACGCTGTCTGTGCAGTACAATTCGCCGGTCATCCTGACATTTTTCCTCCTCTCACTGGGGGTGCTGTTCCTGGGCCAGTATACCGGCGGCTGGACGACCACCCATCTGTTCAGCGTCTACCGTTCCTCGCTGAAAGACCCGCTGTTTTACATCCGGCTCTTCGGCCACGTGCTGGGCCACGGCAGCTGGGACCATTTTCTGAACAATATGCTGCTTCTCCTCGTCGTCGGCCCGCCGATGGAAGAAAAGTACGGCAGCCTGCCCCTGCTCAAAGGCATCCTGCTCACGGCCCTCATCTCGGGCATTCTGCAGTGTGCGTTGTTCCCCCGCACGGCGCTGCTGGGCGCGTCGGGCATCGTCTTCATGCTCATCATGCTGGCATCCCTGTCCGGCTTCTCGGGCGGCATCCCCGTCACCATGCTGCTGGTGGCGGCGCTCTATCTGGGCCAGCAGATCTATGACATCATCTTTGTGAGGGACAACGTGGCCAACTTCATGCACATCGTCGGCGGCGTCTGCGGCACAGTGTTCGGCTACGTCAATGCGGGGCCGCGCAGGAAACGGAAACACTAGCCCTCTCAGGCGCGATGACTGAGAGGGCGGCTAAGAACAAGCAAATTTTATCATTCGCGCGGTTTTGTCGCTTGCTTTTTGATGGGCAGCGCTCTATTATATCATTTGTACAAATATTTCCCTTCGAATTTTCACAAAATCACCAAATGTAGTTTATCGGACGGAGGTTGTTTATGAGACGACTGTGCAGCCCATCCCCGGGGATGAAACTGCAAAAAAATCACGACAAAGGAGGACGGACGCTTTGAACGAACACGAAAAACCACAGATAGACTTCATGCACAAGCTTGCGCGCCAGATCGTGGAACGCCGCAACCTTGTGTTCCTGTTTGTCATTCTGGCTGCCATCTTCACGGTGTTCTCGGTGCGGTGGGTCAAGGTCGAGACCGACATGACCACCTACCTGCCCAAGACCTCGGAGACCCGCATGGGCCTCGACATCATGGATGAGCAGTTCACGACCTACGGCTCTGCCGATGTCATGGTGGCCAACATCACGCCCGCTGAGGCCGATGAGCTTTCCGACCGGCTCGCCGAGCTCAAGGGCGTCCAGATGTTGGACTACGACGACACCACCGACCATTATAATAAGGACGCGGTGTCGGCCCTTTACTCCATCACCTTCGACTACCCCGAGGACGATGACCAGTGCCTCGAGGCCCTTGATCGGGTGAAGGAATACCTCGCCGACTACGACATCTACGTCTCCACCTCGCTGGGCAACACCCAGCAGGAGACCATTGATGCCGAGGTACGGGTCATCATGGTGTACGTTGCCGTCATCATCGTCATCGTCCTGCTCCTGACGTCCCAGACCTACGCCGAGGTGCCTGTCCTCATCCTCACCTTCGTGGTGGGCATGATCCTGAACATGGGTACAAACTTCCTGCTCGGCACCATCTCCTTCGTGTCCAACTCGGTCACGAACATCCTGCAGCTGGCGCTGTCCCTGGACTACGCCATCATCTTCTGCAACCACTTCAAGGAAGAACACCAGACCATGCCCCTGAAGGAGGCCGTCATCGAGTCCCTGAGCAAGAGCATCCCCGAGATCAGCTCCAGCTCCCTGACCACCGTCGGCGGCCTTGTGGCGATGCTGTTCATGCAGTTCCGCATCGGCTCCGATATGGCCGTCTGCCTCATCAAGTCCATCCTCTTTGCGATGCTCTCGGTGTTCGTGGTCATGCCCGGCCTGCTGATGCTCTTCGGACCCTACATGGATAAGACCAGGCACAGGAACTTCGTGCCGGAGATCCCCTTCGTGGGCCGCTTTGCATGGCGCACCCGCAAGGTCATCCCTGTCATCTTCCTGGTGGTCATCCTCATCGGTTACCACTTCTCGAACCTTTGTCCCTACGCCTACGGCTACGATGTCATCAAGGTGCCGAAGATGAACGAATCCCTCATCGCGGACCAGATGATCGAAGAAAACTTCACCAAGTCGAACCTCGTGGCCCTCGTCTACCCCAAGAGCGACGATTACAGCATCGAGAAAAAGATGCTGGAGGAGCTGGAACGCTATGATGAAATAGACTCCACCAAGGGTCTGTCCAACATCGAGGCCCAGGACGGCTATATGCTGGAAGACAAGCTCACCGCCCGCCAGTTCTCCGAGATGGCCGACCTGGACTACGAGGCCGCCCAGCTCGTCTACACCGCCTACGCCATCGAGAACGAGGAGTACGGCCAGATCATCGGCAACTTCGCATCCTATAAAGTGCCGCTGGTGGATATGTTCCTCTACGTCTGCGACGAGGCCGACACCGGCATCGTCTCCCTCTCTCAGGAAGACCTGGACGACCTCCACGAGGCCCGAGAGAAGATGGAGAGCGCACTGGCCCAGCTGCAGGGCGACGACTACAACCGCGTCCTCATCTACCTGAGCCCCTCTCTGGAACCCGGCCAGACTACTTATGATTTCACCGACACCATCCGCTCCATCGCCCGGAAGTATTACCCGGACGGCGAGCTCTACATGGCCGGTAACGCCACCAACGAGTACGATTTCCAGAAGTCCTTCGCCATCGATAATGTCGTCGTCAACGTCGTGTCCATCTTCATCGTCCTGCTGGTGCTGCTGTTCACCTTCCAGTCCGTCGGTATGCCCATCCTGCTCATCGTGGTCATTCAGGGCGCTATCTGGATCAACTTCTCGTTCCCGTATTTCATGGGGACCAACCTCTACTTCATGGGCTACCTCATCGTCAGCTCCATCCAGATGGGCGCGAACATCGACTACGCCATCGTCATCGCTACCCGTTTCAACGAGCTGAAGGATAAGATGGAGCACAAGCAGGCCATGATCGAGACCATCAACTTCGCGTTCCCGACCATCCTGACTTCCGGCACCATCATGACCGTGTCCGGCCTCCTCATCGGCCGGATGACTTCCGACGCCTGCATCGTGGGCATCGGCCAGTGTCTGGGCCGCGGCACCATCATCTCCATCTTCCTCGTCCTCTTCGTCCTGCCTCAGATCCTGCTCATCGGCACCCGCATCGTGGACCGTACCTCTTTTGCCGTGCCGAAGCTGGTGGCCCGCAGCAGCGGCAATGGCCGTATGCGAGTCAACGGCATCGTGCAGGGCGAGATCCACGGCTCCGTGGCCGGTACGATGAACGCCATCGTGGACGGCAACGTCCAGCTGACCGTCATCTCGGGCAACGTCTCTCAGGAACTGGACGACAACGAAAAACAGGAGGTGCAGAATGAAGACCAGTAACCATCTGCTGCGCCGCCTGACGGCTGCGCTTCTGGCCGCTGTGCTGGCGCTGAGCATCGCACTGCCGGTGTTCGCGTCCGACGACGGCGATACCATTTACATCAACAGCGTCTCGGACCTGCTCTCGCTGGCCAGGAACTGTGCCTACGACCAGTGGTCGGTGGGCAAGACGGTTATTCTACAGAAAGACCTCTCCCTCGAGGGGATGCTGTGGGAGCCCATCCCGTCCTTCAGCGGACAGTTCAAGGGCAATGGCCACACCATCTCGGACCTGACCATTACGGGCCAGTATTCCCCGGCGGGCCTCTTCGGCATCGTGGAGGAACAGGGCTCCATCGAGTCCCTGAGCGTCCGCGGTGTTGTGTCTGTCTCTGACTCTGCCGACACCACCACCGGCGGCATCGTAGGCGTCAACCACGGCACCCTCATCAACTGCCAGTTCACCGGCGTCGTCACCGGCGACAGCGAGGTGGGCGGCATCGTGGGCCGCAACGAGTCCGAAGGCACCATCGACCACAGCACGGCCCGCGCCATCGTCACCGGCAAATCTTCCACCGGCGGCATCGCAGGCTACAACCTCGGTGCCATCACCGGCTGCACCAATGTGGGCAGCATCAACACCGAATATCCGGAAGCCTCTCTCGACACCGACGGCTTCACCGCCAAGATGGTGGACTACATCAACAACAAGATGGCCGCCGCCGATAACGACGCCACTAATTCCGTCACCAATGTCGCCACCGACACCGGCGGCATCGCAGGCCGCTCCTCCGGCATGATCCTGACCAGCGTCAACACCGGCACCATCGGCTACGAGCATGTTGGCTACAACGTGGGCGGCATCGTGGGCCGCACCGACGGCCTCGTATCCGGCTGTGTCAACCAGGGCCGTGTTCTGGGCCGCAAGGACGTGGGCGGCATCGCCGGTCAGGCGGAACCCTATCGCGAACTCGACCTCTCCAAGGATACCATCAAGCGTCTCCGCTCGGAGCTGGAGGTCCTGCGCGGCCTTGTCGATGACACCACCGGCGTCGTCGAGAACTCCACCACCAGCATCTCCAACTCCTTCAGCGCCATGACCAGCCAGATGGACACCGCCATTGCAGCGGCCCGTCAGCTGGACGACCAGGCCAGCGACTACGGCGACGAGGTGGCCGACGAGATCGACCGCGCCTCCACTCTGCTGGCTGATACCCTCACCAAACTCGAACCCGTCATGGACACCGGCGAAGATGCCATGACCAAGCTGACCGACGCCACCGGCTCCCTGAAGTGGGCCATGCGCGAGATGGCCGCTGAGATGCTGATGGCATCCAGAGCCCTGGCCAAGACCAGCGACGGTCTGGACAAGGTGAGCGACGCGGCCGAGGATGGCCGTGACGGTATGTCGGCGATCTCTGAGGGTATCAAACAGCTGTTGGAGTCTGTCGATACCGGCGATGACAGCGCTGCCTCGCAGGCCATCTCCGGCATCCTCTCCGCATACGACTCCCTGTCCTCGGACAAGAAGTCCGACAAGAACCTCAAGACCGGCATTGAGCTGCTGAAGGTGGCCAACTCCGTGGCCAGCGTCTTCACGCTGGGCAGCGGCATGGCCCCGGCAATGAAGGCCGTCACCGCAGGCATGGGCCTGCTGCGCACGGCGTCCCTCCTGTCCAACGACAGTGACATTGCCCGTGCTACTTCCCAAATCGCAAGTGCCATCGGTACCATCTCTACCATTGCCACCCAGATGGGCGGCATCGTGGGCAGCGCGGCCAAGTCCGTCTCGGCCTCCGACCACCCCGAGCTGGCTGCGGCTCTGACCAAAGCCTCTGACGCGCTGGACGGCATGGGCGGCATCACCGACGACATCATGGACAACATCAAGGACTGGGTCGGCAATAACGGCGGCGGCAGCATCAAGGATGGTCTCGATCAGCTGAGAGATGCTTCCGACAAGCTGAGCGACGCCATGGATGACCTGAGCGACTCCCTCGACCTGCTCAAGACCGACGCCGCCCTCACCAGTGCAACGCTGGCGCATACCTCCGTGGCCATGGGCCAGATGCAGGACGGCCTCGGCGGCCTGACCGATATGATGGGCCAGACCCGCGACATCCTCCACTGGCTCAACCAGCAGGACCCCATCAAGGTGCCTCGTCCCTCGGCAGAGCTGACCAACACCAAGGACTCCCTCTTTGATGCTGTCAGCGCCCTGACCGACAAGATGGACGACATCAACAGCACCATGCGCACCGCCAGCAACCAGCTGACCGACAAGATGCGCGCCGTGACCGCACAGGTCAGCGTCGTGTCCAACCTGATGCTGGATGCTGTGGAAGAGATCAGCGACCCGGGCAGCAAGACCATCTACGAGGATGAGTCGGAAGATCTCATCGCCTCCCAGTCCGACGGCAAGATCGAGAACAGCATCAACCGCGGCACCATCGACGCCGACATGAACGTGGGCGGCATCGCCGGTACCATGGGCGTCGAGAACCTGCTGGACCCCGAGGAGGACAACAAGGACGAGGGTACCTCGCTGCTGCGCACCTCCTATACCGTCAGCGCCGTCCTCATCGGCAACATCAACGAGGGCAGCATCACCGCCAAGAAGGACATGGTCGGCGGCATCGTCGGTCAGGAGGAACTGGGCCTTGTGACGGCCTGCGAGTCCTACGGCGACGTCACCGGCGTCAATCAGGTGGGCGGCATTGCCGGTGCGGCCAGCGCCAAGCTCCGCGGCAACTGGGCAAAATGCGCCCTCAGCGGTGAAAAGTACATCGGAGGCATCGTCGGTCAGGGTACCGACAGCGACCTCACCGACGGCAGCCTCATCGCCATCAACAACCGCGCCATCGTCTCTGTGCTGGAAGGCCAGCAGTATGTAGGCGCTGTCTCCGGCGGACAGGACGGCGACTTCTATGGCAACCTCTTCGTCTCCGACGATCTGCAGGGCATCGACCGCCTGAGCCGCGTCGGTCAGGCAGAGCCGGTCACTTATGAGACCCTGCTGGCTCAGGAGAATGTGCCGGACTCCTTCCGCAAGCTGACCCTGACCTTCAAGGCCGACGGCCACGTCATCAAGAAGATCAGCTTTGACTACGGTGCGTCTTTCACTCTGGACGACTACCCCGAGATCCCCCAGAAGAATGGATACTACGCCGAGTGGAGCACACCTGTCCTCGACCAGCTCCACACCGACACCGTGGTCAATGTGGAGTACACGCCCTACATCCCGTCTCTGAGCAGCAGCGTCACCCGTGAGAACGGACGCCCCGTCTTCTTCGTGGACGGCTTCTTCGGCGGTTCCAACGCTGTGCAGGTCACCCAGCAGGACATCACAGCCGATGTCCACGGTGTGACAGAGCAGTGGCTGCTGGAGTTCACCGATGACGGCAATGAGACCCACCAGATCCGTTATCTGACCCCCGGCAAGGCCAAGGGCAAAGTCTACGTCAAGCAGGCCGACGGCAGCTGGCATAAGGTGGAGACGGGCAGTTTCGGCAGCTACACCACCTTCACCACCACCGGCACCGAGGTCGAAGTGGCTTTCGTCCCCGCAAAGCTCCCCGTCTGGGCCTTCTGCGCCGGCGGCGCAGCCCTGCTGGTGCTGCTCCTGCTGCTGGCAAAGCGGATCAAGTCGAAGCGCGGCCCCAAGGGCGAAAAGCCCCGCAGGGAGAAGAAGGGCAAACAGCCCGAGACGGCGGACGCCCCCGCCGAGGAGCTGGATACCCCCATCTCTGAGACGGATATGCAGTAAGTTATAAGAAAAGCAGGAGCTCCATCCGAATGGATGGGGCTCCTGCTTTGTTTGTAGGTTAGGCTCGTCTTCGTACAACCTCTCAGTCTCGCTGCCGCTCGACAGCTCCCCTAGTAGGGGAGCCTCTGGCGTGTCGGCCAGGCCCACGCTGGACGAGCAAAGTTTCTTTATATCAAAAACAGGAGTGCCCTGCTACAGAGGGCAGCAGCTTCGGAACAATATCCTTGTCAAGCTGCTGCTAGCCTTGGTAGCAGGGCACTCTTTTTTGCGTTATATATTGAGCTTTCAGCGTCCAGTAGAAAGTGGCCCGGCCTACCAAAGCCTCTCCTACAAGGAGAGGTGGCACGCCGTAGGCGTGACGGAGAGGTTGTACAAAGACGAGCCTGCCCTCTGTAGCAAGGCCCGCCCTTTTACGCTATATTGCGCCTCAGGCGTCTAGTAGGAAGTTGACCGGCCTGCCAAGGGCTCCCCCTTTGGGGGCAACGGCGACGACCGCCGCCAGCGGCGGAAACAGGGAGGAGCTGTTGGGGCAGCGGCCAGCAGGATGCAAGCGACAGCGCAGCAGACGCTGGGTGCCGCAACCCGGCCTTGGCGAGCGAAGCGAGACTGAGAGGGTTATTCCTCCGTCTCCTTCACATCGTTCAGGAACGCCTCTATCTTATCGATCTGGTTCTCCGCCACGGCGCGGCCCGTCTCGTAGACCCGGCGCAGCTGGGCGGGGTCGCGCTCCATAGCGCCGATCTCCAGCGGGATGGGCGGGCGGATGACATAGTCTTTGCCGGAGGCCTCCTGCATGGCGATGTAGGAGAGGGTCTCGTTGTACCGCTCGTGACGGTCGGCCACCGCTGCCACGAAGGCCGGATAGCGCAGATACCGCGCACGGATGGCGGGCAGCAGGGGGTTCTTCTTTTTCACAAAGCCCTTGGGCTGGGTCAGGATGATGAGGTTCCGCTTGTAACCCAGGCTCTCGAAGAAGCGGACGGGGATGGAGTCGGCCACGCCGCCGTCCAGCAGGGAGTAGTGGCCGATCCGGACGGCTTTCGCCGCCAGCGGCATGGACGCCGAGGCCTCCATCCAGCGCACGTCCTCGGCGTCGCCGCTGCGGCACTTGTGGTAGATCGGGTCGCCGGTGTGCAGGTCGGTGCAGACGACAAAGAAGTCCATGGGCGAAGCGCGGAAGGACTCTTCATCGAAGGGGTCCAGCTTTTCCGGCACCTCGTGGTAGCAGAAATCCTCGCTGTAGAGGTTGCCGGTGCGCAGCAGATTGCGGAAGCTGGCGTAGCGCTTGTCGTTGCAATATTCGGTGTTGTAGCGGATGACGCGGCCGATCTGGTGCGACTTGAAGTTGCAGCCGAACACCGCGCCCGCCGACACGCCGATGGTGCCGTCGGTGGTGAGGCCGTGCTCCATCAGGATATCCAGAACGCCTGCGGTGAACATCCCCCGCATGGCACCGCCCTCTAATACTAACCCTGTCTTCATATACTGACTCCTTTTCCCGGTGCGGCCCTCGTCGGCCGCAGCAAGCCGTTTCCGGTTGCTACCAGTATACTCGATTTTGCGCAGAAAACAAGAGACAACTGCACAAATCGCCCGCCCTGAGACACAGACTGTACTGCAAAAGTCGTACTTATAATCGAAAGGGCTGAAAAAACCGGAGAGAACGAGTCAAATTTGGGCAGAAAAAGCCTTGCCAACCGGGAGAGTATCCGGTATACTGATATGAAATATTGACCGTTTTGTGACAGGGAAATTGGGAGGAAGAGACGAACTATGAAAATGCTGGAAGACCGCATCCGCAAAGACGGCATCGTCCGTGAGGGCAACGTGCTCAAGGTGGACAGCTTCATCAACCATCAGATGGACATTCCGCTGTTCCGCGAGATGGCAAAGGAGTGGAAGCGCCTGTTCGACGGCAAGCCCATCAACAAGGTACTCACCATCGAGGCCAGCGGCATCGGCATCGCGGCTGTGGTGGCCAGCGAGTTCAACGTGCCGGTGGTGTTCGCCAAAAAGTCCATGAGCATCAACCTGGACTATGACAACTACGAGACGAAGATCCAGTCCTTCACCCACAAGAAAATTTATAATGTCATCGTCTCCAAGAAGTTCCTCACCCCTGAGGACCACGTTCTCATCATCGACGACTTCCTGGCCAACGGCTGCGCCCTGCTGGGTCTGCTGGAGCTGACCGAGAAGGCCGGTGCCACTGTCGAGGGCATCGGCATCGCCGTCGAGAAGGGCTTCCAGCAGGGCGGCGACCTCATCCGCAGCAAGGGCATCCAGCTGGAGAGCCTCGCCATCGTCGAGTCCATGGACAGCGCCACCGGAGAGATCGTGTTCCGCGACCAGCCGCAGCAGAGCTGAAAAATATCGACCTTCCAAGACCGCCGTCCAGCGGTCTTTTCTTTTGCCCATTTTTACGCCCCGTCGAAGCTGTCGCCGTCCTCGGGAAGGTCGGCGGAAGTCTCGGCGTCGGAAGCAGGCGTATCCGGGACAGCGGCACGGGGGACGCCTTTATAGACCAGCGTCTGCTCGAGGACCTCGGCGCAGACCGGGGCCGAGAGGCTGCCGCCCGCTGTCGTCCAGCTGTGGGGCTCGTCGAGGCAGACGAGGCACAAAAACTGCGGGTCGTCGATGGGAGCCACGGCCACAAAGCTGGCGATGCGGGCCTTCTCGTCGACGCTGTCCAGCTTCTGGCTGGTGCCGCTCTTGCCGCCTACCCGGTAGCCCGCGATCCGGGCGTTCCGTCCGCCGCCGTAGAGGACGACGGCCTCCATCATCTCTCGCATGGTGCGGGAGGTCTCCTCTTTCAGCACCTGCCGCTTGCAGACGGGGGAGAGGTGGTCGATGACTTCGCCCTCCGGGCCGAGGATGTCCGAGACGACGTAGGGCTGCATCAGCCGCCCGCCGTTGACCACGGCGCAGACCGCCGACGCCATCTCGAGGTAAGAGATCTTGCTGCTCTGCCCGAAGGCGCAGGACGCCAGCTCCACCGGCCCCATCCGGTCGGCAGTGTAGTAGAGGCTCTTTTTCGGCTCGGCGGGCAGGTCGATGCCGGTGGGCGCGCGGAGGCCGAAGGCCGCAAAGTAGTCGCAGAACGCCTCTTTGCCCAGCCTTGCGCCGATTTGGATGAAGCTCTGGTTGCAGGAGTTCTCGAGGGCCTGCGTGACGGTCTGCGCCCCATGGCGCTTGTGGTTGGCGCAGTGGAAGCGGGTGCCGGCCACCGAGATGCTCTCGCCGCAGTAGAAGCTGGAGCTTTTGCTCACAGCCCCGGTGTCCAGCGCTGCCGCGCAGGTGATGAGTTTGAAGACGCTGCCCGGCTCGTAGAGGTCGCTGACGGCCTTGTTCCGCCACTGGGTCTGCTGGGCCAGCTGCAATGCCGCCGCCCGCTCGTCGCCGGAAAGCCCCTCCACGGCCTCCCGGGCGGCCTTGTCGGCCAGCACACGGGGCTGGTTGGGGTCGTAGGCGGGGGTGGTGGACATGGCCAGCACGGCCCCGGTGTTCACGTCCATGACGATGCCCACGGCACGGGCTGCGACGTGGTGTTCCTTTACCGCGTAGCCCAGCGCGTTCTCGAGGTAGTGCTGGATGTTGGCGTCGATGGTGAGCCGCAGGCCGTCCCCCTCGGTGGGGAAACGCTCGGTCTCATAGCTCTGCTCGAGGGTGTAGCCCCAGGCGTTCACCGCCGTGAGGACCACGCCGTTTTCGCCCGTGAGCAGGTCGTCATACTTCAGTTCGAGGCCCGAGACGCCCGCATTGTCCACATTGGTGAACCCCAGCACCGAGGCCAGAAACTCCCCCTGCGGGTACCAGCGCTTCGAGTCCTGATTGATGCGGATGCCGGTGATGCTGTTTGCCTCGCAGAAGTCCCGCACGGCGTCGGCCATGGCCCGGTCTACCCGGTAGCGCAGGAGGCAGTCGTTGGAGTGACGGTCGCTGAATTTCTCGAGAAGCTTCCCTTCGTCCAGCTCCAATATCTCGGCCAGCCCCTTGGCCGCGAGGGCGAGTTTATCCTCCGGCATCTCCCGGGGCGAGGCCCGGAGGGTCCAGCAGCTGCTGTTGGCCGCCAGAAGGACGCCGTCGGCGCTATAAATGCGGCCCCGGTCGGCGGGGACGACGGTGTCCCGCAGCTGCTGGCCCAGGGCGCGGTCGGTGTACCAGCCGCCGCCCAGCACCTGCAAAAATAAAAGCCGCACCGCCAGCCCGCAGCAGACCAGACAGAACACCCCCGCCACCAGCATTGCCCGGGCGCGGAACGCCCGTTCCGGCAGGGTGCGCAGGGCGTCGGCGGGTTTTGGCGATTCGGACATGAGACAGCACCTCCCTTCCTGCAATTATATGCGCGAGGCCCCGTGACTAGCCGTCCGCCCCGGTGCGTACACTAAAGGGAAGGGGGGAGAGGATGAAGAAGCTTTTACGCCCGCTGCCCGGCATGGACCTGCCGTTTCTGATCCTGGTGCTCACGCTGGTGGGCTTCGGGCTGGTGATGCTGGCCAGCGCGTCCAGTGCCGTGGCGCTTTACCGGCGGGGCGACGCCTGGGCCTATCTGCGGCCTCAGCTGCTCTACGCGGCGCTGGGGCTCTGCGGGATGTGGCTGGCCAGCCGGGTAGATTACCATATCTTCCACAAGCTGGCGTGGCCGCTGCTGGGGCTGTCGCTGATATTGCTGGCGGCGGTACTCTTCATGCCCGAGTACAACGGCTGCAGGCGGTGGCTGGTCATCCCGGGGTTCGGCACCCTGCAGCCCAGCGAGATCGCAAAGTTTGCGGTGGTGCTGGTGTTTTCCCACATCATCGCACTGAACCACGACCGGATGAAGGACTTCAGCGTGGGCGTGCTGCCCTTTGCGCTGGTGCTGGGGGTGGTGGCGGCCCTGATGCTGCTGGAGCCGCACCTGTCCGGCACCGTCCTCATCCTTGGCATCGGCGCGGTGCTGATGTTCGTGGGCGGTACGGGGCTGCGGTGGTTTTTGCTGGCGGGCGCGGGAGGCGTCGGGGCCATTGGTGCGGCGGTGGCCGTCATGCCCGACCTCGTCCCCTACGCCGCCGACCGGCTCCGCTCCTGGCTCGACCCCTTCGCCGACCCGCTGGGCGATGGCCACCAGACCATCCAGAGCCTCTATGCCATCGGCTCCGGCGGGGCCACCGGCCTCGGTCTGGGAGAAAGCCGCCAGAAGCATCTTTTCGTCCCCGAGCCTCAGAACGACTTCATCTTCTCCATCGTCTGCGAGGAGCTGGGCTTCGTGGGGGCCTGCGCAGTGGTGGGGCTGTTCGTGCTGCTGCTCTGCCGGGGCATCACCATCGCAGCCCACGCGCCCGACCGGTTCGGAGCGCTGCTGGTGGTGGGATTCGTGGTGCAGGTGGCCCTGCAGGCGGTGCTGAACGTGGCTGTCGTCACCAACACCATCCCCAACACCGGCATCTCGCTGCCTTTTTTCTCCTCCGGCGGCACCAGTCTCATGATGCTGCTGGGGGAGATGGGGGTGGTGCTGGGGGTGTCACGCGGGAGCTGAGCCGACCGCCGCCAGCGGCGGAAACAGGGAGGCGAAGCTCGGGCCGCGGCCAGCAGGATGCGAGGCCCGCACCAAGGGCCGAAGCAGACGCTGGGAGCCGCAACCCGG
>OKVH01000940.1_pt1 | contig 14973 bp, 10 predicted proteins | sample 1604791 | NCBI WGS metagenome assembly OKVH01 (sample SAMN01760919, study PRJEB22395) | human gut metagenome | reverse complement strand
GTGCAGCTCGTCAACGAATACATGGAACAGCACGGGTTCGTTCAGATGGCCCAGTGGGTTCCGGACGTCGATAAAAAGCCCGGCCTGCGTATCGCGGCCATGCCCCGTTACGTCTTCCGCAATTACGATTACCCCGAGGTCTATCAGTACAGGAGCCAGGAAGAGAGGGAAGATCTTCTTCTCGATACCCGCCTCGCCCTGCGCGAACTGCTCGCCAAAGAGAATAACGGCTATGTCTATTCCTTCTGGCCGGATGTCCTGACCCTCAAGGAAATCGGCGATCCCGCCGATATCGCCACGTACTTCAGGCTGTGGAAGGAAGACGGCCGTCTTCTGGCCCGCAATATCGTTGCCCAGTGCCGCCAGAACACCAACTACGCTATCGTGCGTTACGCCGCCCATCCTTTCTTCCTGCAGGGCTACACGCTCTGCGCCAACGGCGAGAACACATTCTTCACCAAGAACAAGGAATTCCAGAAGTCCCTTCACCGCGGCTACATCGGCTTCGAGTCGGACTCCCAGAACTTCCTCTACACTCTTCACTACGTGCTGCATGAGCTGCACTGGCCCATCCGTTACTACAAGCACGTCATCACTCCGCTGCCTTTCGAGGAAATAGAAACGCGCCCGGACCGCGACGTCCTCAGGCTTATCCGCCAGTCTCTGGCCCATCTCGAGATCAACGGCCCCAACGTCATCATCGGCATGCTGCCTGACGGCAAGATGATTACCTGCTGCGATTCCAAGAATCTTCGTCCTGTGGTGAGCGGCAGGGATGAGAATATGGTCGTTATCTCCTCCGAGGTTTGCGGCCTCAATGAAGTGATGCCCGACCGTGACATCACGAATGATATCTATCCGAACGAGCGCGAGCTTATCGAGATAGACAATGACCTGGAGGTGCGCAGATGGAAGCAATGAGCACGCAGGACGTTACGTTCAATGACCTTAACTGGAAAATCGAATACGATCCTGAAAAATGCACGATGTGCGGCTCCTGCGTGGCGGCCTGTAAGTTCGACGCCATCCATGTCATCAACGGCGTTGCCGTGGTCGACAAGGAGAAGTGCACCAACTGCGGTGCCTGCCGCGCTGCCTGCCCGCACCACCTGATCGTGGAGGTGCCCTACAAGCAGAAGGTGTTTGTCAACTGCTCCAACAAGGACAAGGGCCCCGCCGTTACCAAGGTCTGCGCCAACAGCTGCATCGCCTGCGGTATGTGTGAGCGTACCTGTAAGTTCGACGCCATTCACGTTGTGGACAACGTGGCCGTCATCGACTACAGCAAGTGCAAGAACTGCACCATGTGCGCCAAGGCCTGCCCGCGCAACGCCATTGAGCCTATCCCCACGCCTGAGGAGAAGGAGAAGTTCAAGGCCGCGCAGAAGGCTGCTGCCGAGAAGAAGGCCGCCGCTGCCAAGGCTGCTGCCGAGGCCGCTGAGGCTCCCAAGGCGGAGTAACTCCCTGCAATACGCATCCCCCCGGCGTCAGCCGGGGGGATATTTCTTGCAAAAAAAACAGGCACACATAGTGTGCCTGTTTTTTGCGTCTGAGCATTATCCCGCCATGATCTCGAACTTCAGCACGCCCTCCGCCGCGGCGGCACGGGTCATCAGATCATCCAGCTCCTCGGACATATCGCCCGTCTCCGCGGAGATGGTCACGCCGGCGCAGCCGTTGGTGGGGATGGTCTGGTTGATGGTCAGGATGTTGGCGCCGGAATTGGCGAAGATGGACAGGTAGTTGGACAGCACGCCGGGGTTGTCCTTCAGCAGGGCATAAAAGGTGATGATATGCCCCGCGTGCATATTCTGGAAGGGCTGTACGGCATCCTTGTATTTATAGAAGGCGCTGCGGCTGATGCCCACCTGGCGGGCAGCGTCGCCCACGGTGGCGGCCTCGCCTACCTGCAGCATCCGTTTGGCCTCTGCTACCCGGAGAAAGACCTCCGGCAGAGCGTCGGCGGCGACTAAGTAAAATTTCTGTTTCTCCATATCGTTCCTCCCTGTGTCCGCCGCTTGCGAACAACTGTATTCATATCATAGCACACCTGCCGGCAGAGCGCAAGAGTCTTTTTTGCGCCGTGACGGAAAAGTTGCGCCGCGCCGCCGTTGTCCCGTTGTGCAGTTTGTCGGGGGCGTGGGCGAAAAGCCCTGGGGGACAGGTGGTTTCACGGTTATTCAACAGCGTGTCGTCCGATAAGCGTGTGCAGCAAATGAATATGCACGCAAGTATACACGCATAAGAGTAAAAGCCGCCTGATTATGTCTATTAACTGTGTTTTTGCAACTTTTTACGAGAATTATCAGGTAACATAACGCTGGTGGAAAAAGGTGTGGAAACTGTGCAAAACCCTATACACAAAGGGCTGCGCCCGGTTGCGGCCGGGTTATTTTTTGTGTAAACCAGTCAATATTTCAGGGGACCTAACATTTCTTGCGGAAGCGGCGGGGAATGGGGCGTGTGAGCGCTTGCAAAACGCCTGCCGATACTATATAATGTATAATGAATTGTGATCGGTATACACCGGAGGATAGATATGGCAAAGAAAGCGACTTATGATAATGAAAGTATCTCCAGTCTGAAAGGGGCGGACCGGGTACGGAAGCGGCCCGGCGTCATTTTTGGCTCCGATGGGTTGGAGGGCTGCGAGCACGCGGTATTCGAGATACTGTCCAACGCCATTGACGAGGCCCGGGGCGGCCATGGCAAGCTCATCACCGTGACCCGGTTCGCCGACCGGTCCATCCAGGTGGATGACCAGGGCCGGGGCTGCCCGGTGGACTGGAACGAAAAAGAGGGACGCTACAACTGGGAGCTGGTGTTCTGCGAGCTGTACGCCGGCGGCAAGTACGACAACGAGAACAGCGAGAACTACGAGTTCTCCCTGGGCCTGAATGGCCTGGGCTCCTGCGCCACTCAGTACGCCTCCCGCTATATGGACGTGACCGTCTGGCGCGACGGGAAGGAGTACCGCCTGCACTTTGAGCGCGGCGAGATCGCGGGCAAGCTGGAGGTCAGCGAACAGACCGGCAATAAAAAGCGTACAGGCACCACCATCCGCTGGCTGCCGGACCTGGACGTGTTTACCGATATCGATATCCCTGTGGACTACTACCGGGACGTGATGCGGCGGCAGGCGGTGGTCAACGCCGGCGTGACCTTCCGGCTGAAAAACGAGACAGCCGCCGGAAAGTTCGAGACAGAAGAGTTCGTCTACGAGCACGGTATCGAGGATTACATCCGGGAGCTGGCGGGTCTGGATGCCCTGACGGAGCCGGTGTACTGGGAGGCGGAGCGCAAGGGCCGGGATCGGCCGGACAAGCCGGAGTACAAGGTGAAGCTCAGCGTGGCGCTGTGCTTCTCCAACAAGACCGCCCTGTGCGAATACTACCACAACTCCAGCTTCCTGGAACACGGCGGCAGCCCGGAGAAGGCCACCCGCTCGGCCATGGTGTCGGCCATCGACAAATACCTGCGGGACAACAACAAGTACGTCAAGGGCGAGGCCAAGATCACCTTCCCGGACGTGCAGGACTGCCTGATCCTGGTCAGCAGCAGCTTTTCCACCCAGACCAGCTACGAAAACCAGACCAAGAAGGCCATCACCAACAAGTTCATCCAGGAGGCCATGACGGAGTTCCTTCGCAGCCGGCTGGAGATATACTTCATCGAGAACCGTGACGCGGCGGAGAAGATCGCCGCTCAGGTGCTCATCAACAAGCGCAGCCGCGAGACGGCGGAGCGCACCCGCATCAACCAGAAGAAAAAGCTTACCGAGAAGATCGACATTGCCAACCGGGTGCAGAAGTTCGTGGACTGCCGCACCAAGGACGTGGAGCGCCGCGAGATCTACATCGTGGAGGGCGACTCCGCCCTGGGCGCCTGCAAGCAGTCCCGCGACGCGGAATTTCAGGGCCTCATGCCCGTCCGCGGCAAGATCCTCAACTGCCTGAAGGCGGACTATCCCCGCATCTTCAAAAGCGACGTCATCACCGACCTGATGAAGGTGCTGGGCTGCGGCGTGGAGGTCAGCGGCAAGGCTGTCAAGGACCTGAACCAGTTTGACCTGAGCAACCTCCGCTGGAGCAAGGTGGTCATCTGCACCGATGGCGACGTGGACGGCTTCCAGATCCGCACGCTGATCCTGACCATGCTCTACCGGCTGTGCCCCACCCTGATCCGGGAGGGCTACGTCTATATCGCCGAGACGCCCCTGTTCGAGATCACCTGCAAAGAGAAGTCCGGCGAGAAGACCTGGTTCGCCTACTCTGAGAAGGAGAAGGCGGATATCCTGAAAAAGCTGGAGGGCAAGAAGGTCAACGTCCAGCGCTCCAAAGGACTGGGCGAGAACGACCCGGAGATGATGTGGATGACCACCATGTCGCCGGAGACGCGGCGGCTCATCCGGGTGCTGCCGGAGGACGCCGAGGAGACGGCCCGGGTATTTGACCTGCTGCTGGGCGATAACCTGTCCGGCAGAAAGGACTATATCGCTGAAAATGGCTATAAGTACCTTGATATGATCGATGTAAGCTGACAAAGGCGTATCTCTTGCGCCAATACTTTGTTGCAGCGGCTTGCCATACACAAAGTATGGCTGCGCCCCTGCGCCTTGTCTTGGCGGAAGATCTGACGCCTTTGCCGGTGCTCCGGACATCTGCTCCGTGCAAAGCTATAAAGAGAAGGCCTGCGGCAGCAGGCTTTAGACAGTGAAAGGACACCGTTCCTATGGCAAAAAAGAAAACCGAGGAAAAAGAAATACGGCACGCGGGCGATCCCAACGTGATGGGCCTGCGGGGCGCTGTGGTGGAACAGCCCATCACCGCCACGCTGGACGAGAACTATATGCCCTACGCCATGTCGGTCATCGTCAGCCGCGCCATCCCGGAGATCGACGGCTTCAAGCCCTCCCATCGAAAGCTGCTGTACACCATGTACAAAATGGGCCTGCTGACCGGCAGCCGCACCAAGAGCGCCAATATCGTGGGCCAGACCATGCGCCTGAACCCCCACGGCGACCAGGCCATCTACGAGACCATGGTCCGCCTGGCCAAGGGCAACGAGTCCCTGCTGCACCCCTTTGTGGACAGCAAGGGCAACTTCGGCAAGGTGTACTCCCGGGACATGGCCTATGCCGCCAGCCGGTACACCGAGGCCAAGCTGGCCCCCATCTGCGCCGAGCTGTTCCGCGATCTGGACTGCGACGCCGTGGACTTTGTGGACAACTACGACAACACCACCAAGGAGCCGGCGCTGCTGCCCACCACCTATCCCAATGTGCTGGTGTCCGCCAACCAGGGCATCGCCGTGGGCATGGCCAGCCAGATCTGCGGTTTTAATCTGGGTGAAGTGTGCGATACTGCCATCGCCTATCTGAAAAACCCCGCCCACGATATCGCCTCCACGCTGCTGGCACCGGATTTCCCCACCGGCGGCCAGATCATCTGTGACGGCGACGATCTGCGGGCCATTTACAGCACCGGCCGCGGCGGCCTGAAGGTCCGCGCCCGATGGCGGTACGATAAGAAGGAAAACGTCGTCGAGGTGTACGAGATCCCCTACTCCACCACCATCGAGGCCGTTCTGGACAAGGTGGCGGAGCTGGTGAAGGCCGGCAAGGTCAAGGAGATCGCCGATATGCGCGACGAGACGGACCTCAGCGGCCTGAAGCTGGCCATCGACCTGAAGCGTGGCGTAGACCCGGACAAGCTTATGGCCAAGCTGTACCGGCTGACGCCTCTGCAGGATACTGTCAGCTGCAACTTCAACATCCTCATCGCCGGTATGCCCCGCGTGCTGGGCGTGGGCGGAATCCTGGAGGAGTGGACCGCCTGGCGCACCGACTGCGTCAAGCGGCGGGTGTACTTCATCCTGAATAAGAAAAAGGAAAAGCTTCACCTTTTGCAGGGACTGAAGCGCATCCTGCTGGATATCGACCGGGCCATCCAAATTATCCGTGAGACGGAGGAGGAAGCCGAGGTCATCCCCAACCTGATGATCGGCTTCGGCATCGATCAGGTGCAGGCGGAGTACGTGGCGGAGATCAAGCTGCGGAACATCAACAAGGAGTACATCCTCAAGCGGGTGGCGGAGACCAGCGCCCTGCAGGACGAGATCGAGGACCTGGAGGATACTCTGGCCAAGCCGGGCCGCATCCGCAAGATCATCATCGGCGAGCTGGAGGACGTGAAGAAGAAGTACGCCGTGCCACGGCGGACGGAGATCGTATACAGTCACGAGATGCCGGAGGAGCCGGACGAGGAGCCTGCGGAGGACTATCCGGTGCACCTGTTCCTCAGCCGGGAGGGCTATTTCAAGAAGATCACGCCCCAGTCCCTGCGGATGTCCGGCGAGCAGAAGTTCAAGGAGGGCGACAGCCTGCGGCAGTACTTCGAGGCCGCCAACAGCACGGAGCTGCTGCTGTTCACGGATAAGTGCCAGGTGTACAAGAGCCGTGCCAGTGAGTTCGGCGAGACGAAGGCCTCCGCCCTGGGCGACTACCTGCCCGCCAAGCTGGGCATGGATGCCGGCGAGAATGTGATCTGGCTGTGCCTGCCGGGAGATTACAGCGGCAGCGTGGTGTTTTTCTTTGAGAATGGCCGTGCCGCCCGTGTGGCGCTGAGCGCCTACGCCACGGTGTCCAATCGGCGGAAGCTCACCGGCGCCTACTGCGACAAGTTCCCGTTGGTGTGCGCCGTACACCTGACGGAGGATACGGAGCTGGCGCTGGAGACCAACGAGCCCCGGGCTCTGCTGGTGCACACGGCGCTGCTCTCGCCCAAGACCACCCGTTCTACCCAGGGCGTGCAGGTGATGAACATCAAGCCCAAGTACCGGCTGGAAAAGGTGCTTCCCGCGGTGGAATGCGGCATCGTCAACGGTGCCCGCTACCGGACGCGGACCATCCCCGCGGCGGGTGCGCTCCTGAAGCCGGAGGACAGCGAGGAGAAGCAGCTGGAGCTGCTGTAACGAGACGGAAAGGAGGGCACGGACATGGTAAAGAGATGGTGCGCGGCGCTGCTGTTCGCGCTGCTGACGGTGTCGCTGACCGGCTGCGGCAGCCTGCTGAATCGGGAGTGGTACGAGGTCAAGGATCACAGCCCTACCTATTACGAGGGCGAGGGCCGGGACGTGCTGCGGGCAGATACCTATCAGGATCTGGTGAACAATATCCTCATCTTCGTGGGCAACCACGCGGAGGAGGGGACCATCTGGCTCTATTACGCCCAGGAGGGCCTGGATGCCGGCGACGCGGCGGAAAAGGCCTGCCGCGAGGTGGAGAAGGACACGCCCATGGGCTCCTATGCGGTGTCCTATATCCAGTACACCGTGGACGATAGCGCCCGGAATTACAGCGAGATCACCGTGACCATCGGCTATAAGAAGACCGAGCAGCAGCTCATCGACATCGTCCATGCTACCAATGTCTCTGCTCTGCACGATCTGCTGACCGAGGCGGCCCAGGCGGGCAAAACGGAGCTGGTGGTGCAGCTGAGCGCCTTTGAAGGACAGTCCTATCAGGTGCAGCAGACGGTGTACCAGGTGCAGAGCGCCATGGGCGGCAGCGGCTGGGTGACGAATTTCTATCCCAACGCCGCCAACGCCGGCGTGGTGGAGATCCTCATGCGGTAGCCCGTGCCGCGACGGCAGCGTTTTTACAAAAAATAAAAATGCAGGGTTGACAAGCAGCGTGTTTTCTGCTACAATCTACCTTGCGTTTGCGGGCGTAGCTCATCTGGTAGAGCGCGACCTTGCCAAGGTCGAGGTAGCGAGTTCGAGCCTCGTCGCCCGCTCCAAAAAGAAACACCATCCGTCAGGATGGTGTTTTCTTTTTGGAATGCCGCGGGCAGGCTTGAACTTGCTGCCTTGACCTGCGCGCAGCGCGTTAAATCAAGAGGTCCGGCAGGGCTCCTGCGAATGGCTCTGCCATTCGTGGGATGCCGGCAGCGAGTCGCGCCACGTGATGAGGACATCGCCGCCCGAACGCTGGAGTACATGACTGCGATGGAAACTGCTCCGCAGCCCGAAGCCAGCGGGCTGGAGGGTGACTACCGCATCCTTGCCGACTTCAATGGCACGATACTGGCGGGAACGCATAGTAAACACGGCATCCAGTTTGTTACCTGGGATCGGGACTATGATCGCACAGACGTGGCTCTCCGATGGCGAAATACCGGTGCGGCTGAAAAGTGGGATCGAAAAAAGCAGAGTTTTCGCAGAAATCCTTTTTTGGCTTCATTTGATTACTTTATTTTTCGGCAGCGGTGTGTTATACTCTAAAGATAACAATTCATGATGGGTGCACCATGTGTTTGTCCTATCAAAGATAAAGCAGGGATCATATGAAACGAAAACGAAATCGCAACGGATTTACATTGATGGAAATGCTGATCGTCATTGCGCTCATTGCTGTACTGATCGCGATCGCGATTCCGGTATTTGCGTCACAGCTTGAAAAGAGCAGGGAGGCCACAGACCTTGCGAATGTACGCGCCGCGTATGCACAGGTCTCCACAGAGGCGCAGCTCGGAAATTTTGAGGCCACGGTCACGGTCGATCTGAAGCAGAAGAAGGCGGACTGGCAGTCGGTCGATCCGGTAAATATCGGCGGCATCGTCCATTACAAAGACCAAGGAGATACGGATAATTGGAAGGGTGTTGCTTCTCCCAACGGGATCTGTGTCGTCTCCTATAGTGCGGATCGCGGAATTATTTTAACCTGGAATGGGAAGGCCGATCCGTCCGGGCAGAAATACCCGTTTAATACAAAGGAGACGGATTTCTTCCAGCTTTTATACAATACGGATTTTTGGAGCAAAATGCAAACGAATTCAAACTTTGAGTTTGACTCCAGATGTCCGAATTCGGAATATGTTCCGACCATTACCGCGGCGATCGAAAGGCTGGATAACAGTCTTTTACAGCAGCCGGACTGCACCTGGGCTTTTCTCGGCAGCGGAATAGACGGGAAAAAGGCAGACCGATATCTCTTTTGGACATCCCTGGACACGGATAAGGTCGGGGCCGGAAAGAAAATTCCCGTGATCGTCCAGACCGGGGACGGGAAGTACTATGTTTCCGAAACCACGACCGGCAAGAGGACGAAAAACGGCAGCGAATATGTCGCCGTTTCCCAATCACTTACTTCGCAAAACCAGTATAAGCAGATTCTGAAAAACGGAGAAGCGTTTTCTTCGTTAGAGGAGGCCTACGACGCCTACCTCAGCGCTTTGGGCAATTCCAAGTATGACTCGGTTCGCGGGTCTTAAGGTATTTCCACCGATATGACGCTTGTTTTTCCGCGTGTGCGAAGTCGACAAAAACGCCGCCCGAAAGGGCGGCGTTTTTGCTTGCCGCTGTTGCGGCGTACCCCTGTCGGTATCGACCCGGAGAGAATAGCTGGTTTACTGCCCACGGCGCTTGCTGATCCACGCCAGACCGGCGGTGCTCAGCAGGGCGGCAGCGGCATAGAGCGCCACGCCGGGGTCCGTGGTCTTGGGGCTGGCGTTGCTGCCGCCGATGGTGAACTCAGCGGTGGCGTCGCCCTCTGTGGACAGAATGGTGACGGTGTGCTTGCCCGCCGCCAGTGTCTGGAGGTACACGGCCTTCAGATAGACCTCGATGCTGCCCTCCTCGGCGATGTAGTTGGACTTGTCAAGGGTCTTGCCGTCCACCTGCACGCCCCGGAAGCTGCTGAAGGAGGCGGTGCTCCTGAAGGTCAGACCATAGATGCCGCCGGAGTAGTCCGTGGCGCTTTTGGCGTCCTTCGCCGTCAGCAGCGCCGTGATGGTGGGCGTAGAGGGGGAATAGTAGTAGCCGCCGGTGGCGGGGGGAGTGATTTGTCCGGTCGGCGTGATTGTTTTAACATTAGGAAGACTCAGATATCCGTCTGTGGCGGGAACCGCAGTCACTGCGTTTCCGTTCACCGTAGCGGCGACTTCTCTGGCGAAGTTATATTCTCTTTCCGGCATCAGCAAAACGGAATATACATATTTTTTCCCGCTTTCAAACGCAGTAATGGTCGGCAAGGTGCTGTATGCTCCGCCGTCGGAATGCCATATGGCAACGGGCTCATCGTTTTCATTTAACTCTTGCCACCATTCATCGGCAATTCGGTACCTGCCCTGATTGGCGGCGGCTACGGCAGCCGTGGCCCGCGGGGTTTCGCCGGGTTTGTAGGAAAGGGTCGCGCCGACGATTTCAACGGTGGCGATTTCTGAATCGTCAGGATTTTCAGAGATCTGCTTAAACTGAGCCGTGAATATCACATTATCACTCCGCACATTAACGCTGTTCTGTATTTGATCAGAAGAAAGAGGGGTGCCGGCCGGAATGGCAGTACCACTGCCGGCCTGGTAGACGGCAGCATTGGCTGTCCAGTAGGCAAACTCATATCCCGAATTTGGAAGTAAAGTATCTATGATGCTGCCGGCAAAGCTGAGAGTCTCTGTCTCGGATACATTCAGCTTGTAGTAGTAGGGCTTGTTAACATCATCGTCAATGCCATAATACACAAACGGAATCTGGTCGTTTTTAGTCATGGTTCCATAATCGCCGGGGTAAAATTTAACGGCATACGCTCCAGATTCCGCAAATGCTGACAGCGGCGACAGCGCCAGGACCAGCGTAAGGAGCAGCGCCGGAAAAAACCTTTTCTTTGTCATTTTGTTCCATCCTCCTGTTTCAATTTTTCCCGTATTTACAAGATTTTTACATTTTCTATTGTACCACGGCGGCCGAGGCAGGGAAACGCGATTACCGGCTGCGGCGATTGCTGGTTTTGGAAATTTTCTTGCTTCACTTTTCTGCCATATGGGCGTATATTATACACAGCTTTCACCGCAGGAGGTGCGCCATGCGCTTTTGTGAGCAGCTGAACGAATACATCACCCGGCTGGACTGCCGGGGCAAGGTGCTGGCGGTGGCCGCCGCGCTGCTGGGCTGTGCCGCTGAAGATCTCAGCGACCGCGCCGCCTACTGCCGGCGGGTGCAGGATTGGCTGCTGGGCAGCCATGCGCCCCGGGAGGACAGCGTCTCCCGCTTCCTGACCAAGCTGGATGAGTTCGATCTGAATGCGTACATACGCTCCGTCCATTTTGACGAGCTGAAGGTCCCTGTGGCGCCCTTCCAGCTGCCCACCAGCCGCAGTTACTCCGGTTTGCGGCAGATGATGGACAGCGAGCTGGACTTTATGAAGGCGGCGGTGCTGTCGCGCTCCACAGAGCCGGTGTTTATGTACAGCGATATGCCTATGACGGAGATGGCCAAGGACCCGGAGTTCCCCAAGAAGTGGATGTTCGGCATGGCGCTGCTGCTGAAAAAAGGTCTGCGGCTGCAGATCATCCACAACATTGACCGCAATCTGCCGGAGATGATGCTGGGATTGGAGAGCTTCATCCCCATGTATATGACCGGCCAGATCGAGCCGTATTACTTCAAAGCGCCCCAGGGCGGTGTGTTCCTGCATTTCCTGCGGGTATCCGGCACCGCCGCGCTGACCGGCGAGGCTGTGTCCGGCCACCATAGCGAGGGGTGGTATTACCTGACCAACAACCGCGCAGAGGTGGCCTATTACCGCCGTCGGGCCGACGCTCTGCTGGAGAACGCCAAGCCGCTGATGGAGATATACCGTGCCGACGGCGCTTCCCGGCTGAACGCGTTTCTGTTGGCAGACAGCCGCACCCCCGGCCGACGGCGGTGTGTCCTATCGGCGCCGCCGCTGTATACCGCGGACCCCGCGTTTTTAGCGGCGGTGCTGCAAAGACACGATGTGCCTGTGCCGGATCAGGAGCGTATCCTGGCCCACGCCAAAAGCCGCCGGGAGCAGGCCGAAACCATCCTGCGGGACAATGAAATGGTGTTGGTTCTGCCCCGACTGACAGAGGAAGCCTTTGAACGATACCCGATGTCCCTGCCCCTGTCAGGATCGTTCTATGAACGTGATATACCGTATACCTATCAGGAGTATCTGGAACACATCGATCAGACAGAACAGTTCGCGGCAGTGCACCCGCGCTGCCGCCTGGAACTGACCGCCGACAGCACCTTCCACAATTTGCAGATCGTCATGCACGAGGGGCGGTGGGCCATGGTGTCCAAGGAAAAATCACCCGCCATACATTTTGTCATCCGTCACGCCAAGCTTCGTAGTGCTATTGAGAGCTTCGAGCCGCCGCTGGTGGAGGAGTGACAGCCTGCGCGGGCGGTCAGCACCGGCGTGTTTGTGGTCAAAATCATGGTCAAATCCCCATTTTGACGCAGAAGAAAACCCTGTAACCGGCATGGTTACAGGGTTTTTCAATGTCATAACTCAACACTATAGATTTTTTATTTCTGCGGATTATCTCCTTCCCGATATGGAACTACAGCAGAAGGAACAACTTCAGACGCAGGATCAGCATGAACATGCTGATCATCAAAAAAGATATGTGCACCAAAAGCAGAAAGCACATCCCGCTTACTTACTCCCCCAAGGAAAAACGCCTCATCAATATGGACATTCCATTTTCGCAGGGTTTTGATTGCCCGTTCATGTGCTGGGGCATTTCGTGAAGTAACCAGCGCAGTCCTAATGGGGGAATTGCCCTTATCCTGAAATAGCTCTTGAATATGCGCTATGGTCAAGAGAAAGTTTGCGAACGGTCCTTTTTGCAGAGGGATATCCGCCTTAGCCCTTTCGTTTTCCATAAAAGCCTGCATTCCCTCGTGCTGATATATTCGCTCCGATTCAGATGCAAATAGGACCGCATCTCCATCAAATGCAATACGTATTTGGTCTATTTTTGCTCTCGGATCAAAATGTGAAGTCCCGGTCAGAATTTTTCCTGCTGCAACATCACTATCTATTGCTTGCTTCACATCTGGCTCAAAAGCTGAAAGAAACAAATCTGTTTTAAATGCCCTCAAATAAGGAGCAATCTCAGATCCACCAGTAAGTGCCGCCCGTGTAATATCAAGTTCGTAATCTTGGATGGAATTAAAAATACGCAAACTTGTGTTTGGGCTGTTGCGAGACATAACGATAACTTCAACTAATCGTTTTTCCTGTAATTTGTTGAGCTGCAGAAATGCTTTTACAAGCTGAAATGCAGAACCCTTTTGGAGAATATCGCTTTCGTGTTTAACTTGGTATTCTTCGTACGCTGCCAACCCCTCGTTCTCATAAATTCTATTTTCTTCCTCAAGATTAAAAAGTGCTCTCGAACTAATACCAATTACCAATGGCTCTGTCAAATCATACGGCATATTCTCCCCTCCCTTTACGCAACAATCTCTCTATGCTTTCAATTGTATTTTATCATAGCATTTATCAAAAGGCAATCTGTGCTATAGTTATGTTTTGAAAATAGGTGGCTGGTGTAATTCGATGACAGGCTTTTCATGCTCCATGTAAGAAGTTACAATGATCTCATCATGATCAGGGAGATTAGACTATGCCAAAAGAGTATCCCACCAAGTTCAAAACCGAAGTCATCCAACGCTACCGAAACGGTGAATCCATCCAATTGCTCAGTCAGGAATTGCACATTGCGCAAAGCACGATTTATCACTGGCGGAAAGAGTATTGCTCCATCAAAACAGCAAATCGCACCTATACACCAAAAGAATTTGATGAGCTTTCAAGGCGGCTGGTAAAATTAGAGCACGAAATGGAGATCATTAAACATTCTGGTTACATTGCAGATGTGCCTTTACAAAAAAGACTGTCAGCTTTAGAAAGCATCTATCGCCAACCAGATAACACTTACAGCGTCTATGAACTCTGCGAAGCGCTGGAAGTTGCCAGAGGCACTTTTTACAACTATATCTTTCGCCGGGCGGACCACAGCAGGCGTGATCAGGAGCAGGCGCAGCTTATGCGGCTCGTGCAGCAGGCCTTTGATGACAGCGCTCAGCGATTTGGTGCTGAAAAGATCCGCATCACTCTGGCTGAGAGCGGTGTCCGGGTCAGCACCAAACGCATTGCGGCGATCATGCAGGAACTGGACCTGCACAGCATCCGCCCTGATGCCAAGAAGCAATACAAAAAGCATCAGCAGTATAAAAAGCAAAACCTGTTGAATCAACAGTTCACCGCAGACCGCCCCAACCAAATCTGGGTCAGTGACATCACATATTTTAAAATCAACGACTACTGGGTCTACTTTTGTGTCATCCTGGATCTTTTCTCCCGCAAGGTCGTCGGCTATCGGGTATCCCGCAACGCAAGCACGAACCTGGTCACCAGCACCTTCCGGTCCGCTTTTCGGGAACGCGGCGATCCCAGCGGTCTCACTTTTCACAGTGACCGCGGAAAACAGTACACCTCGGCCGCATTCACAGAACTCTTGCAGCACTGCAATGTAAAGCAGTCTTTTTCCGCTACGGCGCGGCCGCATGACAACGCAGTGGCTGAAGCATTTTTTGCTTCCTTCAAAAAAGAGGAGGCGTACCGCAGAGAGTACACCTCAGAACAAAGCTACCGCAAAAGCGTGGAGCAGTATATCCAATTTTACAATGAGCTTCGGCCTCATCGGACCTTGAAATACAAAACACCAACGGCATTCGAGGAAGCTTATTGGGCCGGTTTATGAAAAAGCTGTGTTCAAATAACGACCTTACATAAAAATATTAGTTTCGAATTTTGAGAGTTTTGGAGCAAATAAAGGAACGCGGCAAAAAGAAAAAGCCCCGATCTCTCAAGGCTTTCAAGACGTGAAGAAACCCGCTTTTCGATAAAAATGTTCGAAAAGCGGGTTTCATTCATTATGGCGCAGTGGGAGGGATTCGAACCCTCGTGCCGCTTTTGACGACAACACGATTTCCAGTCGTGCTCGTTATGACCTCTTCGATACCACTGCATATTCGATTCGCTGACAAACAGCATGGACTATTATACCAAAAATACCAGGTTTGTCAAGATGGAATTTTCGGGGGGCTATCTAAAATCTGATGTGGGATTTTTTTGTTTTAGAGTTTTTGAGAAAGGCG
>OKVH01000938.1_pt1 | contig 14996 bp, 19 predicted proteins | sample 1604791 | NCBI WGS metagenome assembly OKVH01 (sample SAMN01760919, study PRJEB22395) | human gut metagenome | reverse complement strand
AGAACCTGCCGCCAGCCTAGAGCTGTGCCACCCCCCCCCCGCAAAATTAAGGCAAGTAGTTAACGGGGAGGAAAAATGACCCGCATTTTAATTGTAGAAAGCGACGAATCAGAAACAAGGAAAATCTCTAAATCTCTATCAGAAATAGGGATTGATTACATGACAGCAGGGTCAGCAGAAGAAGCAATAACAAAAGTAAACAAACACACCTTCGATTTATTCATTATTAGCGTAGAGTTGCCACGCATTAACGGGTTTACATTCGCAAAGATCATGAAAGAAAAAACATGCGCTCCGATAATCTTTACAAGCAGAGCAGACAGTGAAGCGCAAAAGATATTTGCTTTTGATCTTGGAGCAGATGATTTTCTCGTAAAACCTTTTGGAATGCTTGAATTATCTTGCAGAATCAGGGCGATTCTTAATAGGTGTCAAAAGCCACGAATTATGAATGTTGGCGCGTTTAACATGAACTACGAAGAACATACCGTAGACATTGACGGAACATTGATATATCTAAGTAATATCGAATTTAGGCTGCTAAATGAACTAATTTTAGCCAACGGAAAAACCGTTAGTAAGACCTCCCTCATAAGAAATGTTTGGGGAGACGAAAGCGCAGCAAACGACAACACGCTTAAAGAGAGAATAAGGACGCTAAGGAAAAAGATAGGAAGAGACAGGATAAAATCAGTTCACGGGAACGGGTATCGTTTCGTGTCTGAAAAGTTACCATTTGCGTGTCCAATGTTACCTTAGAAAAAACGAACATATAACTAACCAATGGGGCTACCAGAGGGGTAGCCCTTTTCATTTGATTTGGATAAATCAAGGAGGTTATATGTTTAATCCCTATACGCCAACTTTTCCCATGCCGCAGATTCAGCAGTATCAACAGCAAGGCTTACAGTTTGTAAATGGCATTGAATCAGCCCAAATGTATCAATTACCGCCAAACTCAAAACAAATTCTCATGGATAGAGAACTTGCGCGTTTCTATCTTGTTGAAGCTGATGCAAGCGGTCAAAAAACCGTTAAGGCGTATGACTTTGCGCCAGCACAAGAAAGCCAAACAACATATGCTACACAAGCACAATTCGAGGAGTTAAAGAATAACTATGAATCCCTTACTAAACAGCTTGAACGTCTCAACCAAGCAACCAGATTTAATGCAATTCCTACGCTCGACGAACCCACAGCAAGCACAACAGCAAGTGCAACAAATGTTGAACAACGGGCAAATCACGCAAGACCAAATATCCCAAGCATTTAATCAGGCTAAACAGATAGCCCAAATGTTTGGAATCAAATAAGAAGCCTAACTCGCGAGAGGTGATAGAAATAAACAACTATACGACGAAAGGAGTCCATTATGGATACCCCTAGCCTTGCCGATATTGCGGCAGTGACAAAGGATAATGACTTTGGAGGTGGCAGTTGGATTTGGGTTATCGTTTTGTTCCTGTTCATGTTTGGCTGGAACCGCAACGGAAACACCGAACAGCCTGTTACGGAATCAGGACTTTGCAGCGCAATGAACTTTAATAACCTTGAAAATGCAGTGGGGCGTTTGTCTGACCAGAGCCAAAACCAGACTATGACGCTTGGAAATGGCATCTGCGACCTTGGTTACGAGAATTTGCGCAATTACGCAACCCTCTCTAAAGAGAACGCTCTGGGGCAGGCTGGCATTCAGCAGACCATTCAGAATGGCGATTATGCCCTCAGCAACCAGTTATCTGATTGTTGTTGCAAAACCCAACGCGCAATCGACAGCGTAAACTTTAACGCCGCTCAGAATACCGCAGCTATCAACGAAAACACTACCGCACAGGTACAAAAGGTTTTGGACGCTCTTTGTCAGGGCAAAATTGAGGCTCTACAGGGACAGGTTCAGCAGCTTCAAATGCAATCTGCGCTCGCTGGTGTCGTTCGTTACCCACAGGCAACGGTTTATACCGCAGGTGCTATGCCCTACTGCGCAGGCGGCTATTATGGCGGCACTACATTTGCCGCTTAGGGGGTAGCTCATGAGTTGTAAGATGGCTCGATTTATCTACGACAGCGACACGCCACTAGCCGTTGCCGCAGGGTCTCCGATTATGTTTGCAAAAACTACGAGCACAACAAGCGCGATTCAGTATAACGGTGCTGGCGGCGTTCTCATCAAAGCCCCGGGCACGTATAGGATCGTTTCGAGCTTAACGCTCAGCGCAACAGCAGCGGGAGCGGTTAACGTATCAATGAGCGCAAACGGAAACCCCGCTACAGGAGCGCGTGCTGGTGCTACGCTGGCGGCAGCTGGTGACTTGGATACTTTATCCATTGTTGACCTAATCACCGTTAAAACGGGCGTCTCAGGCTCTTATGCAACGCTCACGTTTGCACCTGATGCGGCGGTGGGAATCCGTACCGCTAACGTGCTGGTCGAAAAGGTGGGGTAATGCGATTGATTGCTCGATTAGCCGAACAAATTACCGACGAGGTAGAGGGCGCTTTAAGCTACGCAAAAGACGCTCTTGAATATAGGCAGACCCACCCAGCATTGGCTAACATTTACCACAAGCTGAGCCAACAGGAGTTCGAGCACATGCAGCAGCTCCATCAGCAGGTGCAACAGCTCGTTGTTGAAGCCGAGAATAGAGGAGTAGATTACCCTCAATCCATGCGTGATAAGTGGGATAAACAACACCGAAAAATAATCTCTAAAATGGCTGATGCAAACGTTTTTATCGGGATGTGGAAATAGCCCAACAAAAAAGACCGTCCGTAACTGGGCGGTCTTTTTATATCAAAATGAACGCGGCTTGTCAGACGTGGACAAGTTTTGCTCTAAACCCATCTATAGGTTTATCTTTGTCTCCTGCAAAATCCTCAGAATCGCCTTCCGTATCGGTCAAGTCGTGCATCTTGCCCAACCAATCGCCGCCGAGAATATGAGCCTGATATTCAATCGCAAGCCAACCGTTATAGGCGGGGTTTTCAGTCTCGTAATAGCACCTTATAGCAACGATAGGTGTTCCGTCACCAGCACAACCATTATCTAAATCGTCGATATTGTATCCGCGAACAGGGTCAAGCCAGCCATTAGAGGTTTTAACCTGATACCAGCCTGACATTTTGATTGCGATATACTCTAGCGGCTCTCCGATAACACCCGCATAATCTTCACCGCATCCGTCCGAGCAGCTAAAATCTTTCATTTCATCAAGCCATGCCCCGTTGACGCGAACTCGGTACGTCAATTCTGGCGTTGATGTTGGAGCTATAGTGCTCGTTGTGCCGTTTCCCTGAACGTCTCCTACATAATGCAAGATTCCGTCCCAAGGATAATCATAGTAACCGTGGATACTCGATTCGTTCCCCGTCTGGTCGCCAACTACGCCGTAGATTGTCCCGTTTTCGCTGATTGAAAACTCTGCGAGCATATCAGGTTCGCTACTAACGCACATTGCAGTATGTTCTCGCTCGTCAAGATAGATGTCACCTCTTTGAGCAATAAAACTCATAGGCTTCCACTCAAAAAGCCCTGATTTAGTAAAGACAGACCGCATGTTGCCTGTATAGGTTGCAGCGTCAAAAACGCCCTCATACTCAGTACCAACAACCGCTGCGCGGTAAGCGGAGATTATCGCGCTAGAACAATCTCGGTCACCTTGGGCGATAGTATATTTTTTGCCGTCTATTTCCAATGCTTCATACTCACCGTCGCCCCAGCGGTTGCCTTGCGTATACCCGTGCCAATCGTGAGAGCAAAGATGCTCCATAATCTGTGCTGCTATCTCATTGATTGCTGCCATTTAGCTACCTCATATCTTCCGAGATATAGCACTCATGAGCTTCTGCTGACGGGTCGTTTACGTCCAACATAGGGGCAGGATCATCAGCTATAGGCTGCGGGTTAAACGCCGAAATAACGCAAGTGATTGCGAACCCTGCGAGAAACGCCGCAACGATAGCCGCAGCCCAAAGAGCCGCTTTAATCTTCATCGCCCGTATCACCGTCGCTAAAGCCTGGTGTTGATGGGTCAACTACGATGCCGAGAATTGACAAAACAACAAATGCCGCGTTGATAATGGCGGTTAGCTGTGCGCTAAGCCCCGCAAAATCCCACTGGTACCCAAAGGGTGCGGCGCACACCTGCACAAGGACGATGACCGCAGGGATGAGCGCGAGCCAAAATGCCTTGTTCTTTACTCGTGATTTCCAATCCATCATTACGTTCTCCTAACTAGTCGGTAGTGACATGATTTCTTTGTAAAGTCGTGTTCCCGTCCCGTTACCACCGAGCGCGTGATAAGCCTCATAGATGCGTGTTGCCTGCTCTTTAATCTCAATCGGGCAAGGCTCAGCTTTAACAACATAGCGGTGGTGTAGGTTCACGAGCTGCTGGCGAAGTAGCGTGCGCATCCCGTCTCGCATTGCTTTATCGCTGCTTCTGAGCTGCTTTGCCTGCGTTGCAAGTGCGCCGAACAAAGCCGCGCAAAGGGGGGCTAAAACTAAGTTGATAATCGCGCTAAACTCCATCCGCGCTAAACCTTTCGGGTCGGTGTTATTACGGGTAAAAGTGTGCGCTATGAGTCACGCCACGCCCTTATAGGCGGACGTTGTGCCCGAATTGTGACTATTTCGCTAATCTAAACGCACCAAAACAAAGGAGGAAAAATGCCAACAGTTGCCGAACTTAAAGCCGAGCTTGAAGCGAAGAACATTGACTACCCAGCCGACGCAAAAAAAGCTGATCTTGAAGAGCTTCTTAAAGCTAAAGTGAGCGAGGAACCAACAGAAGAAGAATCCGAAGAGCCAAAGAAAAATCCCGCAACGCTTATGACCGTTAATGTTCCTCTGCTCAATGTGCGAATCACGCCAGATAGCGAATTTAAGCCCGAAACGGTTGCGAACGTGCTAAAAGAAGGCGAAGAAGTCCTTGTTGAACAGATTGTTGACGAGTGGGCTTATATCGCTGGCGGGACGTTCTGCAGGGCGGAATTTTTGCGATAAATCAGGGGCTTGTGCAAAAAAAGAGACAAATTTTTGCACATATCGCTCAAAACAAAAAAGGTCAGGGGCTAAAAATGGCTCCTGACCTTGTATTTTAAGTGGTGCGCCGTGAGGGAATCGAACCCGCGACCTTGGGATTAAAAGTCCCCTGCTCTACCAACTGAGCTAACGGCGCACTTATAAAGCAGTTACCCATTCTAGTGTTAGGTCGTCTCATGGTCAATACATGATTTTGTCTTGTGTAAAAGATTTTTACAGACTACCTCCAAAGCAGTCTCACTACCCCTTTGTTATGGCACTATAGTTAAGAAAACAACAACCAGAGGAAACGCGATGATTATAGGTATAGTTTCAGATATTCATGGACGATTAAGCGAAGAAGCTTACGAGGCTCTTCGAGGTTCGGACTATATCCTTTGCGCAGGTGATAGCGAATCGCCTCTTATTCTCTCCGAGCTTGAAAGCATTGCTCCCACTATTGCTATTCGTGGTAACTGCGACAGAAGAGATTTAGGCCCTTCGGTAAACTTCGTCGCCTCCCCTCTCTTAGGCGGCGTGAGATTCAAGATGGTGCATCGTCCTGAAGATATAGGAACCTTGCCTGACGACGTTCAGGTTGTCGTACATGGACACACGCATATACCCCGTAACCAAACCATACACGGAGTTCTCTTCCTTAATCCAGGAAGCCCTACGCGCCCTCGTGGCGGAAGCAGAAAAAGCGTAATGCGGGTTGTTGTTCTTGATGCAAAGGTGGCTTCTGTTGAAGTGATTGAACTGGACTAAGCACCATACAGCAGGTACTACCACCATTGAGTAATGGTGCCTGATTGGTCCAAGGAAACAGGTTCGCTTTTAAGTTCAGGCTCTGCATTAATAAGGCACTGAAAAAAGTCTTTCACACGCGCGAGGAATTCGCGTTGTTCATAGGAGCTGATATTGGTGTATTCCCTGCGGTCGCTCTTAACCCCTATTGCTTCAATGCCAAAATCTCGAGCATTGCAAAGAGCTCGATACAAGTGATATTCCTGCGTTACCACCACACAGTTCGTCACTCCGAACACATGACGCAAGCGGTACATGCTGTCATAGGTTGAAACGCCCGCATGATCGCAAAAAATGTCATCTTCAGGAACCCCTTGAGCAATGGCGTAGTTAGTCATCGCCATAACCTCGTTATAAGAAGAAGACGTATTGTCGCCCGTCATAATGATTTTGGGAGCAACGCCACAGTTGTAAAGCTCAATGGCGGTATCGAGCCTATCCTGCAGCACAGGAGACGGCGAACCATCGAAGTTTATTCCTGCGCCCAAAACAGCAACGGCCTGAGCGTTTGATGTGGATGCTGTTTTTTCGACTTCATAAGCTGAGTGAATTTGACCCTTGGTTGAAACACACACCACTCCGTTAAGAACAAAAGGAAACACTAAAACAAGCGCAACAAGAAATGCAACAGTAAGAAAAAACCGCTTAAGAGCTCTCAAACATCCTGACTGCTGTTGAGAATGCGTACTTTTTTGACTACTGCGTTTCGTTGTTGTTTCCTCCTTCGTTTAACACTTATTTTCTGTTATAGAGTGCCTGCGCTACGTAAAAAAAAAACGGCCATCTCCCAAGAGATGGCCGAAATGAGACTTTTGCCCTAGCAGGGATGCCCCACGCATCATGCTCTTTGGAGAGCACTATTTTGCAACAATATTTACGAGACGCTGAGGAATAACAATAACCTTCACGATATTTTTACCTTCGGTTGCCTGAGAAACCGCCGCAAGCGCTATTTCTGAAATTTCAGACTCTTCAGCAGAAGCAGAAACTGTAATATGAGCTTTCACCTTACCGTTGATCTGGACAGCCAATTCAACTTCGTCTGCTTCCGCCTCTTTAGGGTCAAACTCTGGCCAGGGCTGCTCATGAATAGAAGAATCATTGCCCAAGACACTCGTCCAAAGCTCTTCCGCCCAATGAGGAGCAATAGGAGCTAAAAGCTTTACGATAACCTCAGCTACATCAACATCGAGCGCATGAGCCTGTTCGCTTGCCACACGGCTTTCTGCAGAGTTCTTTCGTAAATAATCGCCTGCTGCGTTTACCAATTCCATCACTGCAGCAATTGCTGTATTGAAATTGTTGCGTCCAAAATCGTCATTGACTTTGCCAACAACGCGATGACGTTCACGATGAAGCTGCTTGAGAGCTTTTTCGGCATCCTGAGTAGAAGATCCTTCTGCAAAGAGAGTTTCCTCACCTGCCTTGCCCGCCAAATCATTAACCACACGCCAAGCGCGATTCATGAATTTATAGATACCCGCAAGGCCGCCTTCATCCCACAACAGATCTTTGTCGGGGGGTGCCATAAATAAAATGTAAGCGCGAACTGCATCTGCGCCGTATTCGGCAATCATGTCTTCAGGCGCAATGACATTGCCCTTCGATTTAGACATTGTTTCACCATGTTCATCTTTAACCATACCTTGGCAAAGAAGATTCTGAAAAGGCTCATCAAAGTCGAGCATTCCTAAATCGCGCAAAACCTTGGTGAAGAAACGCGAATACAGTAGATGCAAAATTGCATGTTCAATGCCACCGATGTACTGATCGACGGGCATCCAGCGGTTAACCTTAGCGGAATCAAAAGGTTTTTCCGTGTTGTGTGGATCGGTATAACGCATGTAATACCACGAAGAGCACGTAAAAGTATCCATCGTGTCAGTTTCACGGTGAGCAGGCTTACCGCATTTAGGACACGTTGTTTTCGCAAAGCCTTCATGCGTTGCCAGAGTTTCCCCCGCGGCAAGGTCAATATCTTTCGGAAGCATAACGGGAAGATCTTCCTCAGGAACGGGAACCAAACCGCAATCATCGCAATAAATAGCAGGAATAGGATTGCCCCAATAACGCTGGCGAGAAATAAGCCAATCGCGCAAACGGAACTGAACGGTTTTACGACCACGACCTTGAGCTTCAAGATCAGCGATGATGGCATCTACCGCTGGAGAATGCTTGCCACCTACGAGCCCCGTATATTTTCCAGATTGAACCAAAATACCTTCATCGGCGTAAGCAGCATCCCAATCAACCGAATCAATCTTTCGTTCCTGAACGCCATTGAGTTCCGAGAACAGAGGGTCATCCTCGTTCAAGATGATAGGAATGATAGGCAAATCATACTTACGTGCAAATTCGAAGTCGCGCTGGTCACCGCAAGGAACCGCCATTACCGCACCAGTACCGTAATCGCTCACGATGTAGTCGGCAACCCAAACAGGAACCTTGTCGCCATTGACAGGGTTAACCATATAGCGGCCCGTGAAAGCACCATGCTTTTCACGATCGCCCTGCGCGCGTTCAACCGCACTTACTTTTGCGGCAGATTCTACGAGGGAGTTTACTGCCTCTTCGTATTCTGAACCCTGAACGAGCTTCTTAACCAAGGGGCTTTCAGGTGCAAGCAAGAAAAAGCTACAGCCAAAGAGCGTATCGGGTCGCGTAGTAAAAACTGTAATAACGTCGTCTTCTGTAGGATTATCTGGAGCGTTTCCTTGCTCGTCACAAAGAATGAAATCTACTTCAGCGCCCTCAGAGCGACCAATCCAGTTTGCCTGCATCTGCTTAACGCGTTCAGGCCAGCCATCGAGCTGCTCAAGATCATCCAAAAGCTCTTGAGCGTAATCGGTGATTTTGAAATACCACTGCGTAAGATCACGCTTTTCAACGGTACCGTGACAACGCCAACACTCACCTTCGGTAACCTGTTCGTTGGCCAAAACCGTAGCGCAATTGGGGCACCAATTTACAGGAGAATTGCGACGCTCAACTAAACCGCGCTTCCAGAATTGAAGGAAAATCCACTGACCCCAGCGATAATATTCAGGATCACAGGCAACAACGGTGCGATCCCAATCATAGGAAAAGCCCATGCGCTTGAAACTTGCTTTTTGTGTTTCGATGTTTGCGTAGGTCCAGGTAGCGGGGTGGCTATTGTGCTTAATGGCTGCATTTTCCGCAGGAAGACCAAACGCATCCCAACCCATAGGATGCAACACATCAAAACCACGCATTTTGTAGTAGCGAGCAGCAACGTCACCAATGGTGTAATTGCGAACATGCCCCATATGAATATCACCCGAAGGATAAGGGAACATTTCCAAAACATATTTTTTAGGTTTAGAAGAATCTTCCTTAACCTTATAGGCGTTGGTTTCTTCCCATACCTTTTGCCAACGAGGCTCAATCTCGTGCGGATTGTAAGGTTTCATATTGCTTCCTTTTCACGAACATCAGCGCATTTGTGCGAATTGTTTTGTGCGATTATTGGTGCTCGCAGCGACCTTCAAATAAGCAACGGCCTTCGACAACGAAAACCAACTTTTTGAACCAACTTTCGAAGGAACACCAGCCAAAAAGCATACCCTAAAAATGTATGCCTTTACGCCTAGAAACCGCTTTAGGCATTATAAAGAATATTTATGACATAAACGTTACAAGGACTAAAGAATACGATAGGAAACCGTACGAATACCCCATGCTTGGCAGGTGCTATATCCAAGAGCCTTAAAAACACCTGGCTGAAGGTCGAGCGAACGAGATCCACCGCCCATGCCACCACAGTCATTAATTGTTGCAATTACAGATCTGCCGCCATAACTAATCTCAACAGCATGACCGTAATACTGCCAATAGTTTGGCCAAGCCATAGGAACAGCAACTCCCATGGAATAATCGTCACAAATTGCCCCCGTAGAAGTCCACCCAGGATTAGGGGTGTTTGGGTCACTGCTTCCACCGTAAGCCGAGGCAACTCCCGTTTGCCAGCCCGATGAAGGAGCGGTATCACCACTGTTTCCGCCGCTGTTACCACCGCCGGAATTACTGTCGTCCTCGGAATTACCACCAGGGTTAGTGTTCCAATTTGGACTAGGAGCGGCGTTCTGCTGCTTTTTTTCTTCCATCTGGGCAGCTTTAGCTTGGAGTTCTGCTAAGCGAGCTCGCTCAGACTCGATAGAGGAAACCTTAGATGAAGCATCGGCCACCACTTTTTCGGCTTCCTGTCTTTTTGCCGCCGCCTGACTCATCATTGCGTCTTGCTGAGCCTTTTCTTCCTCAAGCTCACCTAACACAGCCTGAAATTGATTGCGCAGCTCCTTTTGATCTTCAACTAATTTGGCCTGATCTTCCTGAATTGCCGAATAATAGGTAATGTTCTTCAGGAAATCACCTAAATCTTCCGACATCAAAAAAACGCTGACCAAAGAAGAAGCTCCTTCATTTTTATAGGAAGCCTTTACTGCCTCACCTAAAACATTCTGCCCCTTGAGCATGGCATTTTGAGCTTCCATGACCTTATTTGTCGTTGAAGACATTTTCTCTTCCAGCGCGCTAATTTCGCCTTGAATTTTTTCGTATTCAGCATTGATTGAATCAAGCTGTTTAGAAGCTGTATCTAAAGAAGCCTTAGCATCGGAAAGATCATCCGCATGAGCGTACTCGCTCGGAATGAATAGCGCTGCGCCCATTGACAAGACCAAAAGCAAACTTAAGAACCCTGCCAAAAATATGTTTATTGCTTTTTTGCACATAGATTGATTTTAACCCAGATACCTTTTTCGACCTAATCAGCAAAGAGGCATGCGGTTATTCGCCGCAAATTGACGTGATTGTGTTTTGAGTTTTACCTGTTCATGACTGTTTTTTAAATCTCCATTTTTTATGAAGACCTTTTGAAGAGGTTTTGCTGGGCTGAGCAAGCCCAAATAGGAAACTGCACTGCTTCAAAACAATGTCCAGCAATCAGCAGGCAAACAACTGCCACGAGGAACAGTGCATTACAAAACACGCCTGCTGTTTATTTCTGTCTTTTCATCAAGGTATTTTCTATAAAGCTCTGAAGATGTATTGTTGTACTCTTCCCCTAGCTTGTAAAACTTATGTTCAAGTTCTTCGAATCGCTTTTTTGCTTCTTCTGCTTCTAACGAGGAAGGAAAATTTTTTCTCCATAGATCACTATAAGGAACAAAGATTTTTCTTAGACTGACCCACTCTTCATAATCTGGAAAAGTTTTTAAAAAGTCCTCTTTTTCCTTATAAAGTTTTTTCTCTTCTTTTTCATACTCGATTTTTATCTTTTCGCATTTTTTATCGTCTTTTTTATCTTTACGAGCTAGGATCGCCAAAAAGATAACCACCAAAGGAAAAACGATCCAACCGCCAAAAGACATAACATCTATAAACGTCATGATTAAACCTCTTATGTTTGATTACCAGCCACATCGACGCTGCGAGTCAAAAACATCCTGGCCAAAAACGTCTTCCTAAGAAGACGCTCCGTAGAGAGCCTTTAAGATTTACCAAGAGCCTCTTAGGAAGCTTTTTGTCTGCCCTACTATGTAAGCAAGTCTCCTGTTGCTTACATAGAACCCATGTTACATGCAATCGCAGCTTAAACCCCTAGCCATATGCCGTGAGCTGGTCAAACGATCATTCATACCGACAAATGGCTCTGCTGAAAGAATACCGCTATTTTTTATTTCCGGTGTCCAATATCCCACCCACACAATTAAGAATCTGATATACGAAAGTCATTCACTTCATGGAACTGACATGATGACTTCGTCAAAACAAAGAAAACAGACTAAAACCCGGACAACGGAGCCGGAGGGTATTGTCCAGGTTTATTTCTCGCACATTTCCTTCCGCTGTTCTTCTCGCTGCAAATGGGCAGCCCACGTTATCTTGAGAGTGTTGAGAGCATTGTCGAGGGTGCTTGAACAAACAACTCCGGGTACACCGCGCAACTCATTCACGATGTCTTGAATCTGCCCGTTCCCGGGATAACTTTCTTCTGGAACGGAAATGAGATCGACTTTTAATTCAGCTTCTTTACGCACTCCGCCCATTACTCCTTCGTGGGCAACTGCATTTTCGTCTACTAAAGTTTCAACGCGCAGTGGCGCAGCATTGTCGTAGTACGAAAACTCAATACTCCCTTTATCACCGTAGACAAGAAATTTATCAATCGCTTTATACGTTGCATAACACCACAAACCAGAAACCATTACCTGATTTTCGGTTACGCCAGCAAGCGAAACGGTATCTTCCGCTTGGTAACAATGAGTCTCATTACCCACTTCAAGTTTGAAACTCGTAATTGTTCCCGCTAAAAAGGCGATAAGATCAAGCATATGGGCATCGCCTTCGTAAAAATGACTTCCACCCGAAATATCTTGACGTACTCGCCATGGCTTTTCTTTTTCAGGAAGCATTTCTTCGGCAGTTTGTCGCTGTGTTCGAATAACCTGCACACCTCGAATTTTCCCGATAGTTCCCCCATCAAGGATTTGCTTTAGCGTTTTGTATCGCGGCATTCCCCTACGATAATGAGCAACAAAGCAGCGCGTTCCTCTTTTTTCGAAAGCTGCTTTAATTTCCTGAGCTTCATACCAAGAAAGAGCAATGGGTTTTTCGAGATAGCAGTGTTTGCCCGCCTCGGCAACCGCAAGAGCGTATTCCTTGTGACAATTTGGGGTTGTTGCAACATAAACAATATCAACAGACGGGTCTGCGAGAAGCTCCTCAACTGAATCGAAGACGTTCCCATGCCCATGGCGACGTGTCCATTCTTCCGCTTTAGATTTTGTACGATTCCAGATACCCACAAGCTCTGAACCTTCGGCAAGATACGTCCCTGGACCATTTTTGGTTTCAACCACGTCGCCACAACCAATAATGCCCCACCCAACTACGCCTAAAGTATCAGAAGTATCCGAAACTACATGGTTTTTCTCGAACTCATTCATTTCTCCCCCTTGCCAAAGTGCATAACTCTGCCAGAGCTATCGTATCGCACAACAATTCTTTAAACACACTTTTTCTTCCGCGCTTTTACGGTTCGCCCTTTTTGCCAAGCGCGCCCTCTTCCACGGACAATGGACAATGCAGCCGAAGGGCATTGTCCCGACATTGCCTAATCATGGCAAAAACTAAGAAACGGGAAAGATATTCAGCCCCATGGCTTAACGCTTATTTATCATGAATCATATGAATATGTGCTGATGAAAAGCGGTTTACCTTATGATAAAGCGCATAATCAAGCAGAAGGATACTATAATTACAGTAAAGAAGTTGATGATTGGTTACGAAAAAGAGGTGATAAGTAATGCTGAAATATAATCTCGTTGAAGCCAAGAAAGATGAACTTATTTATGAGTATTTCGTTGAAGGAAGAGAGTTAGAAAGAGGTTTGGCTTCCATTGATTTAACTACTGGTGAAGCAATGGTTGAAGAGCTTGCAAAGACTGACGAATTCAGCAGATACGCATTCCACCTTTTAAGTACCCTAAGGACTCAATATAGAGAAAATGATTATCAAGATTCTGGAATGGTTGCATGGTATTAGAAATGAAAGTGTTTTTAAGCAGTATCGATTTAACTGGCAATCAAACTTCGCCGAGTGCTTTGCAAATCTTAACTGCGGAAAGCCTAACGAATACGGTATAGCGTTATCGGAGTTTCTCAAACAAAGGGGGCTATTATGATTAGTGAAGAAACTTATAAAAGAGTTTATTACTGGAAAAAAATCCTGCATGGTATCGCCCTGTTAATAACAGCTATGAGTATGAGCTTACCGACCAAGCACCCGAAAAGGCACGAAAAAGCTACGTTGAATATAAAGACACTGTCGATGAATATCTTGCTCTCTTTGGTGCAACGCCCTATGAAGGCGTGATTATTGACCTTTAGGGTCTCAACATATCTAAAAACCTTAACCCACCTAATACAAGCTCCCTCACGGGGGCTTTTCTTTTTTGTGACGCATCGAGCAAGCTATCATCATGATTTACGACTTACCAAAAGAATTAACTTGCTCAACATGTGTATGGGCATCAAAACCAAACGAGGACGGGCGTGGATAACATTATCGGATAGTTTGATTACCAGTTAAATCGACACTGCTCCAAAACTGCGATTTCTTTTTACTACCAGTGGAAACCTGGATACTTTGGTTTGTCCCTTTTGCGTAGATGCCAGCTTAGTTTCAGGATTTCTGGCTAGTCTCCCCATTAAAACAATCGTATTCATGCTTCTTGTCCTTCCTTTCTTCCTGCAACACCTTTCCCTGGTATCTCAAACAGGATAATAATCTGTGCATTTTCTGCACGAAAAAATGAGGAATGGATTCGAACCATTCCTCATTTGCTACAGGATTTCTCCTGTAATATAAATAAGAAAATCTAAGTATTCGCATTTGGGCTTTGTCTGTACATATACATCTGATCGTTATCATTCCAGATAACCCGGCTGCAAAAATACAGTCACAGTCTCTGTTTCAGCAGAGGTCCTGTACCTTTCGGTGGTATCATTATTGCTTCGCTCTTCCCATAGGAGTCTTCGCCTGCACGAGCCGGATTATCTCCGGTAAGCATGTTCCTCAAGATGTATCAGCTCCTTCAATTGTCAAGGTGCAATCGGAAGAACTGTCTGAACCTCTTTTACGTTTGTGATTTTTGGAAATCAGAGGATTTTCAATTTGCCTTCCATATACTCCGTATTGGGAGCGACAAAATCGGACATGATTTTAGAAATTTTTTGAAATTATTTTTTTGAAGTGTAAAAAGACATAAAAAAGATGCCAGGATTTCTCCTGACACCATAGTGACTGAACCAACTTCGTGCCCAGTGGGCACAAGGTTGATTGTTTATTCTTCATTTTCTAATGATATTGATTCTTTACTTGTTTTCTTGTTTTTAGATATCATCTTATGACCCGTATAAATCGCCATAATCATACAAAGCAAAGAACTTGCCGCAAAATATTTATGACTTGATTTTGTTCCTTTATATCCAGTATAAAATGTTCCTAGCATCGTTATCAATGCTCCGACAGACCAATGTTTATGAGCTTTCATTCTAACATCTCCCTTTGTGTTAATTTTAATATGTACCTTTTGATGAAATATGCAAACTTGAAGTTAGCGATTTCTTTTTCCGGTATTCTCTG
>OKVH01000937.1_pt1 | contig 15001 bp, 15 predicted proteins | sample 1604791 | NCBI WGS metagenome assembly OKVH01 (sample SAMN01760919, study PRJEB22395) | human gut metagenome | reverse complement strand
AGTAGCTCCTGAAACAACAGAGCCTACAACAGTAGCTCCTGAAACAACAGAGCCTGCTACAACAGAGCCTGCAACAACAGAGCCTGCAACAGTAGCTCCTGAAACAACAGAGCCTACAACAGTAGCTCCTGAAACAACAGAGCCTACAGATGCTCCTGCAACAGAGCCTACAGATGCTCCGGCTACAGTAGCTCCTACTACACCTGATGCTACATCTGCTACACAGGCTGCAGCAAATGGTCAGTCAACAGCTGACACAGCTACTCCTGACACACCGGCTAACGGCACAAGCAGCAATGCAGTACAGACAGGCAATGCTTCTATGGCAATAGTTATCCTCTTAGCTCTTATTTCTGCTACAGGTGTTGTTTATTTCACAAGAAAGAGATTCACAAAGTAATTTGAATTTCTGATTGTAAAAAATTGTTGACGATGTTGACGGTTTTAAAAAAATAATTTTTCACCCCTCGGTGCTCCGAGGGGTGTTTTTGTTTAACCTCCTGTTAATTGGATGTTTTTGCAGTCGAAAATTTTGTTCGTAAATTTTCACACAAAATTCAGTGAAAATTGTGAATATATTCATTGAAATTTTTTTTGTAATGATATATAATAGAAACATCAAACTAAAGGAATGAAAAAAATGTCTAAAAAAATAAAAAGTATTCTTTCAATTCTATTTGTCGCAATTATGACAGCGTCATGCTTTTGTATTTCTGTTAATGCTGCCGATGATGATTTGAAAATCAAAATCTCGTCTGATGACAAAGATTCCGTAACTGCCAAGGTTGGTGATACTGTAAAGTATGCGGTCTATATGTCGCAGACCAATGAAAAGGTAATCGGCATTCAGATGAGCTTCTTCTATGATGACGCTTATTTAAAAATGGATGCTGATTCGGTTAAATGTGAAAGCTTTCCTAACTCAGTGGGCAACACGGCTTTGAAGAATTATTACATCTTTACATGGACAGATGTTCAGAACCCTGTGACGCTTAATTCAAACAAATCTCTTGTTTCCGCAGAATTTAAGGTTCTCAAGGGCGGTGAAACCGATCTTTCATACTTTATTTCTGACATCTACGGTGATGATATGACTTACCTAAAGTCTTATAAGATTACCTGTAAGCTTTGGGTAAACGGTGAAGAGGTTAAGCAGGATGCAGTTCCGATCGTTGATGAAAAGAAAGCAAGCGAAAACAAACTTCAAGGCGACTTCATAAACTATGTTGACGGTATGGGTGAGGAGAATACTCCTAACAAAGATGACCATAAATCTGTAATTGTTGAGAAAAGATACATTGCAACCCAGAAAAGCACCTCAGTTGTTGATGTTACAAAGACTGTTGAAACATCAACAAACGGTTCGGGTTCGGGTTCAAGCACAACAATTATTATCATCGTTGCGATAGCGGTCGTATTGCTTGCAGCGGGTGCGATAATTCTTGTAAAGAAGAAAGACGATAAGAAAAAATCGGATTCGTTAGGTAATGTAAATTCGGACGAAAATAACGAAAATTGATATCATCTTTGAATTTAATAGATAAAAATTCATATATTGTCGCTAAATACACAAAATTGTAACTTCAATTTTGTGTATTTTTTTGCTTCCATATAAATTAAAAAGATTGCATTTTTCAATTTTTTGTTATATAATTAGTGCATACCGATAGATATCGGAAATTTTTTTTGGAGGAGATTCAAATGTCAAAAAAACTTATTAGTATCATTTTGTCATGTGTTCTCGTTGCTTCACTTGCAGTTGTAGGTGTTGTAAGCGTTTCAGCAGCTGTTGACAATGATGGTCGCTACGTTCCGAGTGAGGGCGTAACAGAAACACACAGAATATACTTCTTTATGCCTGAGTCATGGAAGAGTAAAAAGTTCAATGCATCAGACGCCGGTGCATACTGGTGGAACGGTGCAGACGCTTGCGAGTCTAAGGATGGCACATCACATGGTGCTCCGTGGCCGGGATACAAGATGCAGGTTTACGATGCAGACGCTAACATCTTCTATCTTGACCTTCCTGCAGATGCGCCTAATATTATTTTCAACAACTACCTTAACGGCGGTGAGAAAACTACTGATAAGTCAGGTAATGTAACTTATCAGTTCAGCAAGGAACAGTTCGAGGCTGCTGCTCAGACAAAGGATATGACTTGTCAGTACTATTCGGCTGGTGATGACGATTACTATGACAATATGTTAGACGGTGAGTTCTGGACAAAGGCTGAAGCGGCTGTTGTAGGTAATGATAAGTCGTTCCTCGGCAACTTCAAGGATAACTTCTTTATCGAGACAGAGAATGAACTCGGTATCTCAATGACATTCGATAACATGATTTTCGTTATTGATCCTGAAAACTATGATGTTAATGAACTCAGCGGCAAGTTATCATACGGCGGTAACTTCTACTTCTTGTATGGTAAGAACGCAGATGGCAAATATGAGTACGGCGGACTTCCTGACTATGAAATGGCTAAGGAAAATGGTGTAGTCCATGTTCTTGACAAAGATGCTAAACCTGCTACACCTATACAGCCGAATAAGCCACAAGTTCCGGACGACAACAACGGCGGCAACAATAACGGTGGCAACAATAACGGTGGCAACAACAACAACGGTGGCAACAACAACAACGGTGCCAACAACAACAACGGTGGCAACAACAACGGTGGCAACACAAACCCAACTGCTACAGTTCCCGCTCCTGATAAGAATGCTACATCTTCAGCAGATTCAGTTTCTACATCAGACACAACACCTACAAGTGGCAACGGCGCAGTTCAGACAGGCGTTGCAACAGCAGCTGCAGCTCTCGCAGTTGTTCTTATTGCAGGCGGTGCAGTTCTTTACACACGCAAGAGATTTGAATAATCTCACTTGAATAATTATATATAAATATAATTGCTTATGCCCTCCAATCGGAGGGCATTTTTGCTTTACTGTTTATTATTTGTTCTCTTATGTATGACTGAATAAGCGGAAATTATGGATGAAAATATGCCAAAATTCCGTAAAATGCAAATTTGGCGGAATTTAACACAAAAATTTGGTTGTTATTACATTGAGTTTAAGACTCAAAATTCCCTGTAACACTTGATTTTTACTGCGTTTTATACTATAATAAGCATACAGATGCAAGTATGGTGTCGGAAATTCATAAGGAGGATATTTAAAATGTCCAAAAAAGTTATAAGTCTTTTATTGGCTGTTATGCTTACAATGGCAATGATTGCAGTTGCTGCAGTCAGCGTTTCTGCCGATACGGACGATGAAGGCAGATATGTTCCTTCTGAAGGCACGAAGACTTACCGTATATATTTCTATAAACCTGCTTACTGGGAAAACGAGTTCGCATCAGATACAGATATTTTTTGGCAGAGCGGTTCTGACAGCCCTTCTGCTTTCCCCGGTTACTGTGCTCAGAAAGCCGATGTCCCGAATGTATACTATTGTGATGTTCCGACGGATGTTGACAATGTAATCTGGAATAATGTTATTGACGGCGCTGACGGCTCAAGCAATTCTGAGATTGCTCCTGCTTATAAGACAACCGATATAGCTTTGGTCGGTTATGATGCTAAAAAATCCGACTATTATCCTGAAGGTGTAAAAAACTTTGATAATATGATTTATGTCATCAATCCCGACAGCACATCTGTTGACGATGAGGGCAAATCAGTCTGTTCAGGTGAATGGTTCTACTACTACGGTAACGGCGAGTACGGTACTGTTCCTGTAAAGGAAAAGCTTAAGAGCGGTGATTATTACGGCGAAGACGGTGTGTTTCCCACAGAATACACTGCCTTGGAGGAAACAACAACTGCTCCTTCCGCAAAAGCTGCGACAGAACCGGCGGCTACAGAGTCTGGTGTCGAATCAACTGCTGCAACTTCGCCTTCCGAAGCTTCTTCGCTTGCACTCACAGTTAATGCAACATCAAATTATTTTCCGATGGCAACTGCACAGTACAACCCGACTACAAATCAGGTAACGGTTACATACAATTTAGAGTCCGCTGAGAATGTTCTTGACACGCAGTGGTACATTTCGTATGACACGGCAATTCTTTCCCTTTCAAAAGATAACAATGTAAAATCTGTTTGTCCTGTAATGAACGGCAAGGGCGCTTATGTCAACTTGTGTGATGGGGATGACGGCACAGGTTATGTTAGATTCTGTGCAAGCGACCTTTCGCTCTATAATTTCAGTGAAAAAACTCCTTTTGCAAGGATTGTTTTTGATGTAAAGGATATTTCAAAGGTCGCTCCGGTTTCTACAACTGTTGACCTTGTTGTTCAGGTACTCCGTGTTTCTGAGCTTGATCCTGACACCGAAATGACAGACAGTGACAAGGAAGTTGTTCTTGTTGATAAGGAAATTGTAAAAAAAGACCCTGTTGCCACTGCAAAGGTTGACCTTTCTACAATGCTTACACTTTCAACTTATGTTGAGCCTGCTACAACTACTGCTCCTACTACGGTTGAAACGACAGAGGCTCCGTCAACAGAATCTTCAACAGCGACTTCTCAAGCGGCTTCAACCGAGAAGCCAACGCAAATCCCTGCGCAGACTTCTGCGACAGAATTTGTAACAGAGAAAATCAATTCAACATCCGACACCCCCGATACACCCGACAGCAACGGCGGCAATGACGGCGTTGTCCAGACAGGTGAAGCTCCTCTGGCTGTTGTAATTCTTACACTTCTCATCGGCTCAACTTGTGTAATGTTCGTTCTTCGTAAGAAGGAAGAAATCCTTTAACGGCTGATAAAGACTAATAATTAAGAGGGCTGACCAAACAAAGGTCAGCCCTCTTTCTGTGCCGTGATTGAGGTTTAAAATCCCGATAAAAATACAAAAAAACAGCTCCACTATTTTTAGTGGAGCTGTTTCGTAATCTGTAAAATCAGTTAGCTCTGGTAACCTTACCTGAACGCAAACAACGGGTGCAAGCATATACACGCTTTGGTGAACCGTCAACAATAGCCTTAACACGCTGTACGTTGGGCTTCCATGTTCTGTTTGATCTTCTGTGTGAGTGAGATACCTTAATACCGAACTTTACATCCTTACCGCAGAATTCACATTTTGCCATGCGTCTGCACCTCCTTAAAGAAAACTAATTCTATTTCTAACTTTGTTATAATAACAGAAAATGAGAGAAAATGCAAGTGTTTTTTGAAAATTTCTTAACTTGTTTTTTGCTCTTGTAATTTTTGACGATATATTATATAATTAAAAATAAATATAGTTACACGATTGTTACCTAAAATTTTGAATTTCAGGAGGCTCTTATGCTCTCATTATTACTTAACGGAATCAGAAACGGAAATCTCGACTTCGGTGCCGTAATTGCCGAAATATTGGCTGTGCTTGTCATCATATTTTTAATTCTCCCGTTCCATGAATGGGCGCACGCTTTCACGGCGTCACTTCTCGGCGACAAGGCTGTAAAGGGCAGAGGCAGACTTTCACTCAATCCGCTCAGCCACATTGACCCTATGGGTGCCTTGTGTATGCTTTTGTTCGGATTCGGTTGGGCAAAGCCTGTTCCGATTGATCCGAGAAATTTTAAAAATCCAAAGGTCGGTATGGCAATCACCGCAATTATGGGACCGATTGCAAATATTGTTGCCGCATTGGCAGGACTTCTCATTTATTATCCGATTATCCTTTTTACAGGCGCATTTCCGCTTTCGACAATCGGAGGATATGTTGTTCAATTCTTAAGCTTCTACATTTCGTGCAATGTCGGACTTGCAGTGTTCAACCTTATTCCCATTCCTCCGCTTGACGGTTCAAAGGTTCTCTTTGTATTTTTGCCCGACAAGGCTGTTGAGTTTTTTTACAGATATCAGATGTATTTCTTCATCGGTCTTTTTGTTCTCCTTTATGTAGGAGTTCTCAACACACCGATTAACTGGGTGAGCAATCAGATTCTTGACTTCATCAGCTGGCTTGCAAGCCTGCCGTACATGCCGTTTGTCGGTTAATTTAATCATCCGCAACAAAAATTACAACAAAGAAATTATCTATGGAAACACAACAACTTCAATACAAGCTGTCGGCATTTGAAGGACCTCTTGACCTTTTGCTGACGCTGATTTCTAAAAACAAAATAGATATTTACGACATCAGCATTTCCGAATTGCTCGACCAGTACATGGAGCAGATTAATATGATGCAGGAAAATCAGATGGATATCGCATCGGAATTTCTGACAATGGCATCAAGGCTTGTATATATCAAGTCTGTAATGCTCCTGCCAAAATATGAGGAAGAGGCTGAAGAGCTCAAGAAAGAACTTTCGGGACAGCTTCTTGAATATGCAGTCTGCCGTGAAATGGCGGCAAAGCTGGGCGATATTTATGACTTTGACAGCTTTTACAGAGAGGCTTCTCCCGTTGAATTTGACTTGACTTACAACCGTATTCATCCGAGTGAGGATATTGCAAAGGCATATGTCAGCGCAGTCGGACGAGGCAAGCGTAAGCTTCCGCCGTCAAAAGACGCATTTTCGGGTATTGTGTCGCATAAAATCGTGTCGGTAAACAGTAAGATTATCCATCTTATGAGAAGGCTATGGCACGGCAAAAGGCTTGAATATCACGAAATTTTTGAGGTGTGCGAGGGCAAAAGCGACCTTGTGGCAACATTTCTTGCAACGCTGGAGCTGGTAAAGGGCAAGCGTATCAGAATTGAGGGCAGTGGTGAAAATGCCGTTGTTCATATGATTGAGGATAAAAACGCAATGCCTTTGCCACAGGTTGGCGAGGACGAAAACAATGAAAGTGAGGAGGTGCAGTAATGGCTGTTGAAAATATTCGTGGTGCGATTGAGGCGATTTTGTTCGCAAACGGTGCGTCGGTTGAATTTTCCCGAATAGCGCAGGCACTTGAAATTTCCGAAAAAAAGGTTAAAGAGCATATTTCTGCACTGATTGATGATTATGAGGCGTCAGGACGGGGCATAACTATAATATTGCTTGACAATTCCTGTCAGATGGTTTCAAAAAAGGAATTTGCTCCGCAGATTCGTACCGTTATGGATTTGAGGAGGAACACTCCGCTTTCACAGGCGGCTCTTGAAGTCCTTGCGGTCGTTGCATACAATCAGCCTGTTACAAAGGCTTTTGTCGAGCAGGTGCGTGGTGTTGATTGCAGTGGTGTAATCGGCAGTTTGACAACAAAGGGACTTGTTGAAGAAAAGGGCAGACTTGAGCTACCCGGCAGACCGTTGCTTTACGGCACAACCGAAAACTTTTTGCGTTGCTTTAACATTTCAAGTCTTAACGAACTTCCTCCGCTTCCCGAAAGTGAAGAGGACAAGGAGTCCGAAGAAAACGGTGAAGAACAGGTAAAGGCTGAAAACGGCAACGAGCAGATGGATTTGTTTTCGATACAGCCTGATGACAAACAGTAAAAATTAGGGGGAATACCCTTGCTTTGGTTATATATTTTACTCGGAATTGCTCTGTTTGTTGCGCTTGTGATGTTTATTCCGATTACTTTGCGTGCATCATATAAAGAGGACTTTTGGTGCGCCGTGTATATCGGCTTTGTAAAGCTGCAGCTTGTGCCGGCAAAGCCTAAAAAAGAAAAGAAGAAGAAAGTTAAAAAACAAACTCCGAAAACCGAACAGCCTAAAAAAGCGACAGAAAAAAAGCCGAGCCTTATAAAAAAATACGGTATTGAGTGGCTTTTGAACCTGATGAAAAAAGTTGCAGAGCTTGCAGTATCTGCATTGCAGGACTTTTTCAGCCACATACTGGTTAAAAAATTGTCGCTGAGTATCAGCGTTGCAGGTGACGATGCGGCTGACACGGCTATAAAATACGGCAAATACTGTGCCGTTGTTTATCCGGCAGTAGGCACAATTGTCCGTGTGGTAAAATGCAAAGGCTACGGAGTTGACATAAATCCGAATTTTTCGGAAAAAGCAGAAACTGAAATTAACTTTGACTTTGCCGCAAGAATTTTCGCATTCCGACTTATCGGTCTTGCCGTTAAGCACGGAATCAAGGGACTTAAGCTTTTTGCAGAAGTGAAAAACGAACTATAAATAACTGATGATTTATATAAATATAAAAAAGGAGAATGGCTATGGAACATCCTATCGGTAATCTGATGAATACTACAATGGAAAAAATTAAGGAAATGATTGATGTCAATACTATCATCGGCGATCCAATTACCTCGCCTGACGGTACACTCATCATTCCTGTTTCAAAGGTAAGCTACGGCTTTGCGTCAGGCGGTTCTGATTTGCCCACAAAAAAAGAAAACAAGGACTGCTTTGGCGGCGGAAGCGGTGCGGGTGTTACTATTCAGCCTGTTGCCTTTCTTACCGTTTATCAGGGCGATGTAAGGCTTGTTTCCGTTGATAGTGAAGAAGGCACAGCCGACAAGCTCGTTAATATGATTCCCGATGTTCTCAAAAAAGTAAAGGGAGTTTTCAAAAAGGATAAGAGCGAATCCGCAGACGATTTTTCCGAAATCACACAGGACGATATTGACGGCTGATTCGTAATATTGCAGCACCCCTCGGCATAGATTTATGCAGGGGGTGTCCTTATGAAAAAAATAATCTCGCTTGCGGTGTGCTTTGTTGTGCCGTTTGTGCTTATGGGCGCAAAAACTGCGGAGAATACTCCTCCCACAACTTCTGCACAGGCATTTGTTCTTTATTGTCCCGATAACAACACGGTTATCTGCTCAAAAAATGCAGATGAAAAAATGAAGCCTGCGAGCACTACAAAAATTATGACATCTCTCATAACGCTTGAGGAGGCGGCATCCTGTAACAGCGAAGTAATCTTCAAACAGGAAATGGTTGCCGAGGGCAGTTCGATGTATCTTAAAGTCGGTGAAAAAGTCCGACTTTCGGACCTTGCGTCAGGAATGATGATGGCGTCGGGCAATGATGCGGCGAATGCGGCGGCATATACGATTTCGGGCAGTCCCGAAAAGTTTTCACAGCGAATGAATGAAAAGGCAGAGCAAATCGGTATGACGAATACCCATTTTGTAACGCCGAGCGGACTTGACGACGAAAACCATTACTCAAGTGCAAAGGATATGGCTATGCTTATGTCATATGCACTTGAAAATGACGATTTTGCAAATCTTACGGCTAAGAAGAGCGTGACTGTTGAATTTCTTGAACCGAAATCAAAGAAAACCGCATATGCAAATCATAACAGGCTTTTGTCGCTTTATCCCTACTGTACAGGCGGAAAAACAGGCTATACAACGGCGGCAGGGCGGTGCCTTGTTTCCTCTGCAAAAAAAGACGGTGTAACGCTTGTGTGTGTCACTCTGAATGACCGCAACGATTGGAATGACCATATTTCTCTTTATGATTACGCTTTTGAAAAGTACAGGGGAGTTGACTGCAAGGACGCTGACTTTTGTGCCGATATTCCGTGCGTGGGCGGTGATAAGAACGGCGTAACGGTTACAGGTGAGAAGAACAACACAATCGTTTTAAAGCGTGAGGACTGCGATAAAATCAAGAAGAAAATCTATATGGACAGCTTTTTGTATGCTCCGATTGAAAAGAACGAATCGGTCGGCAGAATTGAATACACACTCGGCGGAAAGCTGCTTTATAAATGCAATATTGTTGCAGGCGAAAAGATTAAATCGGATAAAAAGAGTGTGTCAATATTTTCGGCAATAGGAAATCTGTTTTCGTGACAGCTTAAATATACAGAAAATTTTAATATAAAGGAATTTACATATGGCTAAAATTGAACCTATAAGACTTCAGAAATTCATAGCGCAATGCGGCATTGCATCAAGGCGAAAGGCCGAGGAGCTTATTCTCGGCGGTCATGTCAAGGTGAACGGCAAAACCGCAATTCTCGGCGATAAGGTTCTTCCTACAGACAAGGTGTTTGTAAGAGGCAAGAGGATTGTTGTGCCGAAGGGCGGTAATTACCGATATATTATGCTCAACAAGCCCCGTGGATTCATTACCACAATGAATGATGAGCGTGGCAGAAAGTGTGTTGCACAGCTTGTTGAGAATGTCGGCGAGCGAGTTTATCCGATAGGCAGACTTGACAAAGACAGCGAGGGTATGCTTGTTTTTACAAATGACGGTGACTTTGCAAACAAGGTTATGCACCCGAAAAACAATGTTTACAAGATTTACAGAGTAACCGTTCGACCGTCAATTGACGAGGATCAGCTTGTAAAGCTTGAAACAGGCGTTGAGCTTGACGGCAGGAAAACCGCTCCTGCATATGTCCGTGTAATTCACAAGGAGCAGGGCAGAGTAGTTCTTGAAATGATTCTTCACGAGGGTAAGAACCGTGAAATCAGAAGAATGTGCGAGGCTGTCGGGCTTGAGGTTGCAAGACTCAAACGCACCCAGATCGGCGGTGTAAAAATGGGTATGCTTAAACAGGGCGACTGGAGAGATTTGACCGAACAAGAGGTTAAAAAACTGCTTGCAAACCCGTTTTTAAACGGCAAACAGCTTTAATTTTCTGTTTTTGAAAAATACTTCCGAAACGGTCAATAAAACTATTCGTTAATTTGACAATAAATTTACGGTTTTGGTGTAATAACTATTAAATGTGTTCAAAATTGAAATAGTACAGCGTGTTCTTCTTGTACTTTTGAAGATTATAGAGTATAATGTATCGTGTAGAAAATTAGTATGCACGCTCAGTTTTCGTGCATATTCAATACATGGTATTGGAGGATTTTAAGATGAGTATTGAAAAGATCAATCAGGCAAAGGCTGAAATTGCCTCAACTTCCGCTTATAAGACAATTACAGCGTTTTTTGATGCAGACAGCTTTTGTGAAATTGATGCCTTTGCAAAATCCGGTGAAGGTTTTGCCGAGGTTGTTGCAGGTTTTGGAACAGTAGAAGGTATGCCTGTTTATGCGTTTGCACAGAACAGCGACATTTGCGGCGGTGCTATGAGTAAGGCACAGGCTGCCAAGCTTAAAAAGCTGTATGGTCTTGCACTCAAGACAGGCGCTCCTGTTGTAGGTTTCTATGACAGCGTTGGCGGCAGACTTAAGCAGGGTACAGAGCTTCTCGCAGGCTGCGGTGATGTTCTCAATGCGGCTGCTTCACTTTCAGGCGTTGTACCGCAGATCTCGGTTGTTCTCGGCACTTGCCTCGGAACAAACGCTCTTAACGCCGCAAGCGCAGACATCGTTATCATGAGCAAAGACGCACAGCTTTCGCTTTCGGTAACAGGCAAGCATTCCGATGCCGCTTACAATGCTGAAAACGGTATTGCCTCAATTGTTTGTGACGATGCAGACAAGGCAATCAAGGCTGCAAAGGAACTTATCCTTTATCTTCCGTCAAATAACCTCACAATGGCTCCTCAGTCATTTGAAGAAGCTCCGGCAGAGGACGGTTGCGGTTGTGTAGTCAGCAGAACAGTTGACGGCAACAGCATTGTAAAGCTCTTCAATGATTACGGCAAGGAAGCAAATGTTCGTTTTGCAAGACTCGGCGGTCAGGTTGTAGGTATTGTTGTTACAAAGGGCGAGGAGCTTGGTTGCAAGTCTGCAAACAAGGTAGCAAAGTTTGTTCGTTTCTGCGACGCTTTCTCACTCCCTGTTGTAACATTCGTAAACTGCCCGGGCTTTGAGTCAATCAAGTCGGCAACAAAGGCATCAGCCGCTTATGCTGAGGCAACAACAGTTAAGATTTCTGTTGTTACAGGCAAGGCAATCGGTTCAGGCTATGTTGCTCTTGCAGGCACAGGCGCTAATGCAGATGTTGTTTACGCACTTCCCGATGCGGTTATTTCACCTGTTAATGTTGAGGCTGCCGCATTCATTATGGCTCCCGAAGTTATGAATGTTGCCACAGATAAGCAGGCTGAGGTTGCTCAGAAGTTTGCTGACGAGAATCTTTCTGCTTACAATGCCGCTCAGAACGGCTATGTTGACGGTATTGTTGAAGAAGCTCAGCTCCGTCAGACTCTTATTTCTGCTCTTGATATGCTCTCGGGCAAGCGTGTTTCAACACTTTCAAAGAAGCATTCAACTATCTGATAAATGATTACTTGTTAAAATAAAAGGGGATACTAAAAATGAAGAATTTAAGAATTACAGTTAACGGCACAGCATATGATGTTCAGGTTGAAGAACTCGGTGGTTCTTCAGCTCCCGCAGCAGCCGCTCCTGCTCCGGCAGCCGCTCCCGCTCCTGCAGCAAAGCCTGCAGCTCCCGCAGGCGCTCAGGGTTCTGTTGTTGTAAAGGCTCCTATGCCCGGTACAGTTGTTAATGTTGTTGTTTCGGCAGGACAGGCTGTTAAGGCCGGAGATGACCTCGTATTCATCGAGGCTATGAAGATGGAAACTCCTGTTAAGGCTCCGCAGGACGGCACAGTTGCAACAGTTGATGTTGCAAAGGGTGAGTCTGTTGACTCAGGTAAGGTTCTCGTAACACTTAACTAATCAATAATTCGGAGAAAGGGATGCTGTAAAATGGCAAAAAAAATCAGAGTTACCGAAACTGCTCTGCGTGACGCTCATCAGTCACTCATTGCAACAAGAATGACAACAGAGGAAATGCTCCCTGTTCTTGACAAACTCGATAAAATCGGTTATTACTCACTCGAATGCTGGGGCGGTGCAACATATGACTCATGCCTCAGATTCTTAAACGAAGATCCGTGGGACAGACTCCGCACAATAAGAGAGCATTGCCCTAACACGAAGCTCCAGATGCTTTTTAGAGGACAGAATATGCTCGGTTATCGTCACTATGCCGATGACTGCGTTGAGTACCTTGTTCAGCGTTCAATCGCAAACGGTATTGACATTATCCGTATTTTTGATGCTCTTAACGACATCAAGAATCTTAAAACAGCTATCAAGGCCGCTAACAAAGAAGGTGGTCATGCACAGGTTGCTATCAGTTACACAACAGGTCCTGTATTCACAGATGAATACTATGTTGAGTATGCTAAGAGAATTGCAGACGCAGGTGCAGATTCAATCTGTATCAAGGATATGGCTGCTCTTCTTACTCCGACAAGAACCGAAAGCCTTGTAAAGGCTATCAAAGCCGCTGTTCCGGAGCTTCCGCTTCAGCTCCACACCCACTACACATCAGGTCTTGCATCAATGTGTCTTTTAAAGGGTGTTGAGGCAGGTGCCGACGGCATTGACACAGCAATCAGCCCACTCGCTCTCGGTACATCACACGCTCCGACAGAGTCAATGGTTGCCGCTCTTTCAGGCACAGAGTTCGACACAGGTCTTGACCTTAAACAGTTCTCTGACATCCGTGCTTACTTCATGACTCTCCGTGAGAAGTACATCAAGTCAGGACTTCTTGATCCTAAGATGCTCGCAACAGACGCTAACGCTCTTATCTATCAGGTTCCCGGCGGTATGCTTTCCAACCTTCTTTCACAGCTCAAGCAGGCCGGTAAAGAAGACAAGCTTGACGAAGTTCTTGCAGAAGTACCCCGTGTTCGTAAGGATTCAGGTTATCCTCCGCTTGTTACTCCGACATCACAGATTGTCGGCACACAGGCTGTATTCAATGTAATCACAGGCAAGCGCTACTCAATGTGCACAAACGAGTTCAAGGGACTTGTTGCCGGTGAGTACGGTACAACTCCAATGCCTATTGATCCTCAGTTTCAGAAGAAGATTATCGGTGACAAGAAGATTATCAAAGGCCGTCCTGCAGATCAGCTTAAGCCTGAGCTTGATAAGCTCCGTGGCGAGATTGAGCAGTGGATTGAACAGCCTGAGGATGTTCTTTCTTATGCACAGTTCCCGAAGGTTGCCCTCGACTTCTTTGAAAAGAGAAGAAATGCCAAGGTTGGCATCAACGGCGACAAGCTTGACAAGAAAAATATGGTTCACCCAGTTTGATTTGACAACTAAAATTAACATTTATGCCACCTTCATCAACGAGGGTGGCATTTTTTGTAAACTAAAGTTGCTTGAAAATCACCTCTTTTTTTGCTAAAATCCTAGTATAAGCTGACAGTCAGCTTAGTTTTAGAAGAAAAGAGGATGAAATTTCGTGAAAAAATTATTATCAATCTTAATCGCAGTTATGATGTGCTGTGCAGTAACCGTTACCGCCTTTGCGGCAACTCCTGATGAAGCACCTGCAAAAGATATGCAGGCGATAATCAAACAGGCTATGCTCGACAACTACTATACAGATACAAAGCCTACAGAGCTTGAAATCCGTATTGTCGGAGGAAATGAAAAAGGAAGTGTATATTTTGAGCATACCGATAATTTGAGTTATACTTCGGCGGCTTATGAAACACAGCTTGGCAACTATACCTACTCATACACTGCGGCTGATGAGTTGCTCGTTTACAACAACGGCAAAATTTACACAATGAAGAATGCTTACGAAAGCGGAGTTATTGACGATAGTATTCTTGAAGAATTGTCAAAAATGAATTTTGGTTTGAAATCTAATAAACCGAATACAACTGTTCCTACTGAGCCTACAACTACGGTTGCAACAGTTGACGAACCTGTAACAGTACCCGATACAACTTCTGCAACTTCTGCAACTAAGCCTGTTTCAACAAGCGACACAGCTACAAATGACACACCAAACAATTCACAGAACAACAGTGGTGCAGTTCAAACAGGACAGAACAGCGTTGCTGTAATTCTTCTTGTTGCAATGCTTGCAGGTTGTGCAGTAATTTTTGCAAAACGCAGAAATTATTTTAAATAATTCAAAACATCAACAGAATATATAAAATAAACCGTTCTCGCTTTTGTGAACGGTTTATTTGTTTTAGCTTAAAAATTTGTGATAGTTTATCAAGATGTATTGCTTTTTATATCATTTAATGTTACAATTAACCTGCATAAAAATTTAGCGAAAGTTTTTAATAATGCGTAGAATATTTACAAAGTGAGGGATAACTATGAAAAAGTTTTTACCTATAGCCATGGCGGCGGTAATGTCGATGTCTGCGGTTGCGGTTTCGGCAGTTTCTGCAAATGCGGTTGAACCGC